>ENA-OQDT01000682-OQDT01000682.1-human-gut-metagenome-genome-assembly--contig:-NODE-682-length-21846-cov-2.991989_pt1 | contig 21846 bp, 26 predicted proteins | sample MGYA00242786_ERZ504617 | MGnify/ENA primary metagenome ERZ504617 (study PRJEB26092, sample SAMD00036337) | human gut metagenome | host: Homo sapiens | study: EMG produced TPA metagenomics assembly of...
AGCGAAAAGCCTCAAAAGTCAGCTGTTTACCTTGCGATTTGTACTTCATAAAGTTGGTTTTAACACTTAAAGATACTAAATTCAGTGGTAAAAAGCAAATTTAAAGAGTGAAAATTATTGATAAACACGGATTAACTTATTCAGCAGACCCTACTTACATCTGGGCATAATGTACAAAAGCGCCATTATCCGTGCCATAATAAAAAAGGCTCGCCACCAAAGTGACGAGCCGGGAATCATTTTCTCTTATAATCAAATAATAATACTAAAGTAATGAAATAAAGTTCTTAATATCTTATACTTATATCGTCCTTGTTAATTATTATAATGATTGACAAAGATAAATCTTTTTATCCAAAGTCCTATCCTTCAAAAGGACTCCTTACAAAACCGGGCGATTATTGAACGAACCCATTTCTTTTTAGGACAAATCAGTTATCAGCCCGATGCACAGTAAGTTGCGGAAACGGGAAGTTGATGCCTTTTTCATTAAATGTTGCATAAACCGCTTGATTGATGCCAAAATAAACTTCCCAATACTTCGGACTTTCCACCCATACACGGACAACAATATTCACACTGCTGTCTGCCAACGCATGCAAGGCAATGAAAGGAGCCGGATCAGTCAGAATACGAGAGTCACGGGCAATAATCGTTTCGATCACCGCCTTTACTTTATCATAATCCTCACCATAATCGACACCGAATGTCCAATCTACTCGGCGGGTAGCCTGCCGGCTAAAGTTCGTAACCGCACCACTGCTGAGCGAACCGTTCGGGATATACACCATTTTATTATCAGGTGTTGCCAAGATCGTATGAAAAATCTGGATTTCCTTCACCGTACCGCCCGTACCTTGCGCTTCGATATAGTCACCGACTTTGAATGGCTTGAACAAAAGAATAATCAATCCACCCGCAAAATTTGCCAGATTACCGCTCAAAGCCATACCGACAGCAACACCTGCAGAAGCAAGAAGAGCAGCAAACGAAGTCGTTTGTACACCCAAAGCACCGACAACCGAGATGATCAATAAAATAGTCAGGACAACATTTACCAAACTTCCGACAAAAGTTTTGACTGAAGGATCGATATCACGTTTCAATAAAACCCGTTTTATCAGTTTATTCACCAAATTAATCAGGAGACGCCCGACTATAAAAACCAAAAACGCCTTGATAAGTGTCCATCCCAACGCCGCCCCTTGCGTCATCAGGGAATTCAAAATACCTTCCAGACCATGTGAAAGGTCAATTGCTGTTACAATCATAATTATTTATATTTATGGAAATTCATACTAATTACATAACAATCATTCATTCCAAAAGTATTAGAAATTGTAGCAAAGGTATAAAGTTTTTTTATTCGAATAAAGAACCGATTTTATTATGTAGTTTTGCAAACGCTCAAAAAACAGATATAAACAATAGAAAATGAGGACTTTCTTGATTATTATAGGTTTGTTCCTGTTTATAGGAAACAGCTTTGCACAATCATACGAAGAATTAATAGAGAAAAGCTACGACTTCGTAGATAAAGGCGATTTGGTGTCCGCAGAAGAGAGCCTGAAAGCGGCCATGCGCAAAGAACCGGCTAACCCGTTGAACTATGCCTTGCTTACGAACCTCGGAACCATACAGCGCCGACAGGGGAAGCTGCAAGAGGCTCTCATCTCCTACACTTCCGCACTAAGCGGGCATACAAAGAACATCACCATTCTCGAAAACCGGGCTTCCCTTTATACAGAATTGGGAGAAACAGAAAAAGCTTTGAACGATTACAACACCTTATTAATAGAAAATCCGGAACATCAGGAGGCGCTTTATTGCCGAGGGCTGCTCTATATACAGTTACAAAATTATATGTGGGCAGAACAGGATTTCGACAAAATTCTGGAAGTAAACGAGAAATCGGTTCGTGCTCGCCTCGGCCATGCCATCTTGGAAAAGATGCGTGGGAACTACGACGAGAGCGAACGGATATTCAATTACCTGATTAGCGAGATGCCCCGCGACTGGATCCTCTACGAAGGACGGGCGGATTTGTATTTTATGATGGGAAAAAATGCACGGGCAATGGCAGATATAGAAAAAGTCTTTACCGAAAGCGAACCGACAGCCAACCTCTATGTGTTGAGAGGCAAGATCAAGCTGGCACAATACGAAAAGGAGCGGGCAGCCCTCGATTTCAAGAAAGCAGAATCAATGGGATACAATAAAGAAGTTATCAAGGAACTTCTTAAATTGACAATGAACAATTGACAATTAGGCTTCGCGTTACCAAAATCGGCTGAAAACCAAAATAATTGTCAATTGTCAATTGCTAATGTAATTGTCAATTGTTAATGTAATTGACAATCCATGTCCCTACCTCTTTCGTGCCATACTTCGCACCGCCTTCCATCTGGATTTCAGGAGTACGAACATTAGCGTCCAGAGAAGCATCCACAGCCTCGCGGATCAAGGCTCCTTCCGCCTTACAACCGAAATACTCAAACAGCATAGCTACCGAAAGAATCTGTGCCAACGGGTTGGCGATATTCAGTCCTTTAGCCTGCGGCCATGAACCGTGGATCGGTTCAAATACAGGAGTGCTTTCGCCCGTCGAAGCAGAAGGGAGCAAGCCCATAGAACCGCTGATACAAGAACCTTCGTCAGTAAGGATATCACCAAACGTATTCTCCGTTACCATAACATCAAAGAATTTGGGTTCCTGGATCATACGCATGGCCGCATTATCGACATACATATAGTCGGTCTGAACCTCCGGATAAGAAGGGGCCATCTCTTGTGCGATCTGGCGCCACAAACGCGAAGAAGCCAAGACATTTGCCTTATCAACCACCGTCAGATGTTTTTTCCGTTTCATGGCATATTCGAAACCGACTTTCAAGATGCGCTCGATCTCAGGGCGTGTGTACATATTGGTATCGTAGGCCTTATCGTTATCCTGATATTTCTCCCCGAAATACATGCCTCCCGTCAATTCACGGATACACAAGAAATCCGCACCATCCACCAAGTCAGCACGAAGCGGTGATTTATGCAACAGGCACTTAAAAGTTTGTACGGGCCGGATATTCGCAAACAAGCCCAATTTCTTACGCATAGCCAGCAATCCCTGTTCAGGACGCACTTTAGCTGTCGGATCGTTGTCGAACTTCGGATCACCTACAGCAGAGAAAAGAACGGCATCCGCTCCTTTACAAATCTCATACGTTTCTTCCGGGAAAGGATCTCCCACCTTGTCGATAGCATCGGCCCCGCAAAGAGCATATTCATAACGGACTTCATGTCCGAATTTCTTACAAACGGCACTCATCACCTCCACACCTTGTGCAGCAATTTCAGGACCGATCCCGTCACCGGGAAGTACAGCTATATTCAATTTCATATCATAAATGATTTATTAGTTGGCAAATTTTCCTATTCTCTCTTAAAATAGACGTATTTGGGTTCTGTCGGGACATAGCTTTCATCATCCCACAATGTACTTGTGATCATCAAGTCGGCACTATACCGGTTACAAGCGATAGGCACGTTATGGACACGGCACTGGCGAAGCAACATCTGGATATCGGCCTCGTGCGGCTGTGGGTTCAAGTCGTCGATCAAGAACACGGCAAGATCTATTTCCTTTCGTACTACCATTGCTGCAATTTCGGCATCTCCACCTAGCGGACCGGAATGCATACAGGCTATATCCGCCGAAACACCTTTTTCTTCCATCGCCTTCCGAACCAGATTTCCGGTTGTCCCAGTACATACGATGTGATGATGGGACAGAAATTCAGCATTGTGAACAGCCCATTCTACCATGTCAGCCTTCCGGTTGTCGTGCGCAACAAGCGCGATTGTTAACTTCTTCATAACTTCAATAATTAATAATTTATCAATGTGATAATTTGCCAATGTACTAATATGCCGATAGCCTACATCGCAATTCTCTTTCATTGGCACATCGGCACATCATTATTGTTCTATCTTGTTCAGCATCTTCAATGTCGCCTTGATAGCAGCCTCCGTCTGGTCAGCATCGAGACCACGTGTTTTAAAGTCCACTCCTGCATAATTCCAACTAATGATAGTCTGCACAAAGGCATCGGTCCGTCCGCCGGGTGGTATAGAAACGGAATAATTAGTCAGCATCGGGAAAGGACGGCCCAGATCGGTATATATCTTCCGCAGGGCACGAACGAAAGCATCGTACTGTCCATCACCGGAAGCCGACTCCTGGTAGGCTTCGCCGTTAATCTCTATCTTCAGGGTGGCAACCGGTTTCAGTCCCTGTGCCAAAGACAGCGAATAGTTCAGGATACGGATGCGCTGGTCCGCCATCGTATCGTGATGGAGCACATCGCTGATGATATACGGAAGGTCCTCCGTCGTAACCATTTCTTTTTTATCACCCAGTTCGATAATCCGCTCGGTAACCTTGCGCATAGAGTTCTCGTCGATATCGATCCCCAGTGCTTCAAGGTTCTTACGGATATTCGCCTTACCGGAAGTCTTGCCAAGAGCATATTCGCGGACACGGCCGAAACGTTCGGGCAGCAGGTCATTGCAATACAGATTGTTTTTGCTGTCACCATCAGCATGGACACCGGCACATTGCGTAAAGACATGTTCCCCGATAATCGGTTTGTTAGGCGGAATATGAACACCGGAGAAAGTTTCCACCAATCGGCTGGCATAATTGATCCGTTCTTCCCGAAGTGTCGTATCCACTCCCAACTGATCTTTCAACACGGCAAGCACACTGCTAAGCGGGGCATTCCCGGCACGCTCTCCCAATCCGTTCAATGTAGTATGAAGTCCTTTTATACCGGCACGGACAGCAGAGTAGACATTCGCTACCGCCAGATCATAGTCGTTATGAGCATGAAAATCGAACTTCAAGTCCGGATAGCGTGTAACCATTTCCTTACAATATTCGTAAGTATTTCCAGGGTTCAGGATGCCAAGCGTATCAGGCAACATGAAACGCCGGATCGGCAAGTCACGAAGCGAATCGACTGCTTGAAAGACATATTCAGGAGAGTTTTTAATACCGTTCGACCAATCTTCCAGATAGATGTTCACGGCAATCCCTCGTTCGATTGCCTGGTTGATGACGGAACGTATATCAGCAAAATGCTGTTCGGGAGTCTTACGAAGCTGTTCCGTCACGTGCTTATAAGAGCCCTTGCAAAGCAAGTTTACCACACGGCAACCAGCCGCTTCGATCCAATTTAACGAAACATCACCATCCACAAAGCCGAGCACTTCGAGCTTCTGGATGTTTCCGGTACGCCCCGCCCAGGAAGCCAGACGCTTCACGGCCTCAAACTCACCGTCCGAGACACGTGCAGATGCGATCTCCAGACGGTTCACACCCAGATCAAGCAATGCCTGTGCAATGCTCAACTTCTCATGCGCCGCAAAAGAAACTCCCGATGTCTGTTCCCCGTCACGCAGGGTGGTATCCATTATTTCTATCATAATTGTTCATATATAACGCTACTTTTAGCTTGATCCAAAAGCAACAAACTAACGTCTCCTTTCAAATGCTTCAATCTTTTCCTTATTGGAAAGCAGATAATCGATGTCATCGAGGCCATTCACAAAGCAGTCTTTTTTGTAGGCGTTGATATCGAAGTGCTCGCTCTTACCCGTAGCCTTATTGGTGATGGTTTGGGCAGGCAGGTTGACTTCGACTTCTGTTTTCGGATCGGCAAAAATCGAGTCGAAAAGCTCGGCCAGAAAAGGTTCGCTAACCACCACAGGGAGAACAAAGTTATTCAGTTCATTGTTTTTGTGGATATCCGCAAAAAAACTGGACACAACTACACGAAACCCATAATCGGCAATCGCCCAAGCAGCATGTTCGCGACTGGAACCCGAGCCGAAGTTTTTCCCCGCCACCAGTATCTGTCCGCCGTAGGTCGGATCATTCAAGACAAACGATTCTATTTTATTTCCCTGCTTGTCGTACCGCCAGTCGCGGAACAAATTTTCACCAAACCCTTTTTTAGTCGGTTGCTTTCAGGAAACTGAGCAGGAATGATCTGGTCCGTATCCACATTCTCTAAAGGAAGGGGGACGCAGGTTGATGTAATGATATTGAATTTCTGTTTCATGAATGTTAAAATTTATGATTTATGATTTCAGAAAAAACGTTCTCGGATCGGTAATTTCCCCAGTCACGGCTGCCGCAGCAGCTACTAGCGGTCCAGCCAGAATCGCTGACGGGCCCCCGGCCCCTGACGTCCTTCAAGTTACGGTTGCTTGTCGAAACTGCATATTTCCTGCCGGGATCTTATCGTCGTTCATTGCCAGACAAGCCGAGCATCCCGGTTGACGTAACCGGAAACCGGCTTCTTCGAATATCTTGTCTAACCCTTCTTCACGGATCTGCGCATCTACCAGCCAGGAGCCAGGAACCAGCCAGGCGACCACATGGTCGGCTTTCTTCCGTCCCTTAGCAATGGAAGCAAAAGCACGAAAGTCCTCGATACGGCCATTGGTACAAGAGCCTAAGAACACATAGTCGATCTTCTTGCCCAACAAGGATTCACCCGGTTCGAACCCCATATACTCCATCGATTTCATAAAAGAAGCTTTCTCCACATCGTTCATACCCTCGACAGTCGGGATATGTTCGGTAACTCCCATTCCCATACCCGGATTGGTACCATACGTCACCATCGGTTCGATATCGGCAGCATCAAACAGAATCTCTTTGTCAAACACAGCATCATCGCCACTTTTCAAAGTCTTCCAATAAGCAACCGCCTTATCCCATTCTTCGCCGGCAGGAGCATTTTCACGTCCCTTAAGATAAGCGAATGTCGTTTCGTCAGGAGCGATCATACCACCACGCGCTCCCATTTCAATAGACAGGTTGCACAAAGTCAAACGCCCCTCCATCGTCAAGCTACGGATCGCCGCACCAGCATACTCGATGAAATATCCGGTTGCACCGCTGGTCGTCACTTTCGACATGATATAAAGGGCGACATCCTTTGCTGTCACCCCTTTCCCTAGATTACCTTCCACACAGATACGCATGGTTTTCGGCTTTGCCTGCAAAATGCACTGGGAAGCCATAACCATTTCCACTTCACTGGTTCCGATACCGAAAGCGACCGCACCGACTGCTCCATGAGTAGAAGTATGCGAATCACCGCAAACGATCGTCATCCCCGGCAAGGTCAGTCCACGTTCCGGGCCTACCACATGAATAATACCATTCCTCTCATCCATCATTCCATAATGAGTCAAACCAAATTCGGCAGCATTCTTTGCCAGCGTATCGACTTGATTCTTCGAAACAGGATCTTCGATCGGTTTATCCTGATCGTGTGTCGGCGTGTTATGATCCGGCATACAATAGATACGTTCCGGACGAAACGGCTTCAAACCACGTCGACGCATACTGGCAAAAGCCTGTGGACTAGTTACTTCATGACAGTACAACCTGTCAATGTAAAGTTGTGTGGGCCCCTCTTCGATCATCGTCACTACGTGGGAATCCCAAATCTTGTCAAATAATGTATTCATAATTATCAATTCACTTCACAAATTTATTAATTGCATCGATAAATGCCTCTACAGAAGCGGCTATAATATCGGTATTGGCAGCAAAACCATAATAACGGTTCCCTTCGTACTCAACCTGCATATGTACTTTCCCCATATCGTCACTGCCTTTATTAATCGCTTGAATCAAAAACTCCTGAATCGTCATCGTACGGTGAATAATAGATTTCACCGCCTTGATAGCAGCATCAACAGGACCGTTGCCAGAAGCGGCGGCCTCAAACCTCTCACCAGCTATATTCAGGCAAATGCTGGCCACAGACTGCAAACCGACACCGGAGGTCACCTGTAAATATTCCAACTTGATACGATGCATGGCCGTGCGGTCTTTGCCAGCAAGCATCAAGATATCGTCGTCGTTGATATCTTTCTTACGGTCAGCCAGTTTCAAGAATTCTTCATAAACCTTATCTAGTTTTTCCTGAGACAATTCGACGCCCAATACCTGTAAACGGTGTTTCAATGCCGCACGTCCGCTACGGGCAGTCAGCACGATTGCATTATCGTCGATTCCTACATCTTTCGGATCGATGATTTCATAACTTTCACGATTCTTCAAAACGCCATCCTGATGGATGCCGGAAGAATGAGCGAACGCGTTACGTCCGACGATCGCCTTATTCGGCTGGATAGGCATGTTCATCAGGCTAGACACCATACGGCTGACTCCGTAAATCTTTGTCGTATTGATATTGGTAATAATGCCACGTTCTTTGTGACTCTTGAAAATCATTGCGATTTCTTCCAAGGATGTATTACCGGCACGTTCACCTATACCGTTCATGGTGACTTCCACCTGACGTGCACCATTCAAGACACCCTGCACAGTATTGGCGGTAGCCATCCCCAAATCATTATGACAGTGGGTAGAAATGATAGCATTCTCGATACCGTCTACATGATCCATCAGATATTTGATTTTCGCCCCATATTCGTCCGGCAGGCAATAACCGGTCGTATCAGGGATATTGACAACTGTCGCGCCAGCTTTGATGACCGCTTCTACCACACGTGCCAGATATTCGTTGTCAGTACGTCCGGCATCTTCGCAATAAAATTCGACGTCTTCCACATATCTCTTGGCATATTTGGCAGCAGCGACAGCCCGTTCCAAAATATCTTCCTGATTCGAATTGAACTTATACCTGATATGATAATCGGACGTTCCAATACCTGTATGAATACGTCCGTGCTTTGCATATTTCAGTGCTTCGGCAGCCACATCAATATCTTTTCTACCGCACGGGTAAGCGCACAGATTGTAGGCCACGTTACGGCTTTCGATATTTCAACAACGCTATTGAAATCTCCCGGACTCGATACGGGGAAACCGGCTTCTATCACGTCTACTCCCAGTTCTTCCAGAGCTTTGGCTACCTGAATCTTTTCAATACTATTTAACTGGCAACCCGGCACTTGTTCACCGTCACGCAATGTCGTGTCGAAAATAAATAATCTGTCTGACATAGTTCTTATCGTCTTAAATTTGTTAATATCTTTTCTGAATGAAAAAAGCCTCTCTCACAAGGAAGCGAGAAAGGCTTTTTCATATCTTAATGCCCTGTAAAGCATACACAGTCTCACTTCCTATTCCGTTTCCAGAGTAGAATAATGTTTAGAGAAATAATGAGACTATTTAGCATTACCTGTTTCATATTGTCTTTTCAACCGTTTTTGTTTGAACGCTGCAAAGATACGGTCTTTTTCCAAACAACCAAATATAATTTAAAGTTTTTATCACTATTTTCTTATAAAATAGAAGACAAATACACCTAAATTCTTCAATTCATAACCAATAATCTACTTATCATTTTTCAAGGCTTCTTTATGGAGAATTGATCCACCACTTTCCCGTCCACATCTACGACCTGTATTTTTAGTTCTTTCGGATCGGCAGCCGCTTTCAAAATAGCTGTATTGGAATTGACGATAATCGGGAACGGTGTACGATCCGTTGCATCCTGATGGATGAAACGGTGGAGGTGACCACACAACATAACGTCCGGCTTGGCATCGCGTAGCAAAGGCATGAATTTCTGCTCCACTTCCAAGTTTCCATGCCATCCGCCGATCGGTGGGATATGGGCTACGATAATTTTAAACGGCGCGTCCTTATATTCTTTGCTATCCAATACCCGGCGCAACCATTCGGCTTGTTCTGTCCGGTATTCGTCGTAGACTGTTATACCGGCATATTCAATATCGGAATCCGGCTTGTCCTCTCCCGTATCCAAAATGACAAAACAGATCGGACCTTGCCGGAATGTATAGTAGATATTCTCTTCTTTTGCAGAGAAATAGCGTTGAAACTCGGTTGCAAAAGCGCCACGTGTTTCGTGGTTGCCTCTTGTATAATACATCGGAATTTCAGAGGCAAACAGCTTGGTCGCCGTATCCATAAAACCGTCGAAGATATGATTTTCCTCATTGAAGACCGACACCATATCACCGTTAAAAAGAAAAAAAGTCCGTCTTTTTCAAATCACACTTGGAAACTAGGTTCGTCAACAGGTCATTTTTGCCATGTATATCGTTCACCATCGCAAATGAGACGGAATTATCCGCAGGATCGCTCGTCTTGAACACCAACGGCTTTTTGGAGTAAACATCAGTCGAGGCATAGTTCCCATAGATGATCTTATGTCCGACATGGCTCAATACTTCCTGTACGAAGACACGATAACGGTAGTTCGTACCCGGTTTAAGCCCTTTGATCTTCACGGTATGGATCGTAGATGTATTTTTTACTCCGTTACGGGCATCATAATATTTGGGACGTTCGGTAGCATAAAAGTTCGTATCGTCATCCGGCGCCAGCTCCACCCAACCGACAGAAGGTTTATCCGACAACCACACGATCGTCACCTCATCAGGCCCTAGATTCTGCAAATAAGGACCATGCACCAACCGAATCTTCGACTCTACTGCTCCTGCTAGACAAACAGACAGCCACAATAACATTACTAAAATTTGGAATTTCTTCATGATATAATATTTAAGCAATTAAATTCGAATTTATAGCTACGAAGATATCGATTACTATTCAAAAATTTCTTATCAAAATGATACATTTTCATTAAAAAAAGTGACAATTCATACCGAATTGCCACTTTCTTTATGCACTCAAATAAAAAATGCGATGTCTATCAATTGTTTTCCGGGCGCAATTTACGAACGACTGCACCTGCACGCCACATTTCGCTTTCGCGCAATGCTGCCAGTTCTTTTTCCAAACCTTCACGATAATCCGGCTTACTGTTCGTATCGATAGAACGCTGCGCTTCGTTACCGCAGGCGACCTCCCGGTATAATTTTTCAAATACAGGCTTAACGGCATCGTGGAACGGCCCCATCCAGTCTAAAGCGCCACGCTGTGCAGTAGTCGAACAGTTTGCATACATCCAGTCCATTCCGTTTTCAGCAAACAGCGGCATCAAAGACTGAGTCAGCTCTTCGACTGTTTCGTTGAATGCTTCGGAAGGTTCGTGGCCGTTTTCACGCAATGTTTCGTATTGAGCCAACAATAAACCTTGGATAGCCCCCATCAAAGTTCCACGTTCACCAGTCAGATCGGAATAAACTTCCTTCTTGAATGTCGTTTCGAACAGATAGCCTGAACCAACGCCGATACCCAAAGCGATCACACGATCCCATGCTCTACCGGTTGCATCCTGGAAAATTGCATAGCTTGAATTCAAGCCACGTCCCTGCAGGAACATACGACGCAAAGAAGTACCAGAACCTTTCGGTGCGACTAGAATCACGTCAACATCAGCAGGAGGGATAATATTGGTACGTTCCTTGTAAGTGATAGCAAAACCATGAGAGAAATACAGCGCTTTTCCCGGAGTCAGATATTTTTTGATACGCGGCCAGCATTCGATCTGAGCGGCGTCGGAAAGCAACACCTGTATGATAGTTGCTCTTTCGCAAGCTTCTTCAATACCGAACAGTGTTTCACCCGGTACCCAGCCGTCGGCAACAGCTTTGTCATAGGTTTTACCAGGACGCTGTCCTACGATAACGTTGAAACCATTATCACGCAAGTTCAAGCTCTGTCCAGGACCTTGAACACCGTAACCGATAACTGCAATCACTTCATCTTTCAATACTTCTCTTGCCTTTTCCAACGGAAATTCTTCGCGGGTTACTACGTTTTCGTCAACACCGCCAAAATTCATTACTGCCATTTTTTCTACTATTAAATGTAATGTGTTAATAAAATAATTCTTTTGTCAGGACAGTTCGCAAACCATCCGCCCGTACCATGTTTGTTCAATGCCACATAACAGCAGCACGGCAAATCGCTTTGCCTTCATTACAGATCGCCATATCATATTTTCCGTTATCAGCCTCCCTCTTGTACAACATGAGTTTCATCCCATATTTGCCTTCAGACTGGTAGGCGATTTCGAAACGTTTGATATCTTTTGTCTTGAACAGGTCTAGATCAAACAGGTCTAGAAGATGTTCCATATACTTGATACTGTTCAGGTGGCCGTTGATATCAAGGTCGCTGTACTTAATGAAATAAGGAACCCCTTCCGTCTCATTCTCCACAGCCGCAATCTTTCCCGGCTTTTCTATCGGGCAGGGGCGATCCGTGACATAAGCGCTCAACCTGGCGATATCCAACAAGGTCGGCCGGCGTGTTTCCACATCGATAGCCGCCCAAATAGAACGGGCGTAACCGAATGTCTTACCGTTGCCATCCACCAGCTCGAAACAACGGCTGGTAAAGAGGCGGCCGACTTCATCCACCCAGGTATAAAGAGTTATAGGTTCGGACATGGCTGGATATTCGATCATTTCGATCGCCAGACGGGAAAGAACCCAAGCCGTATGCCGTTCTGACATATCGTTGAAACCGAATCCGCGTTCAGCAGCATGGCTGGATGCGACATGTATCAGATAGTTTCCGATCATCGGTATCGTTACACGTCCACGAAAATCCAACAGGTACGGTTCCGTGACGAAATGAAATTCCCCTATTTTGCTTTTATCTTTATCCATGGTTCTTTTCTGTTGGGGCAGTTCGCAAACCACCCGTACGTTATTTTTTTTTGCCTGCAACTTACGTTCCATTTCGGCCAACATATCGCTCAAACGTTCGACACGGCTTTTTGTGATCGCAACGCGACCGGAACGGATGAACTGCAAGACACCGATCGTTTCGCTCAACTCCCTGAAAAGGGCTTGCGTCTCATCGTAATGACCACTCTTTTCGAGAACGACACACGTTTCGTTCATTTCCAGAATACGGGCGTTATATTTGCGAATCAGATCCTCGACCGTCCCCATCTTGATAAACAACTCGGTGCTCAGCTTATAAAGGGCGATCTCCTGGAAAACCAGATCTTCATCCGTATTATAGTAAGCCTTCAAGATATCCACCCGTTTGTCGATCTGCTTCACAACCTTGTCGATCATATCTTCATCGGCAAATGTCGTGATTGTAAATTTATGTATACCCTGTATGGCGGAAGGTGAAACGGAAAGCGTCTCGATGTTCAACTGCCGACGCGTAAAGATAATCGTAATCTGGTTCAGAAGACCTACTGTATTCTCTGAAAAGATAATAACGGTATATAATTTTTTTGTTGTTCATAGCTTCACCTCCTTACTTATCTCCTAATATCATGTTCGTTACGCTTCCTCCGGCAGGCACCATCGGATATACCATACCACACGTTTCCACATTGGCGACCAACACAAACGCTCCGTTATGGTTCAACATCTCGGCAATAGCCTCATCCAGTTCCTCCCGTTTTTCAACGGTACGGCCAGCGATACCGTACGCTTTCGCGATCGCCACGAAATCCGGGTTCTCCATGATCGTATTCGAATAACGTTCGTGGAAGAACAACTCCTGCCACTGACGTACCATTCCTAAGAAATTATTATTGAGGATAATGATTTTCACATCCAGTTTTTCCTGCATAATGGTTCCCAACTCCTGAATCGTCATCTGCATCCCACCGTCACCGGTAAAGAAGCAGACCGTACGGTCAGGTGCACCGAACTTGGCTCCCATAGCAGCGGGAAGGCCAAAGCCCATCGTCCCCAGACCACCTGAAGTAACCACGCTACGAGTGCGTTTATATTTGAAATAGCGGACACCCATCATCTGGTTCTGTCCGACATCCGTAACTAAAACAGCATCGTTTCCGGTCGCCTCGGACACTTTTCGAACGACTTCACCCATTTTCAAAGATCCGTTCATCGGATACAACTCCTTCTCGATCACCTTTTCATACTCTTCCTGTGCATCCGGCTCAAACTCAGCATTCCACTCCGGACGTTTCCGTTCTTCCAACAACGCAGTTATCATCGGAATGGTATGTTTGGCATTTCCGAGAACCTTCACATCGACCGATACATTCTTCCCGATCTCCGAGTTGTCGATATCCAAATGGATCACTTTCGCCTGCTTGGCGTATGTCTTCAAATCGCCAGTAACACGATCGTCGAAACGCATACCGATGGCGATCAACACGTCACATTCATTGGTCTTCCTGTTCGGACCGACATTGCCGTGCATACCCAACATACCCTTATTCAAAGGAAAATCGGAAGGCAACGCCGATAGACCGAGAACAGTCGAACCGGCAGGAATGTCATTCTTCAACAGGAATGCTTTCAGCTCCTCTTCAGCACCTCCCAACAGAACACCCTGTCCGACCAGGCAGAACGGTTTCTCCGCTTTATTGATCAACGCGGCAGCCGCTTTAATCCGATCCTGGTTGATATCCGGTTCCGGCTGATAGCTGCGGATATAGTCTACTTTCTTATATTCATAATCCACAAATCCAACCTGAGCATCCTTTGCCAAATCGAGTACAACAGGCCCCGGCCGTCCGGTAGAAGCGATATAAAAAGCACGTGAAACAGCCCACGCTATCTCTTCCGGCTTGCGAATCTGGTACGCCCATTTGGTGATCGGTTGCGTAATGCCGATCACATCGACTTCCTGGAAAGCATCTGTTCCAAGCAATGGAGAAGGGACCTGTCCGGCTATGACCACCATAGGCGTGCTGTCCATCAGTGCATCGGCAATGCCGGTGATGGTATTTGTTGCGCCGGGTCCTGAAGTAACCAACGTCACCCCTACTTTACCGGATACACGGGCATACCCTTGTGCAGCATGCGTCGCCCCTTGTTCATGACGCACCAATACATGCTTCAATTTATCCCTGTAATCGTACAAACTATCGTAAATAGGAATCGCTTGCCCGCCGGGATAACCGAAAAATCGTATCTACTCCTTCAGCTATCAGTGACTTCAGCAAAGCTTCCGAACCGGTTATCTTCTGTTTCTCCATATCTCTTTATTTTAGTCTTGTGTTTAAATCTTCTACTACTCTCACTCCACCCTTATCGGCCGAACTGACCATCTTACCGTAAGCTCTCAAGGCTTTTGAGACGACACGCTGGCGATGAGGCGGCGTAAAAGGCTTTTGTGCCGCGGGCTTCTTCCGCTTTACGGCGTTCTGCCAACTCTTCATCGCTTACCTTCACATTAATCGTACGTTCAGGGATATCAATCTCGATTATATCGCCGTCTTTCACCAGTCCAATCGCTCCTCCTGCCGCAGCTTCGGGAGAAATATGACCGATAGAAAGACCGGAAGTACCGCCACTGAAACGACCGTCTGTGATCAGCGCGCACTCCTTGCCTAAATGGCGGCTTTTTATATAAGAAGTAGGATAAAGCATTTCCTGCATACCCGGACCACCCTTCGGTCCTTCGTGTGTGATCACCACCACATCGCCCGAGACGACTTTTCCACCGAGGATGCCTTCGCAAGCCGCATCCTGCGAATCGAACACTTTCGCCGGACCGGCAAACTTCCAGATGCTTTCATCCACACCGGCCGTCTTGACCACACAACCGTCCAGCGCGATATTTCCTTTCAGGACAGCCAGGCCGCCATCTTTGGAATAAGCATGCTCGATATCACGGATACATCCGGCGGCACGATCGGTATCCAGTTCCTTATAATAGGTTTCCTGCGATCCCATCCGAATGCTGAAACGATGGGCGGGAGCGCTCTTGTATTTCTTGACAGCCTCGTCCGTCACATTCGGCGAGGTGATAGCAAATTTATCCACGGCTTCGGCAAGCGTCATTCCGTCCACACGCTTCACATTCCCGTCTACCAAGCCGTTTTTCAGCAGCTCGTTCATGATTCCCATGATACCACCGGCACGGTTCACATCCTGGACGTGGTAGGTATGCGTGTTGGGAGCAACCTTGCAGAGGCAAGGAGTCTTGCGGGAGAGCATATCGATATCGTCCATCGTGAAGCCCGCCTCAGCTTCCTGCGCGATGGCGAGCAAGTGGAGAACCGTATTGGTGGAACCACCCATTGCAATATCCAATGACATGGCATTCAGGAAAGCCTGACGGGTAGCGATACTGCGGGGAAGAACAGACTCATCACCGTCACGATAGTATTTATAGGCATTTTCTACAATCTGCCGGGCAGCATCGCGGAACAGTTGTGTACGGCCCACATGCGTAGCGACAATCGTACCGTTGCCCGGAAGAGCCAGGCCGATCGCTTCGTTCAGGCAGTTCATCGAGTTGGCCGTAAACATACCGGAACAACAACCGCATCCCGGACAGGCATTCCGTTCCACCTGCGCGATCCGTTCATCGCTGACCGAAGTGTCGGCCGATTCGATCATGGCATCGATCAAATCCAGATGGCGGTTATCCAGCTCACCGGCTTCCATCGGACCGCCGGAGACAAAGATAGTCGGAATATTGAGCCGCATGGATGCCATTAGCATCCCCGGAGTGATCTTGTCGCAATTGCTAATGCAAACCATTGCATCGGCTTTGTGGGCATTCACCATATACTCGACGCTGTCCGCAATAATATCACGCGAAGGAAGCGAATAGAGCATTCCGTCGTGTCCCATAGCGATACCGTCGTCAATGGCAATCGTATTGAATTCGGCAGCAAAGCAACCCAACTTTTCAATCTCCGCTTTTACCTGCTGCCCGATCTCATGCAGATGGACATGGCCGGGTACAAACTGGGTAAATGAATTCACAATGGCTATAATCGGTTTACCGAACTGCTCTTCTTTCAGACCGTTGGCACGCCACAAAGCGCGAGCCCCGGCCATGCGTCTGCCCTCTGTGCTGTATGAACTTCTTAACGGATTCTTCATCATATTATTTGTTGTTTTCGAACGGCTCACGAACCGCCCCTATTTTCTTATCCTAAATATTATTATATTAAAAAAGCCCTTCTCTGTATGGAGAAAGGCTTAAGAAATATCTTTATACGACTTCACAATTTCTTGCACACCTTTCTCCTTACCTGCTAATGACTAGAAGGACCACCACGAGAATAATATGCAATACATTGTTCATCATCTTTTCTTACGTCTTTATTATTGTTTGACGCTGCAAATGTAGAACAATAATTCATACCTCCAAAGAAATTAAAAGAAAAATATCAATTTATCTTACATTTCTCAAGCAAAGAAACAAGATAGGCTTGCAGTTTAACACATCCTTCCAATCTTCCATTATCAAATCCGAAATACCTGTCTGGATTGTTTCCGCCTAACTTTTCATATGAAAGAATATGCGAGTAGGCTTCACCATCGTCTTGCTATATATTAAAATAAAAGCAGATCTTTAAGGTGAAGGCAGACATTCGGACTGGCTTCACCTTAAAGATCTGCTTTCACCCTGTCTCGTACAGATTTAATTATAACTTCTTACGTTTTTGCCCAAGGCCGAAAGCCTTTTTTGCCTAATGGCAAAAGCCTTTTCGACCTTGGGCAAAAAGATATTCGACGTAGGTCAAAAGCTCTATGGCTTTATAGCCTGACGATAAAAGTATGGCAGTTGCCACTCTATGATACTTTTCGTACCCGACTCATTTACAAGTGTCAGTTATTTACATTTATAGACAACCTATAACAGGATTTTTAATACACAGTCAATCTATTCAGGACGAGACAAAATTAAAAGTCCGGTTGTGTAACTACCCAAATGTCGGAATCGAAACAGTTTCTAAATATAATTCGTATCTTTGACCCCGATCAACAGACTGAACTTATAGAGATAATGAAACAATACAACTTTGACTGAGATCATCGAACGTCGTGGAACCAATTGTGTCAAGTACGATTCTTCTAAAGAAGACTTCGGTAACGAGAACCTTGTTCCACTTTGGGTAGCCGATCATGGATTTCCGGACATCCAGACTTTATTGTCAACGCAATCAAGAAGCGTCTGGAGCATGAGATTTTCGGGTACACATTCGATTCGGATTCCTATTATAACAGTATCATCGAGTGGGTACATTATAAACATAACTGGAAAATCCAACGCGAATGGCTTAGTTATATTCCCGGCATCGTAAAGGGAATCGGTTTCGTTTTGCAATGCTTCACCAAACCTGGTGACAAAGTAATTATCCAGCCACCGGTCTACCATCCTTTCCGCATCGTTCCGGAAAACATGCACCGTGAGGTTGTCTACAACCCGCTCAAAACAGTAGACGACATTTACGAGATGGATTTCGAGAATCTTGAATCGGTCATCGATGAGCATTGCAAAGTCCTGATCCTTTGCAACCCTCATAATCCAGGCGGTGTCGTCTGGAAAAAAGACACACTGGTCAAGTTGGCCGAGGTTTGTGCCAAACACAATATACTCGTTATCTCCGATGAAATACATGCAGAGATGGCTTATCCGCAATATACGCATCATCCGTTTGCAACGGTTTCGGAGACAGCCGCCAATTGCAGCATTACTTTCATGGCTCCGAGCAAGACTTTCAACATTGCCGGAATCGTCACCTCCTATTCGATCATTCCCAATGCGGAAATACGAGAAAAATTCTATTCCTTCATGGAAGCAGGAGAATTCAATGCCGGGACGGTCTTTGCCTATACGGCAACAGAAGCGGCTTATACATACGGAGCCGAATGGTTGCAACAGATGCGGATGTATATCACTGAGAATGTCCGCTTCGTAGATGAATATTGCAAATCCAAACTCCCGAAGATCAAAGTCTATCCCCCTCAGGCATCTTTCCTTGTATGGTTGGATTGCCGTGACCTGAAACTAAGCCAGCCTGAACTGGTAAGCTTGTTCCAAGATAAAGCCGGCCTGTTGCTGAACGACGGAAGCATGTTCGGTCCCGGAGGTGAAGGGCATATGCGTTTGAATATCGGCTGTCCGCGTTCCGTCCTGTCTTCCGCACTGGATGCTTTGAAAAAAAGCGATAGATAAGAAATAAAGCCGTTTGCCTATTTAATTATCCAGAGATTGGGCAGACAAGTCGGAAATTATGCGTAAATTTGTTGCCATTTTATTTATCATAAATACAATTACAAATGAAAATTACAGCAAATAAGTTCGTTGCAGTTACTTACGATCTGAACGTAGGCGAAGGCGAAGAACGCGAATTGATGGAAAGAGCAACAGCTGAAACACCTCTGAAATTCATCTTTGGTACAGGCGCTATGCTCCCCGCTTTTGAAGACGCTCTGAAAGGACTGGAAGTAGGCGACAAATTTAATTTTCTATAACTCCGGCTGATGCATACGGCGAATATGTGGAGGAACACGTACTGGATCTTCCAAAGAATATTTTCGAGGTAGACGGCAAGTTCGACTCGGAAATGATCAAAGAAGGCAACACGGTACCGATGATGGATTCGAACGGCAATCGTATGAACGGTTCTGTCTTGGAAGTAAAAGAAGATGTTGTCGTTATGGACTTCAACCATCCGCTGGCCGGCGAAACATTGCATTTCAATGGTGAAGTTATCGATGTACACGAACCGACAGCTGAAGAAATCGCAGCCCTCACAGCTCCGGCAGGTGGATGCCGGTTGTGGATGTGACGACTGTGGAAGCGGTTGTGGCGACCATAACCACGAAAGTGGATGCGGATGTGGCGGATGCCATTAAAGAATTGACAATTGACAATTTTAGCAAGGGTGAATACATTTGGAAACATATACAGACTGACCTCTTTCGGAGAGTCGCACGGTCCCGGAATCGGAGGCGTAATAGACGGATGCCCTGCCGGTATCGAACTAGATACGGCATTTATCCAAAGTGAACTGAACCGCCGTAAACCGGGACAGTCCAAAATCACAACCCCACGCAAGGAAGACGACGAAGTACAGTTCCTTTCCGGTATTTACGAAGGAAAAACGACAGGGACTCCGATCGGTTTCGTCATCTGGAACAAGAACCAGCACTCGGCGGACTACGATAATATGAAGAATGTTTATCGTCCTTCCCATGCAGATTACACCTACCAGACCAAATACGGAATCCGCGACCCGCGCGGAGGTGGACGTTCGTCTGCACGTGAAACGATCGCCCGTTGTGTAGCCGGAGCAATTGCCAAACTGGTTCTTCGCCAGAAAGGTATCCGGATACAAGCATTTACCTCACAGGTCGGGAACATCAAACTTAACGGCTCATACACGGATTACGACTTGGACAAGGCAGAAGAAACGGCCGTACGTTGTCCGGATCCGGCGACCGCCGAAAAAATGGAGGCTTTGATCGCCGAAGTGAAATCCAAAGGAGATACGATCGGCGGCATCATCACCTGCGTAGCACAGGGAGTTCCCATTGGTCTGGGCGAACCGGTATTCGGAAAGTTGCATGCGGCATTGGGACATGCGATGTTGACAATCAATGCCGTAAAAGGTTTCGAATACGGTGACGGTTTCGAAGCGGCCTTATATCGTGGCTCGGAACGGAACGACCGTTTCTTCAACGACAACGGACACATCAACACCCGTACGAAATCATTCCGGTGGCATACAGGGAGGTATCTCGAACGGGCAGGATATTTATTTCCGTGTTGCCTTCAAATCGGTCGCCACCATCCTGATGGAACAGGAAACCGTCAATTACGGAAGGTGAAGACACGATCTTGAAAGCCCGTGGGCGCCATGATCCGTGTGTTTTACCTCGAGCTGTCCCTATCGTCGAATCAATGACGGCAATGACACTGTTGGATTTTCTGCTTATGCAGAAAATCCGAAATTGAGAATTGACAATTGACAATTAAATGTATCAGACAATTATCAGATTGTATTTTTAATTGTCAATTGCCAATTATTCATGGTGATAGGGTTCATTATTCAGAATTGTCATCGCCCTATAGAGCTGCTCGATAAAGATCAGGCGAATCATCTGGTGGGAGAAAGTCATTTTGCTTAAGGATATTTTCTCGGCGGCGGCTTTATAAACAGCATCGCTGAAACCATACGGACCACCGACAACAAAAACCAGGCGCTTCGGGACTGTATGCGTCTTTCTTTCTATATAGGTGGAAAACTGCACCGATGTAAATTCTTTTCCTTTTTCATCCAACAAAACCAAATAGTCACCCGGCTGTAATGCTTTCAGAATCAAATCTCCTTCCCTCTCTTTTTGTTGGGATTCGGAAAGATTTTGACGTTCTTAATATCAGGGATCACTTCCATTTCAAAAGGGATATAATGAACCAGACGGTTCTTATACTCATTGATCGCTTCCACAAAATAGCCGGCATCCGTCTTGCCGATCACAATCAGCGCAATTTTCATTCGTTTACATTTTAGAGATTGAGGACGCTAAATTACAGGAAAAAATACATACCTTTGCACGATAATACTCACAAAAAGAGGAAAAAGCTTATGAAACGATTATTTCTGACGTTGGCATTGGTTCTCTCGGTTCTGAGCGTAATGGCTGCCGATATACTTCCTATATCAAATGCTTTTAAAGGAGGCAACGCCTCGTCGCTCAGCGGATCAATGGACAAGGAAGTCGATATGGCCCTACCGGGTTCATCCAAAAAGTGCAACGCAAACGACGCTGTTTCAATGCTGAACACCTTCTTCGGAGGGAACAAGCCGACAGGATTTACAGTCGTCCACCATGCTGATAAAAAAGAAAATGGCTTCTTTGTTGCCAAACTGCCTACTTCATCCGGTGAATATCGCGTAAACGTGACATACCGTGCAGAAGGAAACAAAGCGATAATACAAGTCTATCAGAATTGAAATAAAAAAGATCTTACAAACAAATAACATGAACGTACAAGAAACAAAAAGAAACAACTGATTGCAGAAACTGAATCCGCCTGGCAATTTGCAAGAAGATATAGGTGATGGCGACCATACGACTTTATGTTGTATTCCGGCTACGGAAATGGGTAAGAGTCAGCTGATCGTGAAAGAAGACGGCGTATTGGCCGGGGTCGAAATGGCTGAACGT
>ENA-OQDT01000683-OQDT01000683.1-human-gut-metagenome-genome-assembly--contig:-NODE-683-length-21835-cov-3.763866_pt1 | contig 21835 bp, 20 predicted proteins | sample MGYA00242786_ERZ504617 | MGnify/ENA primary metagenome ERZ504617 (study PRJEB26092, sample SAMD00036337) | human gut metagenome | host: Homo sapiens | study: EMG produced TPA metagenomics assembly of...
TGAGGACAATACCTATATGTTTATTCAAGGACATCACATTATGGATAGTGTAGTGATGAGATTGTTAGTACCTGTCTGCAATGTGTTACGCCGTGAACGTGAAACGGAGATTAAAGAACTGGCAGAGCATAATATGCAGTTTCATAATGAACTGACCAGCTATCAGCGCCGGCAGTTGGGAGTAGACATTGTACTCCGCAAACATACCAGCTATAAGTTATCACCTCTTTATAAAAAATTGGAAGCAGATATAGAACGTTTCTTGAAACATATCTGAATCGGTTATTTCTTATGGGAGGCAAGTGCTTTGGCTATGAAATGATCTAGTGAGAATTTACCCGGTCCTGCTATATACAATAATATGAATACTACCAGATAAATAAAGGCTAATTCTTTAACGGCGAAAGGATCAGAACCATGAACAACAAAGAATGCGATACACATGGTGAAGATCATCGGAAGCATTGCCAAGCGATAAAGGAATCCGAAAATGAAAGCCATCGAACAAACCATTTCACCAAAAATAGCCAGTACCAGTGAAAGTTGGCTGCCTATTCCTAAAGGATCGGGAAAACTGCCGGACATGACATCGTAGTTGGCCCATTTCTGTACACCGTGCGACATGAGTAAAATACCAAACAGGATTCGTAAAGCTAATATCAGAAGTGACATAGCAGTGCCATCGGGCTTGGATGGAAATAAGAATTTATAAATGACTGACATAATACGTTTTTACTTTTTTTTGTTTATACTATATTTATATAAACGTAACAAAAGGGTGAAATGTTCAAATCATTCACTGTTTGTTTCTTTGGAGATGGTTGATTCGCTCATATTAATTTTTATTGTAGAAAAACTCTTGAAACGAATGTCAGGACTTCGTGCAAAAGGAATAAAAAAAGAACAATTATAATAAATATTAGTTCTATATGGTATAATGTTTGTCGTACCTTAGGTAACGATAAAAGCTAACATACGAATATATGAAAACAATTAAATGTATTGGAGTGCTGACATCCGGAGGGGATGCTTCTGGCATGAATGCGCTATCGTGCGGTAACCCGGAGTGCAATTTGTAACGGATTTAAAGTGAAGGGTATTTATAGAGGATATGAAGGGCTGATTAATGGAGAAGTGAAGGAACTGACCACCCAGGATGTGAGCAGTGTTATTCAACGTGGAGGAACGATGTTGAAGACAGCCCGTTCTGCTGAATTCCAAACAGTAGAAGGACGCAAGAAAGCATACGATACTATGCAGCGAGAAGGAATTGATGCTTTGGTGATTATAGGTGGAAATGGTTCTATTACAGGAGCCCGGATTTTTGCGGAAGAATATGCATGTGCCTTGTATCGGGTTACCTGGTACAATAGATAATGATCTTTATGGTACTGACTTTACCATAGGTTACGATACGGCTTTAAATACGATTGTGGAATGTGTGGATAAAATCCGTGATACGGCAACCTCTCACGACCGTATATTCTTTGTGGAAGTGATGGGACGTGATGCCGGTTTTCTGGCTCAAAACAGTGCCATTGCTTCTGGTGCTGAGGCAGCGATTATTCCTGAAGATCGTACGGATGTGGATCAATTGGAGAAATTTATCGGGCGCGGTTTTCGTAAGACAAAGAATAGCAGTATTGTTATTGTTTCCGAGAGTCCGAAAGACGGAGGTGCCATGCATTATGCAGAGCGTGTCAAGAAAGAATATCCTCAATATGATGTGCGTGTTACCATTTTAGGGCATTTGCAACGTGGAGGTTCGCCTAGTGCTTATGACCGTATTCTTGCCAGCCGTCTGGGGGCGGGAGCTATTGATGCCATATTGGAAGGGCAGCGCAACGTGATGATTGGCATTCATAACGATGAGGTGGTATATGTACCTTTTTCTGAGGCAATTAAAAAAGACAAGCCCCTTGATAAATCGCTTATCAAGGTGCTTGATGAATTATCTATTTAATGAAAATAATCATGAAAGGAGAAGCGGAAGTAATTCTTCTGCTTTTTCTATGATATGTGCCGGATGTAAGGCTTCCAATTCTGTGCGCGGCCGGAATCCCCATGCCACACCTATAGCTGTTACTCCGGCATGATGCGCTGTTTGCATATCTACATTAGAATCACCTACATAAAGTATATCTTCCTGTTTGACTCCTGCTTTTGTCATGATTTCGTTTATGATGGATGGATCGGGTTTTGCGGGGATACCTTCGCGTTGTCCCAGTACTTCCACAAAGTTTATTTCTGGAAAATAGTGTGCTATTAACTTTCGGGTAGCTGCTTGGTATTTATTGGAGGCGACCGCTATCATGATCCCTTGCTGTTGCAGTGTTTTTAATAATTCGGAGATACCGGGATAAGGGCGGCTTAAATCGGCATTGTGCTCATCATAATAAGGGATGAATTGTGAACGTATCTTTAATACATTCTCTTCCGTACGCTCCCCTTCAGGCAGAGCACGCTCAAATAATTTATTGATTCCGTTTCCTACAAAAAAAACGGTATGCTTCCATTTCATGTGTAGGATAGCCATAATACTGTAAGGCTTGGTTGGTGGCGGCAGCTAGGTCGGCAATAGTGTTCAGTAATGTGCCGTCCAGGTCGAATATTACAAGTTTCTTCATATTTGTACTTCTTTTATCGGTGCAAAGTTACTAATTTTTGTATGCAAACTAATAATAATGCTTATGAACTTTCTAGAATTAGTGAAGGCGCGCTATTCTGCACGCAAATATGCCAATCGTCCTGTTGAGGCTGAAAAGTTGGATTATATCATGGAATGTGTACGTTTTGCACCATCTGCAGTTAATTTTCAACCATGGCGTTTCCGTATTGTTACAGATGAGGCCGTACTGAAAGCGTTGTATTCATGTTATAAACGGGAATGGCTTGCTACGGCTCCTTGTATCATAGTGGCTTGTGTGGATCATAATGAGTCTTGGCATCGCCGTGCCGATAATAAGGATCATGCTGATATTGATATTGCTATTGCAGTAGAACATCTTTGTCTGGTTGCTGCCGAACAAGGACTGGGTACTTGTTGGGTTTGTAATTTTGATGCTCCGCAATGCAGTGAGGTTTTGGGACTGCCGGAAAATTTGGAACCGGCCGTTTTGATTCCGGTCGGTTATGCGGAGGATGAACCTACAGAAAAGAAGCGGAAACCATTAAATGAAATCCTTCTTTAAAAAATCACAAAACCACCTTTCGGAGTGTCATCGGGCAGGCAGATTCAATTTCCTTTTACAGTGGATGAAGGTACTGTTAATTTCTTGACCTGATGACTGTTCCGGATTTTAAGCACATTTCTTTAGACTCTTCTTATTTTCTGATAATTTTGCATATTTTGTATTCCATTTATGATAGAAGTAAAGCCGAAATGGCTAAATTTTGAGCACTTTTTAGGCTTTGAATAACCTATGAGTGTAGTAAGTACTATTAATAACACTGAAAATTATGGAGAACATAGGAGTTGGATTGATGTTGATGGTGGTCGGTATGGCGACCGTCTTTGTCATTCTCCTCATCGTTATCTATCTAAGCAAGTACCTTATTACTGTTGTCAACAAAGTGGCCCCCGAAGAGACCCCCAAAAAAGCACCTGCTGTAGCACCTACGGCAGATACTGGTGCTATGGATGCTATTAAGGCGGCAGTTGAGATTTTGACAGCAGGTAAAGGTCAGGTGATAAAGATTGAGAAGTTATAATCCAAAAAAAGGAAAAACACATTTATCAAAAATGGAAAGAGAAGTAAAATTTAGTCTGGTCTTCCGCGATATGTGGCAGAGTGCGGGTAAGTACGTGCCTCGTGTAGACCAGTTGGTTAAGGTTGCCCCGGCTATTATTGAAATGGGCTGTTTCGCCCGTGTGGAAACAAATGGTGGTGGTTTTGAACAGGTAAATTTATTGTTTGGTGAAAATCCGAATAGAGCTGTGCGCGAGTGGACGAAACCCTTCCACGAAGCAGGCATCCAGACTCATATGCTGGACCGTGCGCTGAACGGTCTCCGCATGAGTCCCGTCCCGGCAGATGTCCGTAAATTATTCTATAAGGTTAAACATGCGCAAGGAACAGATATTACCCGTACTTTCTGCGGATTGAATGATGTCCGCAATATTATCCCTTCTATCGGCTATGCTCACGAAGCCGGAATGATTTCACAATGTTCGCTCTGTATCACTTTTTCTCCGATACATACTGTGGAATATTATGTGAATATGGCCAAGCAGCTTATAGAAGCCGGAGCCGATGAAATCTGTATTAAAGATATGGCCGGCATCGGACGTCCCGTTTCATTGGGAAAGATTGTTGCCGGAATCAAGAAGATTAAAAATATTCCTATACAGTATCACTCTCATGCGGGACCCGGATTCAATATGGCTTCTATTTTGGAAGTATGCCAGGCTGGTTGCGACTATATTGATGTAGGTATGGAACCATTGTCATGGGGAACCGGCCATGCTGATTTGATTAGTGTGCAAGCCATGTTGAAAGATGCCGGATTTAAAGTGCCCGAAATTAATATGGAAGCGTATATGAAAGTGCGTTCCATGATTCAGGAGTTTATGGATGATTTCCTTGGTTTATATATCAGTCCCAAAAACCGTCTGATGAATTCTTTACTGATTGCTCCGGGATTGCCGGGCGGCATGATGGGAAGTTTGATGGCCGATCTTGAAACGAATCTGGAATCTATCAACAAGTACAAGGCAAAACGTAACCTGCCGTTTATGACTCAGGATGAATTGTTGATCAAGTTGTTCAATGAAGTTGCTTACGTATGGCCGCGTGTGGGTTATCCTCCTTTGGTTACTCCGTTCAGCCAGTATGTGAAGAACCTTGCCATGATGAATGTAATGGCTATGGAGAAAGGTAAGGAACGTTGGGGAATGATTGCCGATGATATTTGGGATATGATTTTGGGTAAAGCGGGACGTTTACCGGGTAAACTGGCCCCTGAAATTATTGAAAAGGCAGAACGTGAAGGCCGCAAGTTCTTTGATGGCAATCCGCAGGACAATTATCCCGACCAGTTGGAAAAATATCGCAAGATGATGCTTGAAAAACAATGGGATAAAGGACAGGATGACGAAGAACTGTTTGAGTATGCCATGCATCCGGCCCAGTATGAAGCTTATAAGAGCGGGAAGGCAAAAGAAGACTTCTTGGCAGATGTGAAGAAACGTCGTGAGGAGAAAGCGAATGCCACTACTCCTGTCGAAGCTGAAAACAAGACCAAGGTATTGACGGTGGATGTGAACGGGCAACCTTATCGCGTTACAGTGGCATATGGTGCTGTAGATCCTGCTACGCTGACAGCTGCTTCGGGTGCAGTTCCCGCACAAGCTGCTCCTGCTCCGGTAGGGGAAGGGAAAGATGTGCTTTCTCCGTTGGAAGGTAAATTCTTCCTAGTAAAGAATGCCCAGGAAACTCCGAAGAAGGTGGGTGAAAAGGTTAATAAAGGTGATGTGATTTGTTACGTCGAAGCAATGAAGACCTATAATGCGATCCGTGCGGAATATGACGGTACTATAACTGCTATTTGCGCTAATTCGGGTGACACGGTTTCAGAGGATGACGTATTAATGAAAATAGTATAATGGAAGATATATTTGAAAGACTTTATGATATGACTGCTTTCAGCAATATTATTGCTGAACCGCAATTCTTGATAATGTATGCCATTGCGTTCATCTTACTTTACTTGGGGATCAAGAAAAAGTACGAACCGCTGCTGCTGATTCCGATAGCTTTCGGAGTGTTGCTGGCTAACTTTCCCGGTGGTGAGATGGGGGTTGTCCAGGCCGATGAAAACGGCATGGTAATGGTGAATGGAGCACTGAAGAACATCTGGGAAATGCCGTTGCACGAAATTGCGCACGACTTGGGCCTGATGAACTTTATCTACTACATGTTGATTAAGACCGGTTTTCTTCCGCCTATCATTTTTATGGGGGTAGGTGCTTTGACAGACTTTGGTCCGATGTTGCGTAATTTGCGGCTTTCTATTTTCGGAGCTGCTGCACAGTTGGGTATTTTCACAGTATTGTTGGTAGCTATCTTGATGGGGTTCACTCCGAAAGAGGCGGCTTCATTGGGTATTATTGGTGGAGCAGACGGTCCTACCGCTATCTTTACCACTATTAAACTGGCTCCCCATTTGCTAGGGCCGATTGCTATTGCCGCTTATTCGTATATGGCTCTGGTACCCGTTATCATTCCGTTGGTTGTGAAAATCTGGTGTACGAAGAAAGAATTGAGTATCAATATGAAGGAACAGGAAAAGAAATATCCTTCTTCGGTAGAAATCAAGAATCTTCGTGTGCTGAAGATTGTATTTCCGATTGTAGTGACTACGGTGGTCGCTCTGTTTGTGCCAAGTGCAGTGCCTTTGATTGGTATGTTGATGTTTGGTAACTTGATTAAGGAAATAGGTAGTGATACTTCACGTTTGTTTGATGCAGCTTCAAATAGTATCATGAATGCGGCAACTATCTTCTTGGGGTTGTCAGTCGGTGCGACAATGACTACGGAGGCATTTTTGAATTGGACTACTATCGGTATTGTGATAGGTGGTTTCTTGGCGTTTGCCTTGTCTATTTCCGGTGGTATCTTGTTTGTGAAGTTGGTGAATCTTTTCACTAAGAAGAAGATCAATCCACTGATTGGGGCTACAGGTTTGAGTGCTGTGCCCATGGCCAGCCGTGTGGCTAATGAAATTGCTTTGAAGTATGACCCCAAAAATCATGTGCTTCAATATTGTATGGCAAGTAACATTTCAGGAGTTATCGGTTCTGCCGTGGCTGCCGGTGTGCTGATTTCATTCCTACAATAAAAATCATCGTATTTAAATTGTTCGGGCACGAATTATACGGAAATTACAGGTGTTTTAGACAATACTGTAAGATCTGTATAGTTCGTGTCTTTTATTCTCTTTCTGTATCGTTCTCCTGGCTAAAACAAATAGAATAGGCCCTCTCCTCACGAAGAAAGCCTATCGTTAGATTAATGTTTAATATAAGAGAGAGTTTTATAGTCCTAACAGTTCATTGAACTTCTCTGCTGTCTTGGGATCTGACGGACGGGTCATATTGGCAGAGATGATTTTGCCATCCCGATCCAGCAGGATAAAACGGGGAATGCCGTTGATGAGGTAAGCATCCATAAAGGTCCTGTCTGTTCCCATGTGTAACTGGATCCCTTTCAGTTGATCCTTTGTTACCATGTTCTCCCATGCCTTTTTGTTCTTGTCGCATGACAGGCTGACAAAATGAATATCCTTTCCTGCATATTTCTCTTCCAATTCCTTTAACGCAGGAAGTTCTCCACGGCAAGGGCCACACCAGGTAGCCCACACGTCAATATAGATATATTTCCCTTTCAAATCTGCCAAAGATACTGTTTTCCCATTTATATCCGGATAGGAGAAGCTAGCTGCTGAGGGATTGCCTGATCTTAATTTTTCCCACTTGGTACAAAGTGCGTTGAATTTTTCTATGGACTTTGCATCCTTCACATGTTTGCGGAATAGGACAATCAGCCCGTCTGCTTCATCCAGCCCGTTATTGTCTACAAAGTTATAAACAAATTGGTCAATCAGAAATTCTGCAACCTTTTCATCTTGTATGGTTGCATCTACGTAGTTTACACTTTGTTCTGTAGAATTGGATGCAACTGTTTTTCCTTTATTACTAAAGGCGCTGATAGCATCGGGAAGAAAAGCCTTATATTCTTTTAGAGCTAATAAACCGGCATTGATCGGAGTAATAGCTTCCAGTTTTTCATAATATGCTTTGGAAGGAATATAGTTGTCATCCTTTCCAAAATGAGGATGATACAAAGCGTATTTGGAGAAATAATAATACGTATAGAATTGCAAACGTATTTTTTCCTGTGCAGTGAAATCGGCTGGAAGTTTTGCGGCTTCCAATACTTGGCAATTGGCTGCGTACAGGCTGTCTCCTTTGTGTATGAGGGCGGCCTCTTGCATTTTCATATCGGGCATACCGAGTGATTGGAGCTCTTTGCTTCCCAGATAGGTGTTGATAGCGGCACCTGCTCCTTCAAAGGTTGTGTTTCTCCACATGTTGTCACTGTCGAATGACAAGGTAAGGTCTTGATTGGGATCCAGATAAAGAGTACGGCGTCCGCGTGTGTATTGCATGGTTACATATTGCGGAGTGAATCCTGTGATTTCTATGTTGCCGTTTCCAGCGGCATCAATCGCCACTTCTTTTTGTTCGCCACTTTGGCTGAAAGTCAATCTCACTTTGACCTTCTCATTGGGATTGGTGACCTTAAAAGTGAGCTTTGCAGCTTCTGTAGCGGTAAAGGTACTCAGCGCAAGGCCAAGTACCATGATGGATTTTAGAGTTCTCATCTTATTTTTTTCTTTTAGGTTTCATTTTCAATGCATCGGGACGCATGTTATAGACTTTTTTTCCGTATGCGGGTTCTGTGCTGAGGCAGGCAGGGATGGGGGCTTTGCCGTTCAGTTTGCGAAGCACCATTTCCAAGGCGGCTGCATATTCCTGATGGATGAAAGCATCGTCTCTGTCTGTTTGGTTATAAGCAATGTATTGCAGATAGCCTACACATTTGTTGAACCAGAATTCGGGAAGTTCCTCTGCTTTGTATCCCAAACGGGCGATAAATTTCAGTCTACTGATTAACTCTTGCTGATTGACTGTGGTGTCTGCAATCATCGCATCAATCTGGGTAGCTGCCGCTTCATACTTTTGTTCCCGGATATCATTATTGATACGGATCATTTTCAGATTGAAATCTTTTCCTTCATAGTTGCATAAGGCTTCAATTTCCGCCAATTCGCCGTATGAAGTTTCTTTTGCCAATTTAGCATCAACAGCTTTTTTGCCGAAACGCTGGCAGAAATCTGCATAATTGTCTGATACTTGCTTCAGGTACGGGTTCATGCCATTGATAGTGTTTACATATACTTCCCATACATCCGGATCAGTCAGTTTGGCACCTCCTTTTATTAATTCATCAAAAGCGGCTTGTACGTTATTGCGTGCATAGACTGAATAGTGATAATTGATGTAATCAATCAAGAATGCACGTTCTCTGTTCCCCTTGGTATATTGCTCTTGCAGGTAAAAAGAGCGTTTGGTAGGAATGTTTGCATCTTTTCCTGTCTGAATAAACTGTTCGGGAGTCTGACGGCTGCTGCTGCGATGAACGATTTCTTCGGTGGCAGGATCTATGAATGCATAGGTGGGATAACTGCGTACACCGTATTTCTTGGCTAATGTAATTCCTTCACCTTCTTCAGCATCAATTTTGAGGTTGATGAAAGTTTGGTTATAGTAGTAACCCACTGTAGGCAATGAGAATACGGTTTGTGCCATATTCAGGCAAGGTCCGCACCATTGGGTATAGAAATCAATGAATATCAGTTTATTTTCTGCTTTGGCCTTGGCTACGGCTTCTGCCCAAGTAGTGCCGTGCAGGAAATTGATTCCTGCATTCTGGGCATTTAAGTGAATCGCATAGATACATGCGAAAATGAGTAAGATATATTTTTTCATGTCTTTGAATTTAATATGTTAATAACCAGGGTTTTGTTTACATTCCAGATTAGAACTGATTTCTGACGACGGAATGGCATCGATACGGCGGTCTATGATGCGTTGGTAATAATTGTCTCCTTGTGCTTCCGATTTTTCATATTCTTTTTCCAAAGCTTCTCTTAACGTCTTGTTCAAAGCAAGCAGACGGGTGAAATCGGGTTTCTCTGTGTATCCTGCAAAACGGATCATGGCAAACCATTCATGCCAGTTCTCGAAAGACAATTCCAGCATCCATTCGTTGAATATGGCGGTTTCCAGTTCTTCGTTATTGGCTGGAAGAATTATTTCGGCTCCTGCTCTTTCGCGTAGTTTACGGATCGGTGCGTAGGCTTCGGATATAGAGGCTCCCGAACGATACAAGGCTTCGGCTTTTATCAGATAAAGTTCAGAAACACGGCTGAAGATGACAGGCATGTCATTGGCATCATTCAGCAGCTTCTTTACCGATTTCAGGTTGTAGGCTACCGCAGAACTGCGGCTGTCCATCAGACTGTCTACTTTAGAGAAGATGGCATCGGCGCGAGGATCATCCCCCACCAGTTCCACATACTCATTGGTGGGCCCCCAGTAACCTTGTTTTTTCGTGGGGCTGTTACCGTAACATTGCTGACGGGTTGAAGTGTTGGTGGCATCTTTTTGGTCGAATACACGAGCGAATAGAATCTCTTTGGTTGTTGAAAACTTATCAAAAACGTCACCATAGTTTGCTTCCGGCAATGGAGAATTTGTATCAATTGCATCATTAACTGCTGCTACCGCTTCTGTGTATTTTCCTGCATACAGCAATACTCTTGCCTTTAATGCCTTGGCTGCTTCTTTAGAAGCTTGTGAAAGCTTTTTCCAATCAGGAGCTTTTTCAATAGCTATTTCCAGTTGATCCAGAATATATTGATAAGAATCGGCTACGGAGCTACGCGCCTTTAAAGCATTGGATACGGATGGAGCTTCATTACGCATGACAACTCCGTATTCACTATTCATATCCCAAAATTCGCAGTAACGAACCAGGATATTGAAGTAGGCCAAAGCGCGTAAATAGGCTATTTCACCTAACACTTCGGCTCTACGGTTTCCGGAGAACTCTCCGTCACTCATGCGGTTACAGGCTGTTTCCAGGAAGTTGGCGTTTTTGATTACAGCGTAATCTGCATCCCATTCCGTTGCATCACTGAATGATAGGGTAGGCAACATTCGTTCGGAGTAGTAAACGGCATTACCGGCGCTGACAATTTCTTGACGCCACATGGTCCCGGCTTTGAAGGAACCACTTACTGTAGGAAATATGACATTGAATCCATTTCCAGGCAAGGAGTAATAGATTCCGTTTAAGGCTAACTCTACAGCAGCGGGTGTTGTGATGGCACCGTCTAAATCTGCTTCGAATTCGGGCTTTTGGTCCAAGACATCTACCAACTGGCACGAGGAAACGCCCATTGTAAGTAAAGCTAAGAATATATATTTTTTCATTCGATTATACATTTAAATGATTATAAGTTAATTTTTAAACCAGCCGAGAAAGAGCGGAAACCCGGATAAGTGGAGGTTTCATAGTTACCGCCATAGTTGCTGTTACTGTTTACGGTAGCAGGGTCTGTTCCCGGATAAGAGGTGAGCGTGAACAAATTGGTAGCCGAGACAAATAGTTGTCCTTTTATCACTTTGTTTAAAGGTAAATTATAAGTCAGACGCACTTCCTGCAAACGGAAGAAGGAGGCATTAAACAATTCATGATCGGTTAGTCTAGGTACACCGTCACCTATATACAAGGCCGGGTATTTGGCATTTTTGTTGGTGTCAGACCATCTGTCATTCAATCCATAGTCAATCAAACCGGTTAATTGTCCGGGTAGATTCTGCAATGTTTTGTTATAAATCTTCAAACCACCGATCTGATATCCGAAGTTGGCGAACAGGCTGAATTGTTTATAAGATAAATTGGCAGTCAGACCGCCGAACAGATCCGGATCAGGATTACCGATAATAACACGGTCATTGTAGTTGATGATTCCATCTCCATTTAAATCCTTAATTTCCAAATGTCCCGGTTTTAATGAGTTACCATCGTAATAACTTTGTCCCTTTGATTTAGCATAGGCATTCAATTCATCTATTCTGGCTTGATCTTGTATGATCCCGGCATATTCATAACCATGGAAAGCTCCCATTGGATAGCCTACAGCCAATACTTGGTCGGCATAGCTGCCTTGAACTACTACATCCATAGCTGATTGTGCTCTACCTTCTTCAACCAGTTTGGTGACTTTATTCTTGTTATGTGACATATTCAAGGTCAGGTCCAAGTTCCAGTCTTTAGTAGATAATACACGGCCTACCAGGTTTATTTCAATACCGCGGTTGGTCAATGCTCCGATATTACGGTTCATCTGCATAGAGCCACCGGTTGCACTGGGCGGGAAATCAAATGACCAGATCAAGTCTTTGGTATCTTTGATATAGCCGGAGATAGAACCGGTCAGTCGGTAATCGAACAATGCGAAATCAAGACCTAAATCATATTGGGTCGATTTTTCCCAACGGATGTCGCGGTTACCCACTTGTTTATGTATAATGGCTGACAGATTATTATAACTGGTTGCTTCGTATAAATCACGATTAGAGAAGCTGGTTAAGTTTTGGGTACCGGTAGTACCTACGCTGGCACGTAATTTCAAATCATTAATGAATGTCAGGTTTTTCATGAATTTTTCCTGAGAGATACGCCATGCAATGGCTCCTGAAGGGAAGAAACCATAACGGTTGTTCGAACCAAACATGGATGAACCATCATAACGTCCTGTAAAAGTGAACAGGTAGCGCTCCATTAATTTATAATTGATACGGGCAAATGAAGAGAACTAGACCACTTGCATTATATCCGTTACTCCAAGATGAGATGCTTGCGGCACTTCCTAAATTGGTGTGAAATATCATTATCCGGATAAGTCTGGCCATTCATTCTTGTACTACGGCTTATACCACGTTCAAAGGAGATACCGGCTACGGCATCCAAAACATGATTCTTGTTGAACTCATAGTTATAATTCAATGTATTGTCGAATACGGTTTTTGAATATTTATAATGATATTCTGACCCACTGGCTTCATTTCTAGTACTTAGAAAACTTGGACTGAATGAATTGTTTTCAGTAAATTGTAAATTACCCGATAAACTGGAACGGAACCGGAATCCTTTCCAAATATCAACTTCTCCGTATACGGTTCCCATGATGCGGTAAATATTATCATGGTTTTTCTTATAGGTGTTGGCCACCGGGTTGGCTTGACCTGTGGACATATCAAATTCCCCGTTATCATTATATATAGGCATATCAGGACGATAACCTTGTGCGCTGAACAGTGAAGTTCCTGCATTATCCTGATCTGTATAACTCATATTAGCATTGATACCAAAACGGAGGATAGGCAATACATTCATTTCTGTAGACACGCGTGCATTATATCGGCTTAAGTCACCTCCTTTAACCATACCTTGCTGATCGAATATGGATAATGAAATAAGATATTTGGAAACTTTGCTACCTCCACTTACTGTCAAGTCGGCATTGTGGCGGATAGCTGTTTGTTTCACTTCGTCAAACCAATTGGTGTTGGCACTGCCTAATGCGGTGGAATTAGGCTCAAGAATTTCTAGTGCATATTGGTTGGACGGATCATACACCAAGGTTTCTTTAGCAAAGCGGCGTACCGTTTCGCGCCATTCATCACCATACAGGATACGGAAGTTCTTAATTTGAACATCAGTGGTTACATTATAGTTGAAGTTGACGGTAGGTTTGGAACCCTCCACCCCTTTCTTGGTGGTAACGATAACCACACCGTTTGCAGCACGAGAACCATAGATAGCAGCTGCAGAAGCATCTTTCAATACGTCCATAGATTGGATATCATTCGGAGAAATGGCATCCAGCATGCTGGGATCTTCTACAGGAACTCCATCGATAACATACAAGGGTTCATTAGAACCGGTTAATGACGTAGCACCACGCACACGTACACGGACTGTCTCACCCGGAACACCGGTATTCTGTGACACCTGTACACCTGCTGCCAGGTTTTGAAGCATAGAAGTTACATTAGGAGTATTCAATTGGCTCAACTGCTTTAGGCCTACTGAAGCTACAGAGCCGGTCAAATCCTTTACAGAAGAAGTACCATAACCTACTACGACTACTTCGTCCAGATTGGTCACCTCGCTTTCCATTTTTACATTGAAAACGTGTCTGTTGCCAATTTTTCCTTAACTGTCTGCATACCGATAAAGCTGATCATCAGTTCGTCGTTTTTAGTGTTTTCAGGATAAGACAGCATGAATTGTCCATCCATATTGGCTACTGTACCGAACGTGGTGCCTTGGATAACAATAGAGGCTCCGATGACCGGTTCGCCCATATCATCTTTGATCACTCCGGTAATTGTTCTGCGCTTGGCATTTCTGTCAATCGGTAATATGAGTACATAATTGTTCTCTACTAATTCATAGCGCATACCTGCCTGGCTACAAATCACGGAAAGTGCTTGTTCCAGAGGTTCTTTGTTTAATGTAAGTTTCAAAGGTACATTGTTCAATGTTGCATCTTCGTACATGATATGAATGCCTGTTTGCTTTTTAACCATGTTAAGAGCCTCTTTTACACTGATGTTTTCACTTTTGATAGTGACAGTCTTGTCGGCTAGTACGTTTGCAAACATTGCGTTGAATGTGCAGAATATGCACATTAACATTACTAATAGCCTCATTTTTGGAGGTTTAGCTACTAAACGATTCCAAAGTTCGTCTTCTTTCATAAAACTCAAATAACTCATTTAATTTAGAATATTCCTGTTATACAGGGTTTGATTATTGTTTTTTTACAAATATAGTTTCTCCTTTTCTCTCAAACTTGACATCGGATACGCGATGAATAATATCTAATGCAAAATCCAAAGGCTTGTTACGGAAAATGATTCCGGTAAACTTCATGGTTTCCAATTCCTTGGATGCTATTTGAATATCTACATTATAGCATCGTGACAGTCGGGCTGTCAGCAAAGGGAATGGCATTGCGTCAAATTCCATAGCACCATCTGTCCATGAAGTATAGAATTCTGTATCTACTTTGCTAACTTTTGATTGTGCAGAAGAGTAATGTTCACCTGGCAGCAGGTAGTATTCACCTGAAGGAGCAGTTACTTTTAGTTTACCTTCAATCAGAGTCACAGATAATTCTTCATCGGGATAAGCCGAGATATTGAAAGTTGTTCCTAATACATAAATAGCATGGTCGTGTGCTTTTATTATGAAAGGACGGGCTGCATCGTGGGTTACCTCAAACATAGCCTCTCCTTCTAAGGTGATTTCACGGGTATCTCCAAACTGAACCGGAAAATCGATATGGGAGTCCGCATTCATTTTTACTTTTGTACCATCAGCCAATACTATTGCATATTCCGAACCTTTTGGCACTATGATCTTATTTTGTAATAGTTCGGTATCCAGTTCTGTTTTATGGGGGTAATCACTTTCTTGAGGGAATATGATTTCTCCATTGTTAATATAACTTCCGTTGATTTCCCGTTGGTTTTCATAGAGGGGAATTACAGATTGGTTTGCTTGTACCCAGGTGGCTTTAGGAGTTTGGGTGTTCTGGGGAAGAGATGATTGCTCGCTTTGGGTAATGGCAGGCGTCAGATTCCGGTTATTAAAATATAAAATGGAAGCAATCCCTATGATAACAGCTATCGCAGCGGCAGATGAATAAATCGCAACCCGATAGCGGATAGAGTGGGGCTGCTTGCAACGTTTTTGAATAGCTTCCCATGAAGCTTCTTTATCAAACTGTTGTAATAAGTTAAGTTGGTTATTGACATGGCGGAGTGAAAGTAACTTCACAAAAATTTCTTTATGTGAAGCGTCTTCTTCAATCCATTGTTTTAATTCTTTAAATTCCTGTTCATTGAGTTGGTGGGACAGGTATTTTTGAATTAAGGTTTCTGTTTTACTCTTTTGCATAATTGTTGTACTGTTTTAACACTAAGTATCACAAATACGCAAAATCGGGTGACAAAAATCTGAAGAAAATTATAAATTAAATAAGATTAGGATTTCTATCATATTGAAACGACGCAACATTTTTAATGCGCGTGATAAATGAGTTTTTACTGTATTTACGGAAATATGGAGTTCTTCGGCTACTTCTTTGTACTTTTTGTCTTCCAGAACAATCTTGACTAAAACATTGTATTCCTGTTCCGGCAGTTTTTTAATTCGGCCAGCAACTGGCTTCTTTTTTGCAACAGTTCTTCTTCATCATAAAAGTCTATCGATGGGAGAATAAGATTCTTCCTCCAGCTCGTCTAAGGAGAAATAGCGTTCCCGTTGTACTTTGGTCAGTGAGGAAAAACCGGACGGCATTGAACAACCAAGCATGTAGGTTGGAGAATGGCAGTATGCGAGTTCTTGTCCCAGAAACTGACAAATAGATCATGCACGATATCTTCTGAAGTTTCCGTAGAGCCTGTGAACTGTACAGAGTAAAGGCATAAGGGAAGGTAATAAGTATCATAAAGCAGACGAAAGGCTTCTTCTTTGTTTTCAGTAAAGAGGGCTAATATCCTTTCGTCTACTTCATCATATTTATTGTATTTTCTTGCATTATTGTCCATAGATGCCTTTTATGGCACAAAATTAGGAATTTAACCGGCAAAATGTGCGATTTACATCAAATAAAAATGCAAAAAGTACAATGTATATAGAATATCTTCTTTATTTTTCAATTCTGAACCAGTCAGCGTCCGTCCATCCTCCGTCATTGGTTACAATAGCGGGGCGCGTACAGAAGATACCTACCTTGGCTCCTATCCATTTACCTTCTTTTACTTGGAAAGTTTCTCCTAATGGCTGGAATTTCTTGCCGTCCGTACTGTAACTGAGGTTACATTTCACTAACAGGTCGTGACCGCCTTCACTGGCTTTAATCTTGTCTCCTTTTGCGGAAAATTTAGCGCGAAGATAGATTGTGCCGTCTTTTAAGGGAACGGAAGCATTTACTTTTTCAGTACCCCCTCGATCGGCTTTCAGGCATTCCACTTGTGACAGGACGAGTCCGTTGTCTGTGTTTTCAACAACTAATCCGGCATAATCCATTCCCATTACAACCAGTCCGTACGTTCACCTTTATATTTTTCTGTCGGCTTGAAAGTAAGCTTGGTGGTGGCAGTGAAATTGGGAGCCGGAGTCTTTTGTAGCATCAGATTAGAAACATCCCATAAACTCTTATAATCTTCGGGAACCGGGTAGGAGTATAGACGTACAAATCCTTCTCCTCCGTTGAAATAAGCCCATTTTTCATTGATGTTAGCCTGCCATTGCCATTGAGGAGACAATGTATAACCATCAAACTCGTCACTTTCCTGCGGAGTACAAATAGGATAGTTCTTACCTACATTAGGCTTTTTATAAGTCAGAACAGGTTCGCCACAGCCGTCTCCGTCTTTATCAATACCTATGACGGGCCAATCATCAACCCATTTCATAGGTTGCAGGTGAACCAGGCGTCCGTAAGCACCTACGTCCTGGAAGTGCATGAACCAGTCTTCTCCCGTAGGGGTGTCCACCCAGCCTCCCTGATGAGGTCCGTTGACGGGAGAGTTGCCTTGCGCTAATACTGTTTTCCATTCGTATGGACCGTATACGTTTTTTGAGCGAAGTACGACTTGCCATCCTGTAGGAACGCCGCCTGCCGGATGGAAGATGTAATAGTATCCATTACGTTTATAGAATTTGGGCCCTTCACAAGTCTGATGTGCTTCATGACCATCGAAAATGATACGGGATTGTGTGATAGCTTTACTTGCATCAGCACTTAGCTCACAAATTGTAATTACACTTTTCAGTCCGGCCCGGCTTCCTGCATAAGCGTGAACCAGATATACACGACCGTCATCATCCCATAATGGAGTCGTGTCGATGATGCCCTTTCCGGCTTTCACCAAAACTGGCTCGCTCCAGGGACCTTTCGGATCTTTGGCTTTCACCATGAATGCTCCTTGGTCCGGGTCACCCCAGAATATATAGAATTCACCGTTATGGTGGCGGATACTGGGTGCCCATACACGGTTGCCATGTTCAGGACGGACATCGGTAACAGGGGGCAGTGCGTAGGGTACAGCCGCACCTATGATAGTCCAGTTGACAAGGTCTTTGGAGTGTAATATTTGTAAACCGGGCAGACAGTTGAAACTGGATGAGGTCAAATAATAATCGTCTCCTACACGGCAAACGTCCGGATCGGAGTAATCCGCATACAGGACTGGATTTTTGTAGGTCCCATTGCCTTGGTCGGCCACCCAGGCTTGGGATACATAATTCTGTGCGGGAGCAGATAAAAAACAGCCTCCTAGCAGACAGAGAGTGATTAGTCGTTTCATGGTTTTAGATTTTTTATTTAATCGTAATTTTGCAAGGATGTTCCAATTCTTTTCTCCATTGGGGAAGATAATTGAACCAGTCTTTCATATCTTTAAATCGGAAACTTTCTTTTTTGAGGTGAAAGTAACGTAATAGTGGAAATGCTGTTGCCCCGGTGCTTGTAAGGTATATAAGTAGTTTGATCCGTCTTGTACTTCTTTACCGATATATTTAGGAATGAAAGTTCCCATACCTGTTGTTTCCTTCACATAACCTATGGTGTCTGTGACAGGCCAGTCGGTTCCCCAGCTTCCAGTCAGTCCTTTATGGTCGCTCATGTGACCTCCTTCTTTCAGAATCTGTACACCTGCTGCAAAGACTTCCTGTTTAAGCGGACGGTCAAACAGGACATCTACCTTCATGTCCCGATGACCGCCATAGATGGTATATCGATTGATCATGTTCAAATCGTTTCCTTGATATTCCCAACCGATGACTTCTGCTTCGACGATGGCACGTACAGGACCGGAGGCTAGTACACGTTCCGTGCGGTTTACTACTGGTTTTATGTGGGTCGCCTCAGTACCATTCCAACCTTTTAATGCACCTACACCACCACTATTGTAAACACGTAGCGCATCATCTCCGTAGCCGTTGGCACGTTGCGCTTTGGTAGGGTAGAAACAAGTCTCTTTTATTTCCAGTCTTTTATTTACTTTGCTATATGGATCTACCGTCTGTTTTTCGTTGAAATAGATACGATAGGCAACTAATTCACTCTCTATAGCCGGTCCGTGATGGTAAACAAAACTATATACATTCTCGGTTCCTGCCGCTGAAAATCCCGTAATATTGGCGAATTTGTTGTTATGTCCGTAAGCTTTCATTTGGGCATAAGTACGTGCCGGATAGTTTTTTTCACTTTTTTCTGAAGAGAGAATTATACGGAAACTTTTGTTGCTTTTGGCTGGCATATCGATGAGGAAAGCCAGTTCGTCAGCACGTGCGTCACCGTTCAGATCGTCCAGTTGGGACGGAATTTCTTTATTACCTTCCCATACAGTGGCGGATTTGATGTTGAAACCTGCTTTCAGGTTATTTAAATCTATCACTATCGGTTCGTCGGTCTTATTTTGAGTCCATTCATTGCTGACTTCTACGGTCAGTGTCTTTTCGCCTTTTTGTGCAAAAGAGTTGGTAAAGCATCCTGCTAATAATGTGAGGACAATAATTGAGCGCTTTTTCATAATGATGTATAGTTTATTATTTTAAGCACGGATCATACGGATTACACAGTGTTAGTATGAAAACCGTGTTTATCCGTGCAATCCGTGCTTTACTATTTTTATAAATTAAGTGGAGAAATGCACTAATGGGTGTAAGAATTAGAAGTTGAGTTCTTCTCCTTGTGCCCCGATTTCAGCATGATTCTTTCCGTCTATCGTTACATTGGAAACATTTTGCATCTTCAAGTTCTTTCCACTTTTTAATAACTCTATTTTGATATTTTTCATATTAACTTCGTCGGCTTCGCTTAATACTACACCTTCTTTAGCATTAGATACGATGATATTCTCCATATTGATATTCTTGATTCTCATCTCAGGCAAGCCATTGAAGAACACAGCCCTGCCTGCTCCGTTACAGGTTACATCTTTGATAAAGATATTACGGAATATCGGAGTTTCTTCTGTTACAGGAGGGATGGTAGTTTCTGCTTTCTTTTCATCCTGATTAGGATCTTCACCACGACCTTTTCCACCATAGTATAAATTGAATATTAATGCTTCGTTCGGATATTAATCATGTTGATATTGCTGATGTAGATATTCTCTACCAATCCGCCACGCCCACGATTACTTTTAAAGCGTAAGCCAACATCTGTACCCATGAAAGTACAATTGTCTACATATATGTTGTTACACCTCCTGACATCTCACTACCTACAACAAAACTCCATGTCATGTAATACGGTGTTGTTCATAACGATAACATTTTGACAAGGTTCACCGCGTTTGCGCCCTTGTTCGTCCTTTCCTGACTTTATACAGATACCATCATCTCCTGCATCAAATGAGTTGTTTATAATCAATGCTTTATTACATGATTCCAAATCAAGAGCATCTCCGTTTTGTGAGTACCAAGGATTAGAAACAGTAACTTTATTAATTGTAATATTTTCACATGATAGCGGATGTAAGCACCAACTGGGTGAATTTTTGAATGTCGCTCCTTCCAGCAATACCTTATTACATTTGATGAAACTTAGCAATACAGGACGTAACCAGTCGCGCATGTAGTCCCAGTCAGAATCGGTAAGTTCTCCACGAGGTACGTTGAAGTTGTCTTTTGACAGGATAGCACCTTTCAATGCACCTTCACTAGGATACCAGATTCTTCCGTCGGCATCTACCACACCACCGGAGGCGACCAATTTTTTTCCATTGGCCTTCAGTCAGTTTATCTTTCTTGGTCGGACGCCATGTGTCTCCATTACCATCAAATACTCCGTGGCCTGTAATCGCTATATTTTCAGCATTACGTGCTGAAATAGGAGACTGGCAACGACGGGTTTCCAAACCTTCAAAAGAAGTGTTTATAATGGGCTGTCCCGCAGCTTTTTTACAGATCAGGAGCGCCTCATCCTCCGAAGTCTTATCCAGCCTTGCCAGATTCGCGCCACGCTGTTTGCAGCTCTGCCCATCGGTCACCCGGTCACAGTACCGGGTGGCCTTTTTCGTTTTCGGGATGAAATAGCCCCAGCAGTAGTCACATCGGCAGACCCGCTGGTTGTCCTGCTCGAAGTAGAGCGCCAGCACCAGCATCCGCAGCTCCATCAGGCTGCGAAGCCGAAACGACCGTGGTTCTTCCAACTGCGGCAGCTTTGCCGGATCGCAGATCCGCGCAATGTCGGCATAAGCCGCCCGCAGGTTTTCATACTGCTCCGCCGGTGTCATTCCTGCTGTGCTGTCAAATGCGACCTCCATGATATTCCGAAGATAATTCTGTACACGCAACGGTTCCTCCATCACCCGCAGGATCTCCTGTCCAGCAGCCAGCAGAAACATCGCCGTGCCGTCATCCTCTGCCTGCAAAGTCCGGTGCAGAATGTCCGTCACAACAAATCCGCTCACAGGATCGATCTCACACAAATCTGGTGTCAGCAAAATCGCCTCCGCAGCAAAGTCCTCTAAGTCGCTCACAGGAATATCGATCCGCTCCTCAAACAGAGGATGCTCGTTCCGCAGCCACCGCACCACTTTGCGGTAGCCGGCATAGTCCAGTTCAGAAAAGGCGATCAAGGTCTCCGCGGGAGTCAGTTCAGGCATCTGCGTGATTGACCCATCATCACAAAGCAGGATGGAATAACGTCCATCGCCCACCTCCATCAAGTACAATTCCGAAGCCATGCCGATACCTCCTCAAAGATCACTTCCTGATGTAAGCTGCCTTGAAATTATTCTAACATAAAGTTGAACACAGCGAAAGTGAAAAGTTTCATGACACCTCGACAACTGAATACCCGCAGCCGGAGTGCATACACCGTGAGGGAAGCAGCGCCAAGATCCGCAAGGGGGAGCGTGCCGACACGGGACAACGCCGCAGAAAGTCTGGGGCAGGAAGGTGTACGGTGTGCGGCCAATCAAAATCAAAACAAAAAAGAAAGGAAAATCAAAAATGAAATCATCTGTCTACAAAAGCTACGATGAACTGCCGCTGTTCCTCAACTCAGATCTTGTTGCAAAAACACTCGGTATCGCTCCGTCCAGTGCATATGAACTCATGCACAAAAAAGATTTTCCCACTCTGTATATCGGCAACCGTATGTCGTT
>ENA-OQDT01000684-OQDT01000684.1-human-gut-metagenome-genome-assembly--contig:-NODE-684-length-21830-cov-3.186794_pt1 | contig 21830 bp, 24 predicted proteins | sample MGYA00242786_ERZ504617 | MGnify/ENA primary metagenome ERZ504617 (study PRJEB26092, sample SAMD00036337) | human gut metagenome | host: Homo sapiens | study: EMG produced TPA metagenomics assembly of...
GAGGATTCATGAATGAATCGTCCCGTACGCATCTGGGCCTGGCATATTCCACGCTGGTCGGCGCGCTCTTAATGACCAGCTTAGGAATATGCCAGACCCAGATGCTGTGTGTTGAATAAAAACTTGGGACTATACTTTAGTTCTTATATATCTGATAGAAAATCTTTTTTCAAATCTGTCTAAGAGAAAAAGCTCTCTGCTACACTTACATCTGCAATGTATCCAACCGTTCCTGTCATGAAAATGGTTCCGTCGTCTTTGATGTCGATCTGGATCATGCCGCCTGGCTGGTTTACGTTGATGCGATTTTCCAGAGGCCTTTTTTGTATGCGGCAATGGCTGCTGCGCAGCTTCCTGTTCCGGAAGCTTTGGTGTAACCGGAGCGCGCTCCCAGATTTCGATGTCCAGGTTGCCCTTATCGATCTGGCGGCAGATCTGTAAGTTTACTTTTTCCGGGAATTCCTCTGCATTTTCTACATATGGTCCAAGTTCTTTCACTTTCTCAGGTGTTACCTGATCCATGAACAGAATGCAGTGCGGATTTCCTACGGTGAGACAGGTTGCCTTGTATTCTTTTCCCTTAAAGGTGAACGGCTCGTCGATCACCTCGCGGATTTCTCCTGTTACCGGAATTTCTTTGGAAAGGAAAGATGCCTTGCCCATGTTCACACGGAATTCCGTTGCTCTGGCGTTTAGGCATTCTACTTCGATGGTTCCGGATAAGGTTTCGATGGCGAATTTTTTCTCTTTCACATATTCATTGTCCATGAGGTATTTTGCAAAAATGCACACACCGTTTCCGCTGATGGCAGCCTCGCTTCCATCGGAGTTGAAAATGCGCATTCCCATTTTTCCATTTATTTCAACTGGACCGTACAGAACACCGTCTGCTCCAAGTCCGAATGCCGCGCTGGCAAAGAAGAGCAATTTTTTTGCCCTGAAGCTGCAGCTGGTTTTTGTTTGCGTCAAGCACCAGATAATCATTTCCAAAGCCTTGATATTTTGTCATGATAATGCTGTCTCTCATTGTTTTATTCCCCTTCTTATCAGAATTTTGATTTCCGTCACGTTTTTATCTACTATCTAGTATATCGTTTATTTTTCCAATGTATATAGGAGAAATTGCGGATTATATTGCAAAAAATGCAATTTTGTGGTTGTGCCAGGAAAGCTTTTGGAATAAAATAAGAAAAAGGAGTGAGAGCATGCAAAACAAACCATTAGATACCTCCGAAATTTCCATAGCATCGGCTGCTGAGATTTCTACAGGAAAAAACCGGATATCTGGATCAGGAATTCCGGCTTTTTCATATCAAGGATCAGACCAAGCGCACCTTCGCCTACCATTATCATGATTTTCACAAGGTCATCATCTTTCTGTCCGGCAAGGCAGCTTACCACATTGAGGGAAAATCCTACTATCTGAAGCCCTGGGATATTCTTCTTGTGAACCGGCATGCCATCCACAAGCCGGAGATTGATTTTTCCGTTCCTTATGAGCGTTTCGTGCTTTGGATCCGGGACGATCTTGCCCAGACTGACCTGCTTCGCTGCTTCCAGAAGGCCATCGACCGCAGCTTCAATCTGATCCGTCTGGACTCTGGCACTCAGGAAAAATTAAAGCAGCTGCTCTACGAACTGGAGGCCGCCCTGAAGGATGAAAAATTCGGAAGTGATCTTCTTGGCACTGCCCTTTTCACCCAGTTCATGGTTTATGTAAACCGCATTTTCCTGGAGAAGCAATACATCTACGACACCCGCTCCTACAGCAGCGACTCCCAGATTGAAGAGCTTCTCCGCTACATCAACCACAATCTGACCGAAGACCTCTCCATCGAAACCCTTGCCCGGAAATACTATCTCAGCAAGTACCACATGATGCGCAAATTTCAAAGAAGAAACCGGCTACACCATCCACAACTACATCGTAAGCAAGCGCCTGCTCCTTGCCCGTACCCAAATTGCCGAGGGAACCCCCGTCTTAAAAGCAGCCCAGCTCAGCGGCTTCTCCGACTACACCACCTTCTCCCGCGCCTACAAAAAGCAATTCGGCTCCGCCCCCAGCCAACTACAGTAAATTAGTAAATTGCTTTTTTTCCTATTCTCATTACCGATAACCAGCGGCTTTACAATGTATATTCATGTAGCCGTGCATTTCAGGAACGCTGCGACGCACGGCGGTGAATATACATTGTAAAACCGCGTCCGGGAATCTAAATAAATAAAAAGAGCGACTTTCCAGAGACATCTATTCTCCAGAAATTCGCTCTTTATTTTATACGAAATTAAACATTAGCTGTTTTTTCTGCCGCAGCACTGTTTGTATTTCTTGCCGCTTCCGCATGGGCACGGATCGTTCGGGTAAACCTTGATCTCTTTACGCTGAACTGGCTTGCGGGCACTGGAATCGTCCTTGTTGGTTCCGGTAACCTTGGCAACCTGCTCACGCTCAATCTTCTGCTCAACATGAACATGATACAGCATTCTGACTGTATCTTCCTGAATGGAAGTAATCATGCTGTTGAACATATCAAATGCAGCCATCTTGTACTCAACAACCGGATCTCTCTGGCCATAAGCAGTCAGGCCGATACCCTGGCGAAGGATCTCCATATCATCAATGTGATCCATCCACTTGCTGTCAATACTCTTCAGAAGGATGACACGCTCAAGCTCACGCAGCTGCTCCGGCTCCGGGAACTCAGACTCCTTAGCTTCATAAAGCTTCACAGCCTCTTCCTTAATAAGATGCTTCATCTCATTCTTTTTCTTGCCTTTTACTTTCTCAGGAGTAAGAGGCTCGATCGGGATGATCTGGCGAAGAACGGTATTGAACTCGTTCAGATCCCACTCTTCTGCATCCACATCATCAGAAAAGCACATATCCACTGCATTGTCTACAATATCTGTGATCATCTTGTAGATGGCATCGCGCATGTTCTCTCCATCAAGAACCTGACGGCGCTCCTTGTAGATGATCTCACGCTGCTCATTATTTACCTGGTCGTAATCAAGAAGATTCTTACGGATACCAAAGTTGTTGAACTCAATCTTCTCCTGTGCCTTCTCAATAGCATTGGAAAGCATCTTGTGCTCGATCTGCTCGTTCTCTGCAACTCCAAGGGAAGTAAATACCTTCATCAGACGCTCGGAACCGAACAGACGCATCAGGTCATCCTCAAGGGAAATGTAAAAACGGGATTCTCCCGGATCTCCCTGACGTCCGGAACGTCCACGGAGCTGGTTATCAATACGTCTGGACTCATGACGCTCTGTACCGATGATCTTCAGACCGCCGGCAGCTCTTGCCACGTCATCCAGCTTAATATCTGTACCACGGCCTGCCATGTTGGTTGCGATGGTAACGGCACCGGCCTGACCAGCCTGTGCTACGATCTCAGCCTCAAGCTCATGGAACTTGGCATTCAATACATTGTGCGGGATTCCCTCTCTCTTCAGCATACGGCTAATGAGCTCAGAAGTCTCAATGGTAATAGTACCAACCAGTACAGGCTGCTGCTTCTCATGAGCTTCCTTTACAGACTGGACAACTGCATTGAATTTCTCTTTCTTGGTCATATATACGGCATCGTCTAAATCCTTACGCTGAACCGGCTTATTGGTCGGGATCTCAACAACGTCCATAGCATAGATATCACGGAACTCTTTCTCCTCAGTAAGGGCAGTACCGGTCATACCGCCTTTCTTATCGTATTTGTTAAAGAAGTTCTGGAAGGTGATGGTTGCAAGAGTTTTGCTCTCGCGTTTTACCTTAACATGCTCTTTTGCCTCGATTGCCTGGTGGAGACCATCCGAATAACGACGGCCCGGCATGATACGTCCGGTAAACTCATCAACAATCATAACCTCGTCATCTTTTACAACGTAATCCTGGTCACGGTGCATCAGATTATGAGCACGAAGTGCAAGGATGATATTGTGCTGGATCTCAAGGTTCTCCGGATCTGCAAGATTCTCAATACTGAAGAATTTCTCAACCTTCTTCACACCCTGCTCGGTAAGGTTGACAATCTTATCCTTCTCATTTACAACAAAGTCACCGGTCTCGATAACTTCCTCACCCATGATAGCTGCCATCTTGGTCATCTCATGGCTGGCTTCTCCACGCTCCAGCTGCTGTGCAAGGATATCGCAAACCTCATACAGCTTGGTGGACTTGCCGCTCTGACCGGAAATGATCAGAGGAGTACGAGCCTCATCGATTAAAATGGAGTCGACCTCGTCGATGATACAGTAGTGAAGGTCACGCTGTACCAGCTGCTCCTTGTAGATAACCATGTTATCACGAAGATAGTCAAATCCAAGTTCGTTATTTGTAACATAAGTAATATCACAGTTATATGCCTCGCGGCGTTCTTCCGGCTTCATGTCGTTCAGAACTACGCCTACAGTCAGCCCAAGGAATCTGTGAACCTGTCCCATCTCGTCGGCATCACGTTTCGCCAGGTAATCATTGACTGTGACAACGTGAACACCTTTGCCCTCCAGGGCATTCAGATAGGAAGGCAATGTAGCTACAAGGGTCTTACCTTCACCAGTTTTCATCTCGGCGATACGGCCCTGATGAAGTACGATTCCACCGATGAGCTGTACTTCGAAATGCTCCATTCCAAGTACTCGCTTGGCAGCCTCACGGACGGTAGCAAATGCCTCTGGTAAAAGATCATCCAGGGTAGCTCCCTCTTCCAGGCGTTTCTTAAACTCTCTTGTCTTACCACGAAGTTCTTCGTCGGTTAATTTCTGCATTTCGGGACGCAGATCCTCGATTTTCTTAACGAGAGGCATGATACGCTTAACCTCTCGCTGGCTGCGGGTTCCGAAAACTTTTGAAAACATGTTCATTTAGCTTTTATACTCCTGTCTATCTTTTTAGATGCTATATTGTGTAATATAACTGATTTCATTTCATTTAAAATTATTTATTTTGTTTAACATACCAGTCTATTTTAACACTTTTTGTCATGGAAAACAATAAATATTTGATGAACAAAATATGTCTCCCATATGATATATTAAAGTAAAATGAATTTATACCCCAAATCAGCCTCAAATTATTTTATGTTTTAGGAGAATTTTTATATGATTTATCTTTTTCAGGAACTGGACTTAATTTCAAACGAATTGCTTCACCAGATGATTTTCTCATTGCCTGTTGCACGCAGGGAATATGTTCAGCATTTTAAATTGCCGGAAGACCAGAAGCGTTCTGCCCTGGCCTGGCTGCTTTTGCGTTATGGACTTAAACAGGAATATGGTTTCCGGGAAATCCCGGATTTCCAGAAAACCTCTTCTGGGAAACCATTTTTCCGTGGGGAAAATATGCCGTTTTTTAATCTCAGCCACAGCGGAAATTTCGTAGGCTGTGCCTTGCATGACAGGGAAATTGGTCTGGATATCCAGAAGCTCACCGAGCCCCGGGAATCTCTTATCCGAAGAGTCTGCACTCAGGAGGAGCTTATTTTCCTAAAGTCCCCCCAGGATTTCTGCCGGATCTGGGCTATGAAGGAAAGCGCCGTCAAACTTACCGGAGAAGGGATCACCGGAAATTTCCGGGAGATTCTCACTCTGCATCCGGATATGCACACCCATACCATCCCATTAGAAAATGGAACCGGATTTCTGGCCTACAGTATTTATGACGAAAGCAAGCTCCCTGTCCGCGTACTATCCGCCAGGGAGCTTGCTGAAGAATTACTTTAAAATTCAAATTTTTATCACTTTTTCATCAGGGAACGGATCATCCAGAAATCTGGTCACATGATACTGATCCGTTTCTGCCAGATGAAGCTACAGCAGTGCCAGACCAATTCCAGCTGCTCCGTCAAAGCAAAAAAACAAGGGCATGTGAAAAACTTTCGTTTTTCACACGCCCTTCCTATTCACCTGTTTTATTTTTCAAACGGATATATCTCTATTAATCCTCCGGCTCGATCAGTCCGTAGGTATTCCCCTTACGCTTGTAAACTACATTCACCTGATCAGTCTCTGCATTGCAGAATACGAAGAAATTATGTCCAAGAAGTTCCATCTGGACACATGCATCTTCTGGATACATAGGCTTGATATCGAATTTCTTGGTACGAATGATCTTAACCTCTTCGTCCTCTTCATAATCCTTGTCCAGATATGCTTTCTGGAAGTTGGCAGCTGACTGCTGCTTATCTACGATCTTGTTCTTGTATTTCCTGAGCTGACGTTCAATTACTTCCTCTACAAGGTCGATTGATACATACATATCGTTGCTGACTTGCTCGGAACGGATGATGTTGCCCTTAACCGGGATCGTCACCTCGATTTTCTGTCTTTCTTTTTCTACACTAAGAGTTACGACAACTTCAGTGTCAGGAGTGAAATACCTTTCCAGTTTACCGAGCTTATCCTCTACTGCTGTACGAAGCCCGTCTGTCACTGTGATGTTCTTTCCGCTGATAATGAATTTCATGCTTCCATCCCCTTTGCTGTTTGATGGGTATATTATAACACATTACTTTAAAAATTAACATCATTTTCTGAAAAAATTACGAATTTTTTCACATTTATAAATTACCTATCAATTTTTTCAAATGGTATGGTGCCACCGAACAGATCCAGGGCACTTCCTACCGTCACATCCACTTTTCCGCCGGCTGCCATTTTGAGGGTCTGGATATCCTCCATGCTGCCAACGCCGCCAGCGTAAGTGACTGGGTGCCCATTGTATTCACCAAGCAACTTCGCCAGGGAAACTTCTATACCTTTTGCCTTACCCTCCACATCCACTGCATGGATGAGAAATTCATCGCAATAGGCACCCAGCTTTTCCATCAGTTCCAGAGTTACCTCCTCCTCTGTAAATTTCTGCCAGCGGTCTGTGACTACATAGTATGCATCCTCTTTTTTACGACAGCTGAGATCAAGGACAAGGTGTTCTTTTCCGACTGCATCTACCATCTTCTCCAGATTTTTCCAGGAAATATGACCGTCGCGGAACACATAGGAGGTGACGATCACATGACTGGCTCCAGCAGCAAGATAATCTTCCGCATTGTCCGGGTTTACACCGCCTCCGATCTGAAGACCTCCTAGATAAGCGTCAAGGGCCAGCATGGCCTGGGCTTTTGTAGCCTGGAAGTATTCAGAATCCGCACTGTTCAGAAGGATAATATGTCCTCCCTTCAGACCTTTTTCTTTATATAAGGAAGCATAAAAAGCTGCATCCTGCTCTGACACAAAATTCTCCTGTGCCTGGTTTCCCTCATCCTTCAGACTTCCTCCTACGATCTGCTTTACCTTTCCATTATGTATATCTATGCATGGACGAAATTTCATGATGATCCTCCTTTTCTTGCATTTGTAATTAAGTTGTAGCTATCCTGTATTTTGCTCACAAATTTATTGAAATCATATCACAAAAAGGCGTTGAATGAAACACCTCTCTTCATTCAACACCTTTTCATTTTACCTCTATTTTTTTATTATCTTCCATTCGCTGCATTATCCACAGCATCTCCAACATCTTCTACAGCGTTGCCCACACCTTCACCAACATCACGGACACCATCAGCTACTCCATCACCTAATTCTTCCACACCTTCTCCGAGAGCACCGGAAACGGAATTGTTATTGTCTGTCACATTATCACCGGGAACATCTGCATCTCCGGCAGTGCCTGCATCATCTGGTACTGCGGTATCAGCAGTTCCAGCTCCGTCTGCACCATTATTTACGCTGTCGCCCGCGTCATCCACCATGTTTTCATCCTCTGCAGTTCCATTCTCCACGTTATCCTTATCAATGGCGTCCTCATTTGCATTATTTTGAACCTCATCCGCTGCATTGTTATTGTCATTTCCACAGGCTGTAAGCATACATAATGTAAATACCAGCAAAGTACCTATGAGCATTCGTTTCATTTTTTTCATCTCATCTGTCTCCTTTTCTTATTTTCAGCTGAAAACACGTTACTGTCCACTTTCGCGAAAATGACCGTTCCGCCTGGCGGAACTCAGCCTGCGAACAGTAAACATTGCTGTATGCTCCTAATATGTACAGATGAGAAAGAAACTATTCTGGAAGAAATTTACATTTTAAAAATCCATCAATCCGGACATTTCCATTCTTCACTTATCACTGTTGTTTCCGCACGATCCTGCCGCTTTTGGAATTTCTCCACACGTCATGGGCTACCGCAATCTCTCCGCCCACCAGCACATAATCAAATCCTGTACAATACTGGTTTGGATTCTGGAAATCTGCATGAACGCTTAACTGGTCCAGATGAAATACATTGATATCTGCGGGCATTCCTTTTTCCAGGGTACCCAGAGGGAGACCCAGCACCTGCGCCGGTTTTGCTGTCATCTTATATACAGCATCTTCTATGGAAAAAATCTTTTTATCACGCACGCAAGCAGTAAGAAGCTTCGGAAAAGCCCCGTAAACTCTGGGATGATATTTGCCCCCTGCGGGATAGATTGCATCTGAGATCAGATTTGCCCGGCTGTCTTTCAAAAATACAGCATGTCCTCCTCTGAGGCAATGGTATCCAGCATGGTAACCTGGCAGCGCTCTTCCAGGAGAATGTCATACAGGGTATCATAAGGATCCTGTCCAAACTGCTCTGCGATCTTCGCAATAGACATTCCTGCATAGCTGCCGAATTTCTCCGTATGTAAAGTGCTGGCATAGATCATATCAAAGCCAACCAGCTCTACAATGTTCTCAAAAATATCGGAAGGCTGCTTCAGCACCTTCGTAATCTCCTTCCTGCAAAACGGATCTGCCAGCCTTGCGCAGATTGCATCGGTACCGCCCTCCTGAAACTGTGGGGGAAGAAGATGTACCAGCTGGGTGGAACCAGTCAGATAGGGATACAGGTCAAAATCCACCTTCACGCCCCGCTCTGCCGCCTGGTCAAACAGCTTCAGGATTTTCACCGGAGTCCCGCCCCAGTTTTTCCGCCCGATACACTTCATATGGCTTACATGCAAGGGAATCTGCAGCTCTTCCGCCACGGAAATCACTTCCTGCAGAGCCAGCAGGATTCCATCTCCTTCATTTCGGATATGGGTGGTAATGGGAATGTCCGTCCCCTTCAAGGGCTGCAGTGCTTCCACAAGCCCATCTCTGTCATATTCAAATTCCGGAGCATAGGCAATTCCAAGGCTGATTCCAAGCGCTCCTGCTGACAGAGCTTCCTCCACAGCCTTCCACACCTGATGTAATTCTTCCTTGGAAAGCTTCCCGGAAGCATAGCCTTTTACACTGGCGCGGATGGTTCCATTTCCTGCAAGCATTCCAGTGTTGACGCTGCGCTTTTCTTTTCCAAGAGCTGACATGTAGGCGGACATGGTTGACATAATTCTAAGAGCAGCTATCTCGATTTCTTTCTCTGAAATTCCGCAAGACTCCTCTTTCTTTTTTGAGAAAAGTACACCTTCGGTATCATCTGTATTTTCATCTTTTCCCCAACGAAAATCCCCAGTCACACTGCTGAGAAATCTGGCAATCTCTTTCCCAAATTTCTCCCCAGCCGGAGCCACCGAAAGCCCACAGTTTCCATTCACCACCGTCGTCAGTCCCTGCCGGTTCAAAAGCTCATCATCCCCGTTTCCAAAGGCCTGCCAGTCTCCGTGTCTGTGAATGTCAAGGAAGCCGGGGGTTATATAACCACCGGCCGCATTCAAAACACGCTCTTACGCTCTACAGTTATGCTTTATTCAGCGGTTTCCGCATCTTCTGCTGCAGCTGCTTCTTCTCCCTCGCCGGAAGCATCGATCCATTTTGTCCAGAGTGTATCATAAGTGCCGTCTGCATAATACTCGTCAATACATTCATTGATAAATGCAAGCAGATCATCTTTTCCCTTCTGTACGGCGATGGCGTTCTCTGCATGGGTAAATGGATCACACACGATCTTGGCACCTTCATATTCCTGGGAAAGAATCTTCTGGTTCAGAAGATCGTTTACCACAACATCCACACGGCCTGCCAAAAGGTCAGATACGCATCCTACTGTATCCTTGTACTGAACAATCTCATAGGAAACATCCGGATTCTCATCCAGGAAGCTCTGCGCTACGTTATAAGAAGTTGCGCCCTCTTTTACTGCAACCTTCAGACCATCGCAGTTATGCTATCCCGATTTCCAGCTTTACTAACGCAAAAAGGACCGCCCTGTGGCAGCCCTTTCTGCATGGCAGAAATGCGATATTGCATTTCTCTCTTATGAAGTTTCGGTACGTTATGGAAACAAGTGCAAAAATGCTTTATCAGCAAATACTCTGACCTGCCATACCATAAACGCAAAAACGGAGCAAACTCTCTAAGTAGTTTGCTCCGTTGCAACTTATGATGGAATTATAGCAAACACATTGCTATCTGTAAATCCATAAATTCAACAATTATTTTGTATGCATTTTACAATTTTTGTATATTTCTGTTAACCTTCGATCACGTTGCTCATATCATATCTTCCAGCTGGTTTTCCGGCAAGATATTTCGCTGCTTCTACAGCACCCTTGCCAAATACAGCCTTAGAATATGCTGTGTGCTTAAATTCGATCACTTCATCCGGTCCGGCAAAAATCACTTCATGCTCGCCAACAATAGAGCCTCCGCGAACTGCGGAAATACCGATCTCCTTAGCGTCACGTTTCTCTCTTCTCTGGCTGCGGTCATATACGTAATGATACTGGTTGTCCATTGCCTCGTTCAGACTATCTGCAAGGGCAAGAGCTGTTCCGCTTGGTGCATCCACTTTCAGGTTATGGTGCTTCTCTACAATCTCCATGTCAAAACCAGCTGCTGCCAAAACCTTAGCTGCATCCTGAACCAGTTTCAAAAGAGTATTGATTCCAAGGGACATGTTGGCAGATTTCAGAACGGCGATCTTTTTTGCACTCTCTTCTACTCTTGCAAGCTGCTCTTCACTTAAACCTGTGGTGCAAAGAACTACCGGCATATTTTTCTTCTCGCAGTAGTCCATCAGCTTATCAAAAGCCTTCGGGGAGGAAAAATCGATAACAGCATCTGCTTCCACCTGGCAATCGTCGATGTTTGTAAATACCGGATAGCTGTTTTTCCCCTGGTCTGCAATGTCGATTCCTGCTACGATCTGGGCATTTGCATCCTTCTCAACAATATTGGAAATAACCTGTCCCATATGACCGTTACATCCGTGCATGATAATTTTAACCATTTTATTTTTTCCTTTCTTACTGTAAATTAACGAGCTTGTAAAAATTATTTCAACAATATACGCGCTCTGTTTTTCTCTGCTTACATATTACAAAGAAATCCCGTCAGCCGCTGTCAGACAATATGCTGCCGCACACCAGAGCTGACAGGCTCTGTCCGGGATTTCAACATTATTTATGCAAGCTTAATTCCGTAATCAGCAAGAGCTTTTTTCAGTCTCTCCTCATTCTCCGGCTCCATCTCACAAAGAGGCATACGGGTCGGTCCCACTTTCCAGCCCATCAGGTTCAGGGCAGTCTTAACCGGAATCGGGTTTACCTCGCAGAACAGTGCATTGATAAGCGGAACAGCCTCAAGCTGAAGTCTGGCAGCACCAGCAAGGTCTCCCTCCATAAATTTCATAACCATGTCATGTGTATTCTTCGGAGCAACATTGGATAAAACAGAGATTACTCCAAGTCCGCCAAGTGAAAGGATCGGAAGTACCTGGTCATCATTTCCGGAATAGAGCTCAAGAGCTCCGTCAGCCATGGACATCATCTTGGCAATCTGGGAAAGATCTCCGCTTGCAGCCTTGATTCCCACAATGTTCTTCACATTCTTCGCAAGAGCAACTGCTGTAGCAGGCTGGATATTGCAGCCTGTACGACTTGGCACATTATACATGATGATCGGAGTTTCCGGTACAGAATTGGCAATCTCTGTATAATGACGGATAAGACCCTTCTGGCTTGCCTTGTTGTAATATGGAGTCACAATCAGAAGTGCATCAGCGCCATAAGAAGCAGCTTCCTGAGACATCATAACTGCAGTCTCTGTGCAATTAGAACCGGTACCTGCAATAACAGGAACTCTTCCAGCTACCTTGTCAATTGCAAATTTGATGGTCTGGAGATGTTCTCCATGTGTCAATGTAGAAGACTCGCCTGTAGTGCCACAGATAACGATTGCATCTGTGCTGTTCGCAATCTGATATTCCAGAAGTTCTTCCAGTTTCTCATAATTTACCTTTCCATCTTCATGCATCGGGGTTACAATTGCAACGGCTGCACCTTTGAAAAATTGCCATATTATTTCCTCCTATTGATCCTTATCATGAGTTCTGCTCTCTTCCAAGAGTGGTAATGGTAGTCACACTGTCCACATAATCCAAAATGCCAGGGGTCTACCCGATTTTCCCGGTTAAGTATCAAATGCATGGATTCGTCCTTCTGTTTCAAAAAGCCCGACAACCATATCAACAGTAGCAATATGCTTATCCAGAAGTCCCCAGAATTTCATCCAGTACCAGGAAATCACATTCCTGTGTAGCAATCACTTTACGGGCAAAATTTAAACCATTGAGAATATTGCGCTCCTCTTCAGCCTGCTCTTCCTCATTCAACTGGTCGTAACAGCTCTCCATCTTTTCGAAGCGGAAGATCTTGATATCCAGCTGATCCAGTTCTTCCAGAAAGTCCAGCTCACGCCGTTCATTTCCTTTCAGGAACTGAATGATGATCACACTTTTGCCCTGAGAAGATGCCCGCAGTGCCTGACCAATTGCCAGTGTGGTCTTACCTCTGCCATTTCCGCAATATACTTCTGTTATTTCTTTTTCCATACTGATTCCTCTTATTGTTAAAAATAATGTTACCGTCTGCCATAGATCAATAACATTCCTCGCAATGCCGTCTCCGCAAATGATACCGTTCATTATATTCCAGATATCGCGCTTTGCAAATAAGAACCGCAAACTGCGCCATTTTTAATATGCTTATATTACCGCAAAACCAGCAGAAATGCAAGCAGAAGAAACTTGGAGAAAAATCGGGCTGGTTGCCTTCCATAAAGTAACTGGCAGACCATGGCGTATTTCCCGCCACTTCGGTTGGTTTACACATACTCCAGCTTGCTCACCGATACCTCATAAGCGATTCTCTTCTGTGTCTCATTTTCCCCGATGCGCTTCATGTATTCCCTGCTTTGGATCCTGCCCCAGATCAGTACATGACCGCCCACTTCAAAGGCTGAAGCATAGCGGGCATTTCGTCCCCAGCAAATACACGGTATGTAATCTGATTTTCCATAAGGTCGGTTCACTGCAAGAAGCAGATCGGCAATCTCTCTTCCCAGCGGTGTTTTCCGGTAAACAGGCGGCTTACAGATATATCCGTCCAGGAAAATCTGGTTTACCGGTGCCAGAGAATCCTCTTCTTCCAGAAATTTTAATTCCCGTGCAAATGCGGAAAGCACCAGCCGGTTGTGTTTTTCTTCATGACGGTTATAGGAACGGAACTGTCCGTGAATTTCCACATACTGTCCCACGTAATCCTGGGTAACGTCCACCAGCCTTTCAGATACCATCACCGGAATCCTGTCTTCAGAATCGCTAAGCCTCTTTACCAGAAGATCCATGGTATAAAATCCTTCTCCGTAAACCTGGTGGCTGAATGTGAAACCTGTAACGATTTTTCCCGTGATGGAAACCTGATTGTTTTCAATAATTTTATCTGCCATGTTGTAGTTCTCCTTCCTTATTTTCACTTTTTCTGCAGACTTATGAGGTGTCCTGGGTTTATGCCCGGATACCTGTTGCCGCTCACTTTGTGACCATTAACCGCTTCGCGGAATATTACCCGTGAACAGCAACCAGTACTTGTCTTACTTGTTGGTCTATAATATCTATGAGAAAATCACCTGGATTAGAACCAGAAATTTAAAAATTTTTTTTCAACACCTTGTAATCTGCGAAAATTGTGGTTAAACTGGGAATTTGGACAATATAAAGAAGAAACTACATTAATATGGAAAGAAAGAGGCAGAATCCCTCTGCCCGATAAAGAAAGGATTTCGATTTTTATGAAGACGAAACGCGAAGATGTACGTAACGTAGCCATCATTGCCCACGTTGACCATGGTAAAACCACTCTGGTAGACCAGCTTCTGAAACAGAGCGGTGTTTTCCGTGCCAATCAGGAGGTTCAGGAACGTGTCATGGACTCCAACGATATTGAGAGAGAGCGTGGTATCACAATTCTCTCCAAGAACACAGCAGTTCATTACAAAGACACAAAGATCAACATTATCGATACCCCAGGACATGCTGACTTCGGCGGCGAGGTTGAGCGTGTACTGAAAATGGTAGACGGCGTTATCCTTCTGGTTGACGCTTTCGAAGGCGCTATGCCTCAGACCAAATTCGTTCTGAAAAAAGCTCTTGAGCTGGATCTGCACGTAATCGTCTGCATTAATAAGATAGACCGTCCAGAAGCAAGGCCAGACGAGGTTGTTGACGAGGTTCTGGAACTTCTTATGGATCTTGGTGCTTCCGATGAGCAGCTCGACTGCCCATTCCTCTATGCATCTGCAAAAACAGGACACGCTGTTCTGGATCTGAAGGATACACCAGAGAACATGGAGCCGCTGTTTGAGGCTATTCTGAAATACATCCCGGCTCCGGAGGGAGACCCGGATGCAGACACACAGGTACTGATCAGTACCATTGATTATAACGAATATGTTGGACGTATCGGCGTTGGTAAGGTTGAAAGCGGTACTATTGCCGTAAACCAGGAGCTTACTCTTCTGAACCATCACGATCCGGATAAAAAACAGAAGGTTAAGATCAGCAAGCTTTATGAGTTTGAACGGTCTGAATAAAGTTGAGGTAAAAGAGGCAACTATCGGATCAATTGTTGCAATTTCCGGTATTGCTGAAATTCATATCGGAGATACCCTTTGCGGCGGAGATAACCCGGAGGCAATTCCATTCCAGAAGATTTCTGAGCCGACTATCGCCATGAACTTCCTGGTAAATGACAGCCCGCTTGCAGGACAGGAGGGTAAATACATCACCTCCCGTCATCTCCGTGACAGACTTTACAGAGAATTGAACACAGATGTCAGCCTTCGTGTAGAAGACACTGAGACAACTGAGTGCTTTAAGGTTTCCGGACGTGGTGAGCTTCATCTTTCCGTTCTTATTGAGAATATGAGACGTGAGGGATATGAATTTGCAGTCAGCAAGCCAGAGGTACTTTACAAAATTGATGAACGTGGCAAGAAATTAGAGCCAATGGAAATTGCCTACATTGATGTTCCGGAGGAATTTTCCGGTACCGTTATCCAGATGCTCAGCGAGCGTAAGGGTGAACTGCAGGGAATGAGCACTGCAAGCGACGGTTCCGTTCGTCTTGAGTTCCACATTCCTTCCCGTGGACTGATTGGTTTCCGAGGAAATTTCCTTACTTCCACAAAGGGAACTGGTATTATCAATACTATTTTTGATGGCTATTCTCCATATAAGGGAGATTTCCAGTATCGTAAACAGGGTTCCCTGATTGCTTTCGAGGGCGGCGAGGCTGTTACTTATGGTCTGTTCGCAGCTCAGGAGCGTGGTACTTTATTTATCGGACCTGGTGCAAAGGTTTACAGCGGTATGGTTATCGGACAGAATGGCAAGGCAGAGGATATCGAGCTGAATGTCTGCAAGACCAAGCATCTGACCAATACTCGTTCCTCTTCTGCTGATGAGGCACTGAAACTGACTCCGCCAAGAGTTCTCAGTTTGGAGCAGGCTATTGAGTTTATCGATACAGATGAGCTTCTGGAGGTTACTCCAAGCAGCCTTCGTATCCGTAAGAAGATTCTGGATTCCCGTGATCGTAAGAGAGCTTCTATTAAGAAAAATGCGTAAGGGATTATAAGAAAATAGAGCAGATAGATCTTAGGTTGAGTAAGATTTATCTGCTCTTTTTGTATATAGCAAGCTCTAAAGCTCTTTCTTTAGTTTATAGAAGTCCTTCACAGCCTTCCAGCCAATTTTCACAATCTTCTTCACATTAATGGAATTAGTTCCGCCCTGTCTGGGTTTGAAGGTGATGTCTATGAATTGTACTTTTTCTTTGTAGTGGACAAAGTATGTAGTAAACATAATGTTGGGAATGTTGAAGTCTTCCGGGAGTTTGTCGATATATTTGGCTACCAGGCTGGATTTCATCAGGCGGTACGGCGCATTGGCGTCGGAAACTTTTACACCGAAGATCATTCTCAGCAGAAAGCATACAACATTCTCTACGAATTTTCTGGATTTTCCGTCGCCACGTACAGCGCGGCTGCCGATTATTGCATCATACCGGCCCCTCTGGTTCCAAAATGGCTCGAATTCGTCAGGGTTCGTCTGACCGTCTGAATCAGTCTGGAAAATATAATCGGCTTTCTGCCGGATGGCATAACGATATCCATAAAGTACTGTAGGACCGTGACGCCGTTTGGTTTATCCAGTGAGACAAGAAGGGGTCTTGTAGCAGCGCATTTCTGCAGGAGTTCATAGGTGTTGTCTTTACTTCCGTCGTTAATAATCACCAGTCTGGAATTTCCCTCATCGTTATGACGTTCCACTACTGGGTACCACTGGTCAATGGTTTTCTCAATATTCTCCGATTCATTATATGCCGGAATTACGATATATAAACTGGACATAACTTCCTCCCATTTACTGATTTTTCAAACAGGCTTTAAGCTTTAACAGCATATCTTTAACCGTACTTTATATATCATATTGTAACTGTTCAGTACCTTCACTGCTACACATTTTGCGGTACACAGAAATCATGCTTTCAGCCCGAATTCTTCTGCTAATTTTCCAAACTGGGGCAAAGAGTTCATAATCGTGTCATACGATACACAATAAGCCAGTCTTACATATCCAGGGCAGGCAAAGGAGCTTCCCGGCACCATAAGAATGTTATACTTTTTGCCGGCTTCGCAGAAGGCTTTTTCATCTGCAACTGGAGATTTTACAAATAAATAGAACGCTCCCTGTGGCTTGATACATTCAAATCCCAGTTCTTTCAGTCCATTGTAAAGAGCAAGGCGGTTCTTGTCGTAAGCTGCCACATCTACCTCTGCATCTACGCATTTCGCGATTACTTTCTGGATCAGGGATTGGGGGCATTTTACGCAGCCGATAGTACGATTAGCAATGGCTGCTGCTGCGATCAGTTCCTCGCTTCCGTCTGCCTCGTCTGGAATAACCAGATAACCGATACGCTCACCTGGAAGAGAAAGGGATTTGCTGTAGGAATAGCCTACGATTGTATTTGCATAATATTTTGTCAGATAGGGTACCTGTACGCCGTCATAGGCCAGTTCTCTATATGGCTCATCAGAAATCAGGTAAATCACTGTGCCAAATTCTTTCTGCTTCGCTTCCAGAATTGACGCAAGTTTCCTGATTGTTTCTTCTGAATAAACAACTCCAGTCGGATTGTGAGGAGTATTCACAATGACAGCACGGGTCTTCGGTGTGATTTTCTCCTCAAATTCCTTCAGATTCGGCTGGAATGTGGTAGTATCCGGTGAGATTTTCCACAAGGTTGCCATCATAATTGCGTACATATGCACCATACTCCAGAAAATAAGGTGCAAAAACGATCACTTCTTCCCCAGGATTCAGGATCGTCTTAAAAGCCACATTCAGTCCACTGGCTGCTCCAACTGTCATGATCAGATTTTTCGCTGCAAAAGAAGTGCCAAATCGACGGTTCAGGGACTCTGCAATTGTCTGACGAACATCCTCGAATCCTGCATTGCTCATATAGCCATGGAGAACTGTCGGCTCTTCCTCATTTACCAGATCAATGATGGCCTGACGAACACAATCCGGTGCGGGTACACTTGGATTTCCAAGGCTGAAATCAAATACATTTTCCGGTCCGTAAATCGCGCGAAGGCGATTGCCTTCCTCGAACATCATACGGATTGCAGAATTGTTTTTTACATATGGTTTCATTTTTTCTGCTATCATTTTATGTCACTCCTCTTTTGCTTATTTCTTATTAAGATTTCTCTATTATTTCGTCTTATTTTTTCCAAATATAATCCATCCTACAAGTCCCAGTACCAGCAGACTCACAAGCATCCACACGGTCAGCACAACCGGTCCCTTCGGGCTGAACATATCATAATATCCTTTCAGATAAATCACAACTACAATCGCCGGAATCACATACAGCATGTATTTCTGTACGTTTGCAGGGAATTTCAGCCCTTCTCCGGTATCCGCCTCTTTAATAAAGCGCTTCCAGCCCCAGCCATATTTGGACACGCAGAACATTACAAATACTACAGAACCCAGTGGAAGAATATTATTGGATACAATGAAATCTTCCAGATCCATGATGTTCGTTCCTGCTCCAAGCGGCTGTATTCCTGACAAAATGTTGAAGCCAAATACTGCCGGCAGAGAAAGAAGGATCATTGCCACCATGTTGACTATAACAGCTTTTCCACGGCTCCAGCCTTTTCTGTCCATTGAATAGGATATAATATTTTCAAAGACCGCAATTACAGTAGACAGGGAGGCAAAGGACATAAACAGGAAAAACAGAGCTCCCCAGATTTTCCCTCCTGTCATCTGGTTAAATACATTAGGCAATGTAATAAATACAAGTCCCGGGCCTGCTCCTGGCTCCACACCAAATGCGAAGCATGCCGGAATAATGATTAATCCTGCCATCAATGCGACAAAGGTATCCAGAATCGTAATATGCAGAGATTCTCCCAGAAGGGATCTATCCTTTCCAAGATAGCTTCCGAAAATCGTCATAGAGCCTGCACCAATACTTAATGTAAAAAATGCCTGCGACAGTGCCCCAAAGATCACATTTCCGATTCCGATCTCGGCCATAGCGGCAAAATCCGGCACCAGGTAAAATTTCACTCCCTCCATCGCTCCGTCAAGCGTAAGCGAATGAACCGCAAGCACTACGATCAGCGCCAGAAGACATATCATCATTACTTTTGTGATTTTCTCCAGGCCACGCTGCACTCCCAAAGAGCACACTCCGAAGGATAAAACAACTACAATGATCATCCATAAAGTCATTGTACCAGCTGAATCCTGAAGTCCTGTAAAATAGTCTGCCACCTGTGCAGAATCTTTCCCGTCCAGTTTGCCGGCTGCCATTGCATAACAGTAGTAAAGCATCCATCCTGCAACCATGGTGTAGAACATCATCAGCACATAGTTGGAAACCATGCTCATGTAGCTGAAATTATGGAAGTTGGCGCCCTCCGGTTCCAGGTCGTGAAATGCCCTTGCCGTGCTTTTACGGCTTGCACGTCCTACTGCGAATTCACATACCAGTACTGGCAATCCCAACAAAACCAGAAATATCAGGTAAATCAGAATAAATGCCGCTCCACCATATTTTCCCGCCATATACGGAAACTTCCACACGTTTCCAAGTCCAATGGCGCATCCTGCAGAGACCAGGATAAATCCCAGCCGTGATCCAAAGGTTTCTCGTTCTTTCAAAATCGTCCCCCTTGTTTTCTTTTTCATTTTATAGTGCCTGGCAGCTGCACCTTCCAGGCTTTGTTTTTGTTGGAAAGTAATAAAAAGGACCGGTTATATCCAGCCCTTTTTTCATATTTTTCCTGATATCTTATTGTAACGCGCCCACACTTTTATGTCAACGCTTTTATGTGATGGAAATTTGACGTTTTAAAGTCGAAAATAAATCATTGGTGATAATTTACGATTTTTTTCGCAGTAACAGAGACCAATGTATTGGTGTCCGCAAACTTTTATACATAAAAAGAACAGTCTCACCTTAAACACCATTTTCCAGGCAAAACTGTCCTCTTTCATTATTCCTTAACTTTTCACACTAAGTCTCACCAGCGCCCTCTGCAGCTTGGCTTCTACGATCTTGTATTCCTTATCGGAAAGTCCACCCTGGGCCAGCTTTTCCTGGGCACGCTCTTTGGCTTTTCCAGCGCGGTCGGCGTCGATGTCCTCCTGCCATTCCCAGGTGGTTGCAAGAAGACTGCAATTGCCATCCATTACGGTGAGCATGCCACCGATGCAGGCTGCACTGCGGCTGGTGCCATTCTCCAGTATCACATGGGCCTCGCCCATTCCAAGAGCGGTACAGAAGTTGCAGTGTCCTGCCAGGATTGCCAGGTCACCGGTAATGCTGCGGCACACAATGCGCTGCACCTCTCCCTCAAAAAGCAGGCCGTCGGGGGTACCGATTCTAAGGGGAAATGTCCTCATAGGCAGCCTCCTTTACTGATTCTGGTTATTTTTGCTTTCTCAAATACATCGTCAATAGTTCCGGCAAACAGGAAGCAGCTCTCTGGAATACTGTCGCACTCGCCATCCAGGATCATCTTAAATCCACGGAGAGTCTCTTTCAGCGGAACGTACTGTCCCGGCATACCTGTAAACTGCTCTGCTACAGAGAAGCTCTGTGACAGGAATCGCTGCACCTTACGCGCGCGGCTTACTGTCAGCTTATCCTCTTCTGAAAGCTCATCCATACCCATAATTGCAATAATATCCTGCAGTTCTTTATAACGCTGCAGAACTCTCTGTACTGCACGTGCAATCTCATAATGCTCCTGTCCAACTACCTCCGGGGAAAGGATACGGCTGGTGGAATCAAGCGGATCCACTGCCGGATAAATACCCTGGCTGGCGATCTCACGGGAAAGTACGGTGGTCGCATCCAGATGGGTAAATGTAGTAGCCGGAGCCGGGTCTGTAAGGTCATCGGCAGGTACATAAACAGCCTGTACAGATGTGATGGAACCCTTTCTGGTAGAAGTGATACGCTCCTGAAGGGCACCCATCTCAGTAGCCAGAGTTGGCTGATAACCTACAGCGGAAGGCATACGTCCAAGAAGTGCGGAAACCTCTGAGCCAGCCTGTGTAAAACGGAAAATATTATCAATGAAAAGAAGCACGTCCTGATTCTTCACATCACGGAAATACTCTGCCATAGTCAGTCCGGAAAGACCAACTCGCATACGTGCTCCCGGCGGCTCGTTCATCTGACCATAAACCAGTGCAGTCTTGTCGATAACGCCGCTTTCCTTCATTTCATTGTAAAGGTCATTACCCTCACGGGTACGCTCTCCAACACCTGTAAATACGGAAAGTCCGCCGTGTGCTGTGGCAACATTGTGGATCAGCTCCATAATAAGAACTGTTTTGCCAACACCAGCACCTCCGAACAGACCGATCTTACCACCCTTTGCATAAGGGCAGATCAGGTCAACAACCTTGATACCGGTCTCCAGGATCTCAGTTGCCGGCATCTGCTCCTCATAGGATGGTGCCGGACGGTGGATTGCCCAGTGCTCTTTCGTCTCTGGTGCCGGAAGATTATCTACCGGATCTCCAAGAAGATTAAATACTCGTCCAAGGCACTCTTCTCCAACTGGAACCTTGATGGGTTCACCAGTATCTACAGCCTTGGTTCCTCTTACCAGACCATCGGTGGAATTCATGGCGATACAGCGTACCGTATTATCCCCGATCTGCTGAGCAACCTCTGCTGTGAGCTTTGTGCCTTCATGATCAATTTTCGATGGCATTGAGAAGTGCCGGCAGCTCGTCATGACCAAACCGGATATCCAGTACCGGTCCGATTTACCTGCACCACCTCGCCAATGTGTTTTTCGCTCATTTAGCAGTCTCCTTATAACATACTATGCGATGGGTCATACACCCTCCGCACCTCCAACAATCTCTGTGATCTCCTGCGTGATGCTTGCCTGACGTGCCCGGTTGTAATGCAGATTCAGCTTCTCGATCATTTCCTCGGCATTGTTGGTCGCAGCCTCCATGGCGGTAC
>ENA-OQDT01000686-OQDT01000686.1-human-gut-metagenome-genome-assembly--contig:-NODE-686-length-21822-cov-3.356626_pt1 | contig 21822 bp, 23 predicted proteins | sample MGYA00242786_ERZ504617 | MGnify/ENA primary metagenome ERZ504617 (study PRJEB26092, sample SAMD00036337) | human gut metagenome | host: Homo sapiens | study: EMG produced TPA metagenomics assembly of...
GTAGATACGTTTTGCATGGCGTAGTCCTTGTTCAGCACGAATAGCCGAAGCGTTTGAGGGTCATGCCCTGCGCGGTTTCGGGCAGTTCGCCGCCGAGGATGAAATCGGGGAGCAGGCGGGTATGGGCCGCGGCCATGGTCACGGCGCTGTGGGTATTGACGAGGGTGACGTTGGGATGCCCCGGCAGGCGGCTGTAGATCGCCATGCTGTCGTCGGGCATGACGCGCAGTCCGGCCCATGCGCGGATGAGGCGCTTCTTGCCGAGTTCGGGCCAGACGCGGATGGCCCATTTGCCTTCGGAAGCCACGGCGGAGGGCACGACCTGCGTGTGGTGCCCGGCCTTCTCGTGGCGGAAGCCGATGATGGTCGTGCCGCCGAAGGTCTGGGTGACGCCGAGCACCGGGATGGGCATGACGAAGGGCATACGCTCGACGAGCAGCACCTGCCCCTTGTCCGCGTAGACGGGCAGGGTGGGCATGGCGAACTGGACGAAGCGGCGGTTGGACAGCCCGGCGGCGAGCACGAGCTTCTGGCAGTCGAAGGTCCCGTCCTTTGTGGTGACGCGGTAGCCGCCCGCGTGGGGCTGCACGTCGAACACCAGCGTCTGGCGGTAGTCCACGCCGACGCGGGGCAATGCCGCCCGGAAGGCACGCAGCAGGGACAGGGGATCGACCACGCCGTCCTCTTCGCACCATGCCGCGCCGCAGACTTCAGGGCCCCCAGCCGATCTTGGGCAGTTTCTTCTCAAGCTCGGTGCGGTCGATCATGTTGCCCTTGTATTCGCCGAGGGCCTCGCGCAGCTTTTCGATGTAGTCGCCGCGTTTCTGGTAGTCCTCTTCGCTCAGGACCGGGATGATGCCGCCGGTGTAGTTCACCGGGATCGCATGTCCGGAGATTTCCTCAAGTTCTTTGGTCAGCGCCGGGTACAGCCGCGAGGAGATGAAGCCCCACTTCGCGTACTCGGGCAGGTGCAGGAATTTCGACTGGCACCAGATCAGCCCTACGTTGGTCCGCGACGCCTTATTGGTATCGGTCGGCGCGTCCAGCACGGTCACTTTCCGGCCCTTGCCGGAAAGCCCGTATGCCAGCGCGGCGCCCGATATGCCCCCGCCTACGATGATGATATCTTGTTCTGTCGTGCTCATGGGAGAATGCCTCCGGCGGCCGGGCTGCCGCCCGGACCTGCCCGGGGGGAATGATTCCCCCCGGACCCCCTCAGAGCGTCGAACGCCACGGCTGCGCCGCGCCGTCCGCCGTCCTGTGGGCGTCAGGCGCCTTCTTGGTGAAAGCCTGACGTACCCGCTCTGTGTTTTTCAAATAATCCCCGTCCCCATTACGAAAGTCTTGGGAGAGGGAGGGGTGGGGTTTGAGGAGGGAGCAACCTTTCTTCAGAAAGGTTCTCCTTTCCTTCCTCAAGTCTCATCTCTCTTTTTCTTTTAGTCTTTTTTGGTAGGCAACGCAGTCGACTTCGACTCGGAGGTCGCTCATCATCATGGCCTGCACGCAGACGCGGGCGGGGGCGTGCTCGGCGGTGAAGAACTGGGCGTAGACCTTGTTGAATCCTGCGAAGTCGCGGGGATCGTCGAGGAACACGTTGACGCGGACGACGTCTTCAAGGGGAATACCCGGCGGATTCGAGCACCTTCTTGAGTTTTCGAGGGTGACGCGGGCCTGCACGGTGATGTTGCCGGTGACGATTTTGACAGGGCTGGTGAAGCTTCTGCCGGATTAAAGCGGTTGCTGCAGAAAATTGGCGTTCCGGCAGATATAATCAGACGTATTGCTATTGGAACCTATGAAGCTGAGATGAATGTAATCATTCATGCCGGCGGTGGTCAGGTTGATGCTGAAATTTTTCCTGAAGAGACGGTTGTATATATTGCTGATCAGGGACCGGGAATCCCTGACATTAAACTGGCAATGCAGGAAGGCTGGTCTACAGCACCGGATCATGTAAGACAAATGGGGTTTGGCGCCGGTATGGGTCTGCCGAATATGATGAAGTGTTCAGATGATTTTGATATCCAATCGACAGTTGGCTCAGGTACTAATATAAAGATGAAATTCAAACATATCAGTGAAGACTTATAAGAGGGGTGATACGATGGCTGGAGGATATTTTCATTCCATACGCCTTTTACGGTCTCAGTGTCAAGGCTGTGTAACGTGCGTTAAAGCTTGTCCGACCGAGGCCATTCGTGTCCGCAATGGTAAAGCAGAACTTATAGAAGCACGTTGTATTGACTGCGGCGAGTGTTTACGGCGTTGTGGCTATCATGCTATCGTGGCGGAAACGGATAAACTGGAAGAAACTGAACAATTTAAATATAATATCGCTTTGCCTCCTCCTTCTTTATATGCGCAGTTTCCGCCTGAAACAAGTGCGGCGGCTATTTGGGAAGGGTTACATAGACTGGGATTTGATGAAATTTTTGATGTAGCAGTAGCTTCTGAATATATTTCTTTGGAAATAGCTGCTTACCTGAAAAATTATAACGGTGGCAGAAAACCTTTGATTTCCTGCACTTGTCCGGCGGTTTTAAGGCTGATTCAGGTCAAATTTCCGGAACTCATCAAACAGGTAGTGCCTGTACTTCCTCCAACAGAAGCTGCGGCTATTTATGTAAAAAATGAAGTTATGCAGCGTACCGGCTTAAAGTCTGAAGAAATAGGTGTCTGGTTTATTGCACCTTGCCCTTCTAAAAATGCTAATATCAGGCAGTCCGTTGATGTCCGGCATACACAAATCAACGGCAGTTTAAGTATTTCAGAGATTTATGGAAAAATATTAAAAATCATGGGCGGAGAGATTCAGCCGGATAAAAAGGTGACTGCTGGATCTTCTTATGGTATGAGTTGGGGCAGTTATGGTGGGGAACTGGAAGCTGCAGGAATTGAAAACGGTCTGGCTGTACACGGTATTAATGACGTGTACGACGTGCTGGAGCAAATTTCCCTGAATAAGATGCGCGATGTCGATTATGTAGAGTGTTCTGCCTGCAGTGGCGGCTGCATTGGCGGGCCGCTGACTGCTGAGAATAAATTTGTTGCTGAGAAAAATTTGAAGCTAAGGCTGAGTATTATGAGGCAGAATGAACCTGATGATCGTCTGGCTACCATGGCCCAGAGTATGATATGTGAGGATTTTCCCAAATCGGCTTCCTATGTAAAAAAATTAATCCCGCGGCCGATGATGCAATTAGATGACGATATTTTAGAGGCTATGAAAAAGTTTGAAAAGATGGAGGAGGTCCTCAGATCTTTGCCGGGGCTTGATTGTGGAGCATGCGGAGCACCAAGCTGTCAATGCCTGGCGGAAGACATCGTTCAGGGGAAAGCCAATGAAATTGACTGTATTTTTAAATTAAGGAGCAGTGTAAAACGCCTGGCACATGGTATGCTTGAACTGGCAAAGCAGATACCTATAGCCAGCGAGCCGGAAGAAGAACTGCGGGAGGATGGTGAAAGCGATGCAAGTACGTGAAGTTATTGAAACTTTAGGGTTAAAGCTGATGACACATGAGGTTCCTGTGGATGTGGATGTTATTGGTGGCTATGCCTCTGATCTTTTGAGTAATGTTATGGGGCAGGCGGCTCCCGGTATGATTTGGGTGACAATGCAGGGGCATCAGAATATAGCGGCAGTAGCTTCTTTGATTGGTCTGTCGGCAGTTATTGTGGCAGGCGATGCGCCTATAGAAGAGGATACCCTGAAAAAAGCAGAACAGAACGACGTTTTGATATTGGCTACATCTTTACCTGCTTATGATGTCATTGGAAAGCTTTATGAACTTGGTATCAGGAATGTAAAATGAAAACCGTTATCGGAGATTTTCATGTCCATACCTTGCTTTCCCCGTGTGCTGAAATCGAAATGACGCCGCATCATATAGTGATGCAGGCTGCTGAATATGGTATACAGCTGCTGGCTGTTACTGACCATAATGCTTCGGCTAATGCTGTGGCGGCGATTCAGGCTGGTGAACGTTATGGTATTAAGGTGTTCCCGGGAATGGAAGTTGAATGCAGGGAAGAAGCGCATATAGTGGTTTTGTTTGACAATCTGAAACAGCTGCGGCGGTGGCAGAAAATAGTCGATTTTTCAATGCGTGGCCTCAAAAACATTCCTGAACGGTTTGGAGCGCAATTTGTCGTTGATGATGATGATAATTTTGTTGCAGAAGAGGAAAGAATGCTTTTAGGACCATTGCAGCTATCTGCGCAGGAGGTTGTACGAAAAGTAAACGAAATTGGCGGGCTGTGTTTAGCTGCCCATATAGATAGACCGGCATATAGTTTGCTTGTACAGCTGGGATTTATTCCTAATGATATGGGCTTGCAAGGAGTAGAGATAAGCCGTAACAGTTTAGCAGAGTTGGAGCAGCTGAAATTGAAAAGATTATCTGGGAATTTACCTTATGTCACTAATTCTGATGCTCACAGAATGCTTGAATTTTTGGAAGGCCCCAAGAATAAAATTACCATTGAAGAAGCTACTATTTCAGAATTAAAACTTGCACTTGCAGGAAAAGACGGGCGTAGTTGGTTTCCGGGTTATTTTATTAATGATCTTGAATATTAGTTACACTAAAAGTATAAAGTATACACTATTCATGCTTGAAAATCATAAATAGTGTTGATTATATACGTTTTTTTTGCTATAGTAGTATTCGTACATTAAAGTTTAGGGAAATGGAGAGTGTACTATGAATATGGTTGACAAAAGATGCAGTTGCTGCGGCGGAGAAAATCCTGAAAAGGTGCAGATTGATGCTATTCTGGCTAGATATCAGGGTAAAAAAGGATCTTTGATCCCGATTTTGCAGGAAGTACAGGCTCTGTACAATTATTTGCCCAAAGATGCTTTAGAGTACATTGCTGCCAGTACAGGAACACCCATTGCTCAAATTTATGGTGTTGTTACTTTTTATTCCCAGTTTCACCTTAATCCGCGCGGGCGTAATATTATCCGCGTTTGTCAGGGAACTGCCTGCCATGTACGTGGTGGTAAAGTAATTTTGCAGACTATCGAAAAAGAGCTTGGAATTAAGGCCGGACATACTACGGAAGATCTGCGTTTTACCCTTGAGACTGTTGCCTGTATCGGCGCTTGTGGTTTAGCACCGGTTATGCAGGTTAATGAAGATACTCATGGTCGTTTGACTCCGGACAAACTGTCGGCTATTTTAGCTAAATATCAATAACAATCATGCGTGAATTGTCTTTGCATATCCTTGATTTAGCGCAGAATTCCATAGAGGCAGGAGCTCATAATGTAATAATAGAAATAAATGAGAATGAAAATGGATTTTTTGTTTTTCGTATCAGTGATGATGGACATGGCATGAGTGAGGAAATGGTGCAGAAAATTCGCGATCCCTTTGTGACTACGCGGACTACACGTAAAGTAGGTATGGGAATACCTTTTATGGACATGGTCACTAAACAATGCGGAGGACATTTGTTAATACAATCTCGTAAGGGTAAAGGTACTGTCGTAGAAGCTGCTTTTGCAAAGGATAATATTGATCGCCCGCCTTTGGGTGATATTGTATCAAGTATTAAAGTGCTGCTGGTAGGCACGCCGTATCTGGAACTGAAGTTTATCTATAAGATAGGTACATCGGGATTTGATATTGATACGAGGGTTATCAGATCTCTCCTTGGTGATGAAGCAGACTTTACCAGACCTGAAGTTTATACATGGTTTGAAGAATATTTAAAGCAGGAAATATCGCAGTTGAGGTGTGAGCAGGAGGTATAAAATGAAAACGTTGGAAGATTTGAAGGCCCTACGTGAAAAATTAAAGGCAGACATGAAAGTTCGTCAGAATGACGGCACTAAAATAATCATAGGTATGGGTACATGTGGTATTGCTGCAGGCGCGCGCGAAGTGATGTCTGCCGTTTTGAATGAGCTTGCAGTGCGTAAACTTAATGATGTTCAGGTACAGCAGACGGGCTGTATCGGTATGTGTGAGAAAGAGGTCCTGGTAGATATTGTCCGTCCTGGAGAACCTCGTATTACTTATGGTAAAGTAAAACCTGAGGACGTGAAAAAGATCATTGCAGAGCATGTTGTCAATGGCCGTATTGTTGAAGAAATGGTTGTAGGCAAAATTATGCAAGACTGATTTGATAAAATTTGGAGGGAAATCATATGCAGCACATTAGAGCACACGTCCTGATTTGCGGAGGAACAGGATGTAAATCTGCCGGTTCAAAGGAAGTACAGCTTGCTTTTAGTCGGGCTATTGAAGCTAAAGGCCTGAGCGACGAGGTTATGGTAGTAGAAACAGGCTGCCATGGTTTCTGTGAACATGGTCCGCTGGTTATAGTGTATCCTGAAGGTACTTTTTATTGCCAGGTAAAAGCTGAGGATGTAGAAGAAATAGTTGAAAGCCATTTATTTAAGGGCCGTATTGTTGAACGGTTGCTTTATCATGAACCGCTTACTCATGAAAGTATACCTAATTATTCGGAAATAAATTTTTATAAGAAACAGCATCGGTTAGTTTTAGAAAATTGCGGCGCTATCAATCCTGAACAAATTGAAGAATATATTGCTGTCGGCGGTTATGAAGCTTTAGCTAAAGCTGTAACTACCATGAGTCCTGAAGATGTTATTGAAGAAATCAAAAAATCAGGTCTGCGTGGACGTGGCGGCGGCGGATTTCCTACAGGAATGAAATGGCAGTTTGCTAAAGCGTCTGTAAGTGATAAAAAATATGTTATCTGTAATGCAGATGAAGGTGATCCTGGTGCATTTATGGACAGGAGCGTCTTAGAAGGCGATCCGCATAAGATATTAGAAGGTATGGCTGTCTGTGGTTATGCTATAGGTGCAGATGAAGGCTATATTTATGTACGTGCGGAATATCCGCTGGCCATTAAACGTCTGCGCATAGCTATTGAACAGGCTGAAGCTATGGGGTTGTTAGGTGAAAATATTTTTGGTTCCGGGTTCAGCTTCAAACTGCATATCAAGGAAGGCGCCGGTGCGTTCGTTTGCGGTGAGGAAACTGCATTGATGGCATCAATAGAAGGGAAACGCGGTATGCCGCGGCCAAGACCGCCATTTCCAGCAGTTGCCGGACTTTGGGGAAAGCCGACCAATATCAATAATGTTGAAACTTTTGGTAATGTAGCTGCAATTATTACTAATGGCGCTGACTGGTATGCTGGTTTTGGTACTGAAAGTCAAAGGAACTAAAGTATTTGCGCTGACTGGTAAATAAATTAACACAGGTCTGGCCGAAGTTCCTATGGGTATTACTATGCGCGAAATTATTTATGATATCGGCGGTGGTATTAACGGAGGTAAGAAATTTAAAGCAGTTCAAATAGGCGGTCCATCTGGTGGCTGCCTGCCTGAATCAATGCTTGATCTGTCTATAGATTATGATTCGTTAACAGCGGCAGGTGCTATGATGGGTTCTGGCGGATTGGTAGTTATGGATGAAGATACCTGCATGGTAGATGTTGCAAAATTTTTCCTGAATTTTACTCAATCTGAATCCTGTGGCAAATGTACTCCCTGTCGTGAGGGAACTAAGCGTATGCTGGAAGTCCTGACACGTATTACTGAAGGGCAGGGGAGAGAAGGCGATATAGAGCTGTTAGAAGAACTGGCCAGAAATATTAAAGAGACTGCTTTATGTGGATTGGGACAAACTGCTCCTAATCCTGTATTGAGTACTTTAAAATATTTCCGTCATGAATATGAAGCTCATATCAAAGAAAAACGCTGTCCTGCCGGTGCCTGTGAAAAGCTTGCCAATTATGAAATTACTGATGCATGCAAAGGCTGTGGGTTATGTGCACGCCAGTGCCCGGTTAATGCCATTTCCGGAGAAGTGAAAAAGAAACATGTTATCGATGTAACTAAATGTATAAAATGCGGTGCCTGCATGGCGGCTTGTCCGTTTAAGGCCATTACTAAGGGTTAAGGGAGGATTATATAGATATGGAAATGATTACCTTAACGATCAATGGGCAGACTGTACAGGCCCCTAAAAATGCTACTATTCTTGAAGCCGCGCGTTCTGCCGGCATTCATATTCCTACGTTGTGCTATCATTCTGAACTTGCTCCGGAAGGGGCCTGCAGATTGTGTGTCGTAGAAGCTACCGGAGCGCGTACGCTTGTAGCCTCCTGTGTTTATCCTGTTGCAGAAGGTATGGTAGTGAAAACGAATACGGATAAAGTCCGCGCAGCAAGACGAATGGTCGTAGAATTGCTGTTGGCCAAATCATCCCAAGGACTGCCTTGCGTGCCAAAAAAAGCGGTGACTGTGAACTGCAGAATATAGCTGCTGATTTGGGATTGCGCAAGATCAGATTCGAAGGCGGAGCCCGTAAAGCACATACTATTGACGCCAGTAACCCCTGCTTAGTGCGCGATCAGGAAAAATGTATTTTGTGCGGACGTTGTATACGTGTTTGTCGTGATGTGCAGGGAATGAGCGTCTACAGCTTTGCTGAGCGCGGCTTTGACACAATTGTTTCTACTGCTTTTGAACAGGATCTTGGAAAAGTAGAATGTTCTTACTGTGGACAATGTGCGAGTGTTTGTCCTACTGGAGCTATAGTGGAAAAAGATGATACGGAAAAAGTATGGTCGGCTATCAATGATCCTGATAAGATTGTTATAGTTCAAACAGCTCCGGCAGTACGCGTGGCTTTGGGTGAAGAATTGGGTATGGAACCAGGTTCTATCGTTACAGGGAAAATGGTTGCAGCATTGCGCAATCTAGGGTTCGATAAGATATTCGATACTAATTTTTCGGCTGATTTGACGATTATGGAAGAAGGGCATGAGTTCCTCCATCGTTTGACTAACGGAGGTGTATTGCCGATGATAACCTCCTGCAGTCCTGGCTGGGTAAATATGATAGAGCTTAAATATCCTGATTTGTTACCACATCTTTCTTCTGCGAAATCACCCCAGCAAATGTTTGGCGCTATTGCTAAAACCTATTATGCTGAAAAAGCTGGTATTGATCCGGCAAAAATAGTCAGCGTTTCGGTGATGCCGTGTACTGCTAAGAAGGCGGAAGCAGCACGTCCGGAGATGAATGCTTCCGGATATCGTGATGTAGATGTTGTTATTACGACCAGAGAACTTGGCCGTATGATACGGGAAGCAGGACTGGATTTTAAACATTTGCCTGAAGACAGCTATGATTCTCCGCTGGGTACAGGTACAGGTGCTGCTGTTATTTTTGGTACTACCGGTGGCGTAATGGAAGCTGCTCTGCGTACTGTAGCTGATGTTTTAACAGGTGAAAATTTGCAGACTGTTGATTACAATGATGTGCGGGGGATGGAACAGACCCGCGAGGCGGAACTGACTATTGCAGGAAATACTGTAAAAATAGCAGTTGTTCATACTCTTGCTTCTGCACGCAAGATATTAGAGCGTATCAGAGCCGGTGAGGCAGATTATCAGTTTATTGAAGTTATGGCTTGCCCTGGTGGCTGTATTGGCGGCGGCGGTCAACCGATTCCCGTTAATGCAGAAATTAGAAGAGCCCGTAGAGAAGGGTTGTTTGATTGTGATAGTGCCAATGAGTTACGAAAATCACATGAAAATCCGGAAATTAAAGAGCTTTATGATACTTGGTTAGGTAAACCTCTCGGAGAAAAAGCTCATAGTCTACTGCATACGCACTATCACCAACAGACACGTTGAAAGTACTAATTTGATACCACAAAACACCTCTTGAGTAGTTTTGCTCAAGGGGTGTTTCTTTGTAAATTGTAAAGAAAATGCTTGCCATGTTACAGTTTTACTGATATCATATGTAGTATAGCGTTTTAAAGAAAAAAATGGTTTAAAAACTCAAAAAAAAGTAGTGATTTTGCCTAAAAATTTACTGCTTCTTTATGTGTTATAATAGAGCTGGACACAAAAAGTTCAAAAAGAAATCACAATTAAAGATTTTTTTTGAAGGATTTTTGTTGGAATGTCGAAGTAAATTAAGCAGAACTAAATATCTTGGATATGATTTTAGCGGTTGGTAGACAGAAGAACGAAGAAGTTCAACTGAAAGCTTTACCTGCTGACAGTTTGCGATTCAGAGCGTAGCCACTTTGGATAGAAGTAAGCTGGCACTTGGCTATGTTTTGTTTTAGTAAATCAAAACTTCTAAGTGCTCCTTTTTTATGGGTAAAATCTTATTCGGCAAATAATACTTTATGCTTTTATAGTTGGTATTTAGCCGACTAAGTGTATTTTTACTAGTGAAGTTAATAGACTTCGCTGGCATTAGCCACAATTTGTTTTATTTACAAGGAGGAAGGTAAACATGATCGACATTAAAGATCGCGTATGCGAAGCAGTAGCCGGCAAAATTATGAGCGCCGAAGCAGCTGCAGAATTTGTAAAGGATGGCGACAACGTAGGTACCAGTGGTTTTACTCCGTCTGGTTATCCTAAAGCTGTGCCTCTTGCTCTGGCAGAAAAAGGCAAAAAAACTCCTTTCCAAATCAACGTTTGGACCGGTGCTTCTGTAGGTCCTGAAATGGATACCGCAATGACTCAAGCTGGTATCGTTGCTCGTCGTATGCCTTACCAAACTAACAATGATCTGCGTAAAGCTATCAACAACGGTTCCGTAAAATATACTGACCTGCATTTGAGCCATGTTGCTCAAATGACTCGCTATGGTTTCATGGAAAACCGCAGATGTGTAGACGTTGCTATCGTCGAAGCCTGCAAAATCATTGACCTTGGCAATGGCCAGGTTGGTTTGATTCCTACAACTTCCATGGGCAATTCTTCTTCTTATGTTCAATGTGCTGAAAAAGTTATTGTTGAAGTAAATACTTCTCAACCAGTAGAATTGGAAGGCATGCATGACTCCTATGTGCCTTTGGATCCTCCGAATCGTAAAGCTATTCCTGTTGAAAAACCGGAAGATGTAATCGGCACTCCTTATATTCCTTGCGATTTGGACAGACTCGTTGCAGTAGTTCCCTGCGATATTACTGATAAAGTTCGTCCGTTGGGCGAAATCGACGAAGATGCTCAAAAAATGGGTAAAAACTTGGTTGAATTCTTTAAATCTGAAGTTGCTGCAGGTCGTTTGCCCGCTAATCTGTTGCCGCTGCAGTCTGGTGTAGGTTCTGTTGCTAACGCAGTTATCAACGGTTTGGTTAACTCTGATTTTGAAGATTTGACTGTATATACCGAAGTTATTCAAGACGGTATGTTCGACTTGATCGATGCTGGCAAACTCCGCGTTTGCTCTGGTACCGCTTTGAGCCCATCCCCTGATTGCCTCAAAAAATTCTATGACAATGTAGAAAAATATAAAAAATATATCATTCTGCGTCCGCAAGAAGTTGCAAACAGCCCGGAAGTTGCTCGTCGTATCGGTGTCATTGCAATGAACACTGCTATTGAGGTTGACATCTATGGTAATGTTAACTCCACTCATATTTGCGGTACTAAGATTATGAATGGTATCGGCGGTTCCGGCGACTATGCTCGTAATGGTTATCTGACCGTATTCTTTACTACATCTCTTGCAAAAGGCGGAGCTATCAGCTCTGTAGTTCCTTTCTGCTCTCATGTTGACCATACTGAACATGACGTTGATGTTATCGTTTCCGAACGCGGCGTAGCTGACCTTCGTGGTTTGTCTCCAAAAGAACGCGCTTTGGTTATCATTGATAAAGTTGCTAATCCGAAATATCAACCGCTGCTTCTTGATTACTTCAAGAGAGCTTGCGAAGCTTGTGGCAATAGCCAAACTCCGCATATTATGGATGAAGCTTTCTCCTTCCATGATCGTTTCGTAAAAACCGGCACCATGGAAAAATAATTCTTAGTCAAGACGATTGACTGAGATTGTTGTCTGAAATATTTTGCCGGCAGATAGCTAGTTCTGCCGGCAAACTTTACAGCTTATCTGTAAATAAATTCTGTTGACGAGGCCTTCGGGCTTTGCCATATACACCGTCTATGACGGACACTCTCACCATAATTCGGTCAGTCCAAACCGGATTGTGCAAAAACAATATTCTTAAGGAGGATTTGAGAATGGCAAATGAAACTCTGAAAGCTGGATTTGACAAGTACATGGCTGGCGTAGAAGCTAAACTTGCTAAAAATCCCGAACGTGCAAACCTTGAGCCCAACAGGCTCTACACCCCTCTCGACATCGAAGGCTTCGACTATGAGAAGGATCTTGGCTTCCCTGGTGAATATCCTTACACTCGTGGTGTACAACCTACTATGTATCGTGGTCGTTTCTGGACCATGCGTATGTATGCTGGTTTCTCCACTGCGGAAGAATCCAACAAACGTTATCGTTACCTCTTGGCTAACGGTGGCAGCGGCTTGTCCTGCGCATTCGACCTTCCGACCCAAATCGGTTATGATTCTACCGATCCGATGGCTGAAGGCGAAGTTGGTAAAGTTGGCGTAGCTATCGACTCCTTGGCTGATATGGAAATCTTATTTGACCAAATTTCTTTGGATCAAGTTTCCACTTCCATGACCATCAACGCTCCTGCATCCGTACTTCTTTGCATGTACATCGCAGTTGCTGAGAAACAAGGCGTTTCCGCTGACAAACTGCGCGGTACTATTCAAAATGATATTTTGAAAGAGTATGCTGCTCGCGGAACTTACATTTTCCCGCCGAAACCCTCCATGCGTTTGATCACCAATATTTTCGAATATTGCTCCAAAAACGTACCGCTGTGGAATACCATCTCCATTTCCGGTTATCATATCCGTGAAGCTGGTTCCACCGCTTCTCAAGAAATCGCTTTCACCATCGCTGACGGTATCGCTTATGTTGAAGCAGCTATCAAAGCTGGTATGAACGTTGACGATTTTGCTGGTCGTCTGTCCTTCTTCTGGAACGCTCATAACAACGTACTCGAAGAAGTTGCTAAATTCCGCGCTTCCCGTCGTGTATGGGCTAAAGTTATGAAAGAAAGATTCGGCGCTCAAAAACCGAAATCTCAAATGCTCCGCGTACATACTCAAACTGCAGGTTCCATGCTGACTGCACAACAACCGAACAACAACATCGTTCGTGTTGCTCTGCAAACTGCTGCTGCTGTAATGGGTGGTACTCAATCTTTGCACACTAACTCCAAAGACGAAGCTTTGGCATTGCCGACCACTGAGTCTGTAACCATCGCTCTCCGTACTCAACAAATCGTTGCTTACGAATCCGGCTTGGCTGACACCGTTGATCCGTTGGGTGGTTCCTACTATGTTGAAGCTTTGACTAACAAAATCGAAGCTGAAGCTTGGGAATATATCAAAAAGATTGACGAAATTGGCGGCGCTCCTGAAGCTATCGCTAAAGGTTATATCCAAAAAGAAATCCAAGACTCCGCTTACAAATGGCAAATGGACATTGAAAAAGGCGACCGTATTATTGTTGGCGTAAACAAATTCCAACAAGAAGAAGAACCGCCGAAAAACTTGCTGCGTGTTGACGGCTCCGTTGGCAAATTGCAAGCTGATAAGATTGCTGCCCTTAAAGCTCGTCGTGACAATGCTAAAGTTGAAGAAACTTTAGCTGCTCTGGAAAAAGGCTGTGCTGACGAATCCGTTAACCTGATGCCTTTGATTCTTGACGCTGTACGTGCTTATGCAACTGAAGGCGAAATCTGCGGCGTAATGAGAAAAGTATTCGGCGAATATCAATCTCATACTGCTCTGTAATTTAGAGCCAACAATAATAGGGAGGTAAGAAATAATGTCTAATATTAGAGTTTTAGTAGCAAAACCGGGTCTGGACGGCCATGACCGCGGTGCTAAAGTTGTAGCTCGTGCATTGCGCGACGCTGGTTTTGAAGTTATTTACACCGGTATTCGTCTGACTCCGGAACAAATCGCTGAAGCTGCTCTGCAAGACGACGTTAAAGTTGTTGCTTTGAGCCTGCTTTCCGGCGCACACAACACCCTTTTCCCGAAAGTAGTTGAACTGCTGAAAGAAAAAGGTTTGACTGATGTTCTGGTTATCGGCGGCGGCGTTATTCCTGACGCTGACATTCCTGGTTTGAAAGCTGCTGGCATTGCCGAAGTATTCACTCCTGGCACTCCGACTGGCAACATTGTTGAATTCATCAACGCTAACGTAAAATAATTAAGGTTCTCAAAAATTTTGCAGGCCGGGCTTGTCCCGGCTTGCATAATACAATTTTTATTGGACCTCAACAAGGCGGTGTGATCATTGAATATTGTTGAAGGCGTATTAAACCATTCTCGTTTAGCATTAGCGAAAGCTATTACTGCCGTAGAGAACGAGTATGATAACGCTGTTGAAATAATGACAGCCATTTATCCCCACACCGGTAATGCTTATGTCATCGGAATAACCGGACCTCCGGGCGCTGGCAAAAGTACTTTGACCGACAAGCTTGCTAAAGAATATCGTAAACGCGGTAAAACAGTTGGTATTATCGCAATTGATCCTACAAGTCCTTTCTCCGGCGGTGCAATTTTAGGCGACCGTATCAGAATGTTGGACCTTACTGCCGATGAAGGCATTTTTGTTCGTTCCATGGCTACTCGCGGTAGTTTGGGTGGATTATCCCAAAAAGCGGGCGATGCTGTTAAATTGATGGATGCATATGGTTTTGATGTTATTATTGTTGAAACTGTTGGCGTTGGTCAATCTGAAGTAGATATTGTTAAAACTGCTGATACTACAATGGTTGTTGTTATTCCTGGTATGGGCGATGACATTCAGGCTATTAAAGCAGGTATACTTGAGATCGGTGACCTTTTCACGATCAATAAAGCTGACCGTGAAGGTACGGACAAGCTGAACATTGAGATTGAAATGATGTTGGAATTAAATCCCGAACATGTTGGCTGGCGTCCTCCGATCAATCGGACCATTGCCAGCAAGGGTGAAGGTATAGAAGCTGTTGTTGACTCTATTGAAGAGCACAAAGCATATTTGATTGAATCTGATCAATTGAGCAAAATACGCAAAGCTCGTATTAAAAACGAAGTTACTGCTATGCTTAATGACAGGGTCAACCGTTATATCGACAAGAATGTTGTAGCTACTTCCGAATTTGATATTTTAGTTGAAAAACTTCAAATTCGTGAAATTGAGCCGTATTCTGTTGTCGCTGACATTGTTGGTAAAGTTTTAAGATAAAACAACCAAAATTACTTTTAGGAGGAATTTGAAATGTTTAAAACAATTTGTGTTGACCATGTAGGTATTGCTTGCAAAGACCTGGATCTTTCCAAGAAATTCTACACTGAAGTTCTTGGCTTGAGCTGCACTGGTGAAGAAGCTGTTCCTGAGCAAGGTGTAAAAACCGTATTTATTCCCTGTGGCGAAACTTTGCTTGAGCTCCTTGTTGATATCACTGAAAATGGCGATGGCCCTATCGGCAAATACATCGCTAAAAATGGACAAGGTATCCAACATATCGCTGTTCGCGTTGATGATGTTCAAGCAGCTATTGATACCACTATTGAAAAAGGTGCTGCTATGATCGACAAAGCTCCTCGTGGCGGTGCTGGCGGAATGGATATCGCTTTCGTTCATCCGAAATCCGTAGGTATTTTGCTTGAGTATTGCGCTCCGGCAAAAAAATAATTCCGTAAAATACGGAATTACAAAAATCTTTTGAAGATTTTATTTTAAGTTGTTACATACTACACGGATGCGGACCAAAGAGTCTGCATCCGCGTAGATGTATATAAAATAAGGTTCTCCCAATAATGATGGAGGTGTAAGATTTGTCTACTCAAGCAAAAATTGAGAAAATGCTCAAAAAGTCCGAAGTAATTCTGGCTGCAGGCGGCGAAAAACGCGTTGCAAAACAACACGAAGCCGGCAAAATGACTGCACGTGAAAGAATTGCTGCACTCCTCGACGAAGGATCCTTTGTTGAATTGGATCGTTTCGTAAAACATCGTTGCACAAACTTCGGCCAAGAGAAGAAAGAACTTCCTGGCGAAGGTGTAACTACTGGTTACGGCACCATCGATGGCCGTCTGGTTTATGTATTCGCACAAGATTTCACTGTAGAAGGTGGTTCTTTAGGCGAAATGCATGCTGCTAAAATCGTAAAAGTACAACGCCTGTCCCTGAAAATGGGTGCTCCGCTTGTTGGCCTGAACGATTCCGGCGGTGCTCGTATCCAAGAAGCAATTGACGCTTTGGCTGGTTACGGCAAAATCTTCTTTGAAAACACTATTGCATCCGGCGTAGTTCCTCAGATCTCCGCTATCATGGGTCCTTCTGCTGGCGGCGCTGTATACAGCCCGGCACTGACTGACTTCATTTACATGGTAAAGAACACTTCTAAAATGTTCATTACCGGCCCCGCAGTAGTAAAATCTGTTACTGGTGAAGACGTAACCCAAGAACAACTGGGTGGCGCTATGACCCACAACAGCACTTCCGGCGTTGCACATTTTGCTGCAGAAAACGACGAAGACTGCTTGCAACAGATCCGTTACCTGCTGAGCTTCCTGCCTTCCAACAACATGGAATGCGCTCCTATCGTAGAAACCGGTGACGACCCGATGCGTATTGATGACTCCTTGAATACATTGCTTCCGGATAACTCCAACCAAGCATATGATATGAAAGACGTAATCAAATCCATCGTAGACAACGGTGAATTCTATGAATCCCAACAATATTGGGCAACCAATATTATCACTTGCTTTGCACGTATGGATGGTCAAACCGTAGGTATCATTGCAAACCAACCTAAAGTAATGGCTGGCTGCCTGGATATCAACGCATCCGACAAATCCTCTCGTTTTATTCGCTTCTGCGATGCTTTCAACATTCCTTTGCTGAACTTGGTAGACGTACCTGGCTTCCTGCCTGGCTGTAACCAAGAATACGGCGGTATTATCCGTCACGGCGCAAAAATGCTGTATGCATATTCCGAAGCAACTGTACCTAAAATTACTGTAGTAACCCGTAAAGCATACGGTGGTTCCTACCTGGCAATGTGTTCCCAAGATTTGGGCGCAGACCAAGTAATTGCATGGCCGACTGCAGAAATCGCAGTAATGGGACCTGCAGGTGCAGCTAACATCATCTTCAAAAATGATCCTGATGTAAAAGCAAAAACGGAAGAATATATCGATAACTTTGCAACTCCGTACCAAGCAGCAATGCGCGGCATGGTAGACATCGTAATCGAGCCGAAAAACACCCGTCCCACCATCATCAACGCTTTGCAAATGTTGCAGTCCAAACGTGAAACTCGCCCGGCAAAACGCCATGGCAATATTCCTTTGTAATTTGCAGCTTGCAGTATAGTGCTTAATTAATTAAGAAGAATGAGGTGAAATAATGGGTCCTGTAACTACTAATCCTTGGTTGATTGCTGCTATCAATATGACCATAGTTTTTGGTGTATTGGCTATGCTGGGTTTCTTGATGAAAGTTATCTACTTTGTAGATCCTACTCGTCGAAAAAAAAAACAGCTAATCCAGTAGCAGCACCGGCACCTGCCGCAGCACCTGCTGCTGTTGCAGCTCCTGTGCAGGATGACAGTGAAGTAATTGCTGTTATTGCAGCAGCTGTAGCTGCTCTTGGTCATTCCGCAGAGCAAATAGCCTGCGTACGTCGTCTGCCCGAAGCAAGCTGGACACAGAATGCTCATATTGAAGCAATTAGTGTACGTAAAGAATGCTTCTAATTTGGGGTTAATAATTAATCTATTTTATTACGAGATTTTAAGGAGGATTAACATCCATGAAAAAATATACCATTACCGTTAACGGCACTGCATATGAAGTAGAAGTTGAAGATATGGGCGGCGCTGCTGCAACAGCTCCTAAAGCTGCTGCTCCTAAAGCTGCACCGGCACCTGCCGCTGCTCCCGCTCCTAAAGCTGCTGCACCGGCTCCGGCTGCAAAACCTGTTGCTGCTGGCTCTGCAACCATTTCTGCTCCTATGCCTGGTAAAGTTCTCGAAGTAAAAGTTAAAGCTGGCGACGCAGTTAAATCCGGCGACGTATTGATGATTCTCGAAGCAATGAAAATGCAAAACGAGATCATGGCTCCGGCTGACGGCACCATTTCTGACGTTCGCGTTTCCGCAGGTCAAACTGTTGGTACCGGCGACGTTATGATCGTAATGTAATTTGCGTCATAAGAAAGCAATAACTTTTATATTTAGAAGAGAGCTTATTTGTGATTGAAACTAGAAGCTCTCAAATAATTGAACATTGGGAGGATATAAATGGAAGCATTTGTAGTTGCTTTACAATCCGTATGGAATGACAGCGGTTTCTCCGCTTTCACCATGGGTAATGCTATCATGATGCTTGTTGGCATCATTCTGCTGTACCTTGCTATTGGTAAAGGCTTCGAACCATTGCTGCTGTCTCCGATCGCATTCGGCTGTTTGCTGGCAAACGTTCCTAAAACCGGTTTCGAAGATCAACCGGGTGTTATGCAGGTAATTCTTTATGGTATTCACCATGAAATTTTCCCGCCTTTGATTTTCTTAGGCGTAGGTGCAATGACAGACTTTGGTCCGTTGATTGCAAACCCGAAAACTTTGCTTTTGGGCGCTGCAGCTCAAGCAGGTGTATTTATTTCCTTGCTGGGCGCTATGATGCTCGGATTTACCGTGCAAGAAGCATCCGCTATCGGTATTATCGGTGGTGCTGATGGCCCGACTGCTATTTACCTGGCTGCAAAAATGGCTCCTAACCTGTTAGGTGCTATCGCAGTAGCTGCATATTCTTATATGTCGTTGGTTCCTTTGATCCAACCGCCTATTATGAAACTTTGCACTACCGAAGCTGACCGTAAAATCGTTATGGAACAACTGCGTCCGGTTTCTCATTTTGAAAGAATCGTATTCCCGGTTGTTACTACTATCGTTATCAGCTTGTTGCTTCCGCCTGTATGCTCTTTGATTGGTATGCTGATGTTGGGTAACCTGTTCAAAGAAGCTGGTTGTTTGGATCGTCTTTCCGATACTGCACAAAATGCTTTGATGAACATTGTAACTATTATGCTGGCAACTGGTACTGGTTTGACTATGAAAGCTGAATCTTTCCTGAACTATCAAACTATTTTGATCATTGTTCTTGGTTTGATCGCTTTCGCAGCTGGTACTTTTGCCGGTGTTGTATTTGGTAAGCTCATGTGCATTCTGGATGGTGGTAAAACCAATCCTCTTATCGGTTCCGCTGGTGTATCCGCAGTTCCGATGGCAGCACGTGTATCCCAAATCGTTGGTCAAAAAGCTAACCCTGCTAACTTCCTGCTCATGCATGCTATGGGCCCGAACGTAGCTGGTGTTATCGGTACCGCAGTAGCTGCAGGTGCAATGCTTGCAATGATTGGACCTGTCAAATAATTTATAGTATAAACAGAAATAGGTGCACTTTATCGTGCACCTAATTTTTTTTGGAAAAAGAAAAATATAAAGCAAATCATTATGCTGTAGTAAAGAGAAGTACAAGCTTTCTTTATAGTTTCAAGTAATAATGCAGTCCTGAAGCTGGTTAACCAAGATAAAACATTAATTTTCTTTTGGTTATTTGAATAATGATTTTTTGAGTGGACAAAGAATCTTAAATATTGTAAAAATAGTATTATTGTATTATATTAATATACCTTAATGTCAAAAAAGCTGTAAATTAAATAAAACTTACACTTTTAAATTTGAGTGCATAGTGGTATAATGAAGCATAAGGTGTTGCAAGAAAATTCATAGAAAGCAATGCTAAGGATCTTTTACAAAATTCTCTTTATTTTGATATACGCGCCCCGAACGCGCTGTATATAAAATTAATTTAAAAGGAGGAATTATAATGTCCCCAGCAGTAAAATGTCTCATTCTTCTGGCTGTTGTTGCATTGTTATTTGTAACCGAACTCATTCCGCTTGCAATAACAGCTATGGGCGGCGCTATCGCGTGCGGCCTGTTAGGTTTTATCCCTGCTAAACAAGTATTTTCTGGTCTCTCTAATTCGACCGTAGTACTCTTTGCAGGCATGTTCGTAGTAGGTGCAGCCATGTTCTACACAGGTCTTGCACAAAAAATCGGTAATACTGTAGTTCATTTCTGCGGTACCGGTGAAAACAGCTTGATGTTTGGTTTAATGTTTGTTGGTGCTGCTTTGTCTTCTGTATTATCCAACACTGGTACTGCAGCTTGTCTGCTGCCGGTTGCCTTGGGTATCTGCTCTGCAGCTAAAATCCCTGCTTCCCGTCAATTGATGCCTTTGGCATTTGCCTGCGGTCTCGGTGGTATCATCACTATGGTTGGTACTCCTCCGAATATCATCGCTAACGGCGCTTTGGAAGCTGCTGGTATTGCTGACAAATTTGGCTTCTTCGAATTTGCCTGGATTGGTATCCCTGTAACAGTAGCTGGTATCATCTATATGATGTTCTTAGGTAAATACCTGCTTCCGAAAGCTGAATTAGATGCTGATCAGGAAATTGAACAAGAAGTTGAAGCTAACGAGACTTCTGCTTCTAAACAAGTAGTTTCCGGCGTTATCCTGTTGCTCGTAGTTTTGACTATGGCTATCGGCATCAAGGGCGTTTCTTTGGAAATGGCAGCTATTATCGGCGCAATCGTTTGCGTATTGACTGGCTGTTTGACTGAAAAACAAGCTTATGCTTCTATCGACTGGGTAACTATTTTCCTGTTCGCAGGTATGATGCCTGTATCCACTGCAATGGACAAAACCGGCGCTGGCAAAATGATCGCAGAATGGACTGTAAGCCTGATGGGCGGTTCTCCGTCTCCTTTAGTTGTTACTGCAATTCTTTTCATTCTTTCTTGCGGTTTAACACAATTTATGTCCAACACTGCATCTGCAGCTCTGCTGTGCCCGATTGGTATTGCGATTTCTCAACAACTTGGTGCTGATCCGAAAGCAGTATTGATGGCTATCGCAGTTGCAGCATCCTGTGCATTTGCATCTCCGGTAGGTACACCTCCGAACACTTTGGTTCTTGGCCCTGGCGGATACAAATTTATGGACTATGTTAAAGCAGGTACCGGTCTTGTTATCGTATCCTTTATCGTATCCCTGATTGTAATTCCTATCGTATGGCCTTTCTTCCCCGGCAAATAATTTGTTAGGAAGATAGACGAAAGTATTATTGTAAGAGCAATAAATTAAACAGACGTGATAACTATCACGTCTGTTTTTTTATGTTTTAGCTATGAATAAAAAATTGTCAAAAAGTATCAAAATAGTATAAATATGCATAATGAAGACAGTTAACAGTTTTTTGAACTTTTTTGTTATACGAAAATTGTGAAAAAATCTTGAAAAAAACTGGCTTATCTGTTACACTTGTTACTGTAAGCTGTTAATTAAATTTTGTTAACAAATTTTGTAACTAAAGATAAGTTTTTTAATAATATGCAAAAAATAGCAAATTTAATCATTCTAGCTTACATATATAATAGGAAGTAATTTGTTACTTCCTTAAAACATTTTTAACTTTTTGAAGGAGGATTCTCATGTCTCAAGCAGTAAAATGTCTTATTATGCTAGCTGTTATTGCTCTGTTATTTGTAACCGAACTCATCCCGCTTGCAGTAACGGCTATGGGCGGCGCTATCGCGTGCGGCCTGTTAGGTTTTATTCCTGCTAAACAAGTATTTTCCGGCCTCTCTAATTCTACCGTAGTACTTTTTGCAGGTATGTTCGTTGTTGGTGCTTCTATGTTTTATACAGGTCTTGCACAAAAAAATTGGTGCTTCTATTGTTAAAAATTTCCGGTACTGGTGAAAAACAGTTTGATGTTTGGTATTATGCTTGTTGGCGCCGCATTGTCCGCCGTATTATCCAACACTGGTACTGCAGCTT
>ENA-OQDT01000687-OQDT01000687.1-human-gut-metagenome-genome-assembly--contig:-NODE-687-length-21787-cov-2.565605_pt1 | contig 21787 bp, 19 predicted proteins | sample MGYA00242786_ERZ504617 | MGnify/ENA primary metagenome ERZ504617 (study PRJEB26092, sample SAMD00036337) | human gut metagenome | host: Homo sapiens | study: EMG produced TPA metagenomics assembly of...
ACAGAGCATCTCATAATATGCAAGAGCCTGCCTGTACCACTGATTTTTGACCGTTCCTATCCTCTCTTCGTTTCCTGCCTGATATGCCGTCACTGCCGCTTTTCTAAGAACATTGCTGCTTTCATCTAGTTTCACTGCCTTGTGCCGCCGCATCTGCCGCAGAGTTTATATCCCCCTGCTCAAGATATAATTCTGCTTCCAGCAGATAAAATTTGTGCATTCAACTCTGCATCCATACTTTTTCCAAGCGCTTCTTCGCATAAAGAAACCGCGCTCTTTTGATCGCCTTTTGCATACATTGACTGCGCCTGAACAAATACAGTAGCTGCCTCATCGATCGCCGCTTCCGGATATTCACTTTGTATCGTCCATACATCGACCGGACTTCCGTTTCTTGCCATTGCAGTCATATAATCTCTCACATATAAAGAGTTCCTACTGTCGCACGACAAAGCTTCCTCATAATACTTTCCCGCCGTGTCGTATTGTTCACTATAGAAATATCCGTCCCCTACAGCATGAAGTACCTCCGCCTTCTGCTCCTTATTCCTTTTCATATAACCTTGCAAAGAAGAATTGTTCAGAAGTTCTGTTCCTTCTCTTATTATATTTTCGGAATCCCCTGATCCCACAACGGCGTAAAACTCTTGATATTCCTGCTGCCACAGCTCTTTCCCCCGCTGACGCACACCTGACGCAATAAGAAAGATTCCTGCCAGAATACAAAATCCCCACGCAGTCGCGGTCAATATCTGCAAGTTCGTCAGACGGCGGTACTTCGGATCGTATTTTTCCATATGCGAAAGAGCTTCTTCCATCTGTTTTGCCGTCCGAAATCTTCTTGAAACGTCCCGATCCATCGCTTTATCGACGATCCGTTTCAAGCCGTCCGCATACGGAATATCAATCTGTGACAGCGCATACGGAACACCGTTTTGAGCATCAGGCAGATACCCGCTCATCATTCGGTAAAAGACCGCCCCCAGACTGTAAATGTCCATTCTCTCATCCAGTGTTTCACTGCTTTTCCTGCCGTACATTTTGTCCATCGCACATCGGAATTGTTCCGGAGATGCATACCGTCTGCTCAGTCCCTGTACTTCCTGTGTTACCGACCCGTCCAATGAAATATTAAATCAATAAGGCAAATGTCCCCTTCCGGCGTCACCATAATATTTGCCGGCTTAATGTCGCTGTGAAGGATTCGTGGTTTTCTCGTATGAAGATAGTCCAAAACCTCACATAACTCACGCATCCACAACAGAATCGTCTCTTCCGGAAATGTATAATTATGGTCGATATAATACTGCAGATTTTCCCCTGGGATATAATCCATCACTGTATATACGTCGTTTCCTACTTCCAGAAAATCATAAACCTGCGGCAGATATGTATGTCTAAGCTGTTTTAAGATATCGGCTTCACCTCTTACATTTACACGGTCCACGCACGTTTCTTTTATTTTCTTTATTACGATCTGTTTTTGAAGATGAAGATGATACCCGATATAGATCACTCTCATGCCGCCTGTTCCGATCTCTCGTATCACCTGATACATTCCGCTTATAATATCTCCGCTTTGCAACATAACTTCTTTCCTCATAAAGACGAAAGGCGGCTGTCCGAATCCGTTTGTTCAGACAGCCGCCTCCTTTTCAGCCTTTTCTTATTTCTGCCGTATTTTTATCAGCTTCAGACTTTTTATTTGCTTTCTTCTTTCTTTTTTCTGATCACAAAGAACCAGATCAGTCCGCCTGCTACGAGAACGATTCCGAGGATCGATCCGATAAGAAGCGGTGTATTGTTGATATACTGAATCCATACACTTGATGTAACAAGCACTTTGTGCATTTCCGAAGTCGTTTCATTTCCCGCCATATCAAGCGCTGCTGCTTCGATCTTCTGCGGTTCTGACGCACCTTCAATCATGTAACTGATCTTTCCGCCTGCCTTTTCAATCTCTTTCTGTGCATAAGTTGCAACTGATTTTCCGTCGATGATCACATCCACGCACTTAACTGCCGTATTGTCTGACAGGTTGATCGTCATTTCTCTCTCGTCTGCACGATAGCTTGACTCCTCGATACCTGTGATAACAACTGTCGGAGGCGTCTTATCGATTACAAAGTCGATGTTGCACTCTTTTACTTTGTTGTTCATCTTATTTGTCGCCTTGTCTTCCGAGTCGATCGTAACACTGTAGCGGCCTTCTTTTTCAAAGTTTTCTTTTTTGATCGTGTATGTATATTCTTTCCATGAACCTTCGCCGCCGCTTTGTTTTACTGTATAATCGCTGCCTGCTTTCAGTTCTTTCTTCGTTCCGTCCAATCCGTAAGAGATACCGTTGAACACAAGTGAATCTACGTTCACCTCTGTAACAACAAGATCTTTCGGTTTGTTCGCATATACATCATCAAGGAACTTCTCCGTTGTCTCAGAGAAAATATAGTTTGATCCGAAACGGTTAACTGAGAACATAACCTCTTTTTCCGTTTCATTTCCGGCTTTGTCTTTAATAACCGCCGTCATAGTGTAAACGTCATCCGTCTCTTCATCATGTTTGAAATCTTCCATTTTGATGCTCTCGCCGTTTGCGATATTTGTACGGTTTCCGCTTAATTCTGTCTTGTCATGTTTCGCGCCTTTGATCGTAATATCAACGCCGCTTTCCATGTAGTTTACATCACTGTATTTCACACCGGGAGCAACTGTTCCGTTATTTGCCGATTTATCTTCGATATCGAAGAACTCAACTTCCGGATCTGTCTTATCTACCGTAAATTTATCCTGTGTGTAATCTGCCGCTGCATTTCCTGCAAGGTCTGTGTAATCAACATCAAACGTATAATCTGCGTCTGCAGAGAATGTTACGCTTGCCGTATGCACGTCTCCGTTTGTGCTCCATCCGCCAAGTCCCGGAGCTGCCACGCCGCTTCCCTGCAAAGCTGCCGTGATCTGTGCGTTGACTTCCGCTGCGTTAAAGTTATGCTCGTTGACTGTAACTGTCGCCGTTCTGTTCGCATTGAAATATCCCGGTGTAGCCGCGCTGTTGTTGTCGTAAGACACTTGGATCGTCGGAACTGTCCGGTCGATTGTAAAGTCGTCTACACGATTGTAGCTTGATGCATTTCCTGCAAGGTCTGTCGTCTCAAGCGTAAATGTGTAATCTCCGTCTGCCGCAAACGTTACCTGACATGTATGTGTCGCATCGTCAGATACTCCTGCGTTCGCACTGTGTGTCCATCCGCTGATCGCCGGCTGTGTGCCGTCTGTGTTCGTGATGTTGAAACGAACTGCGGACTCGTCAAAGTTTCTCTCTGTCACAACAACCGTTGCCGTTCTTACGTCTTTGTAGTATCTCTCGTTGAGAGGTGTGTTCAAGTCGTACGTTACGGCGATTGTCGGGTGAGTGATGTCGATCTTAAGATCTTTCGTCGCCTCTGTTTCATGTCCTGCATTATCAACAACTTTTACATAAATCTCAACATCATTGCTGTTATTTAAACTTGCCGTCACTGTTTCATTTTTCACAAGCGACTGCACGCGCCCGTCTAATATTGTCAAACCTGCTTTCTGCGCGCTTTCCTGATTATTTTTACTATAATCAATCTCTAATTCCTTATTATAATTTCCTGACTGTGTCACCGCACCGTCTTTGCGCACCTCGTAATAAACTTCTTTCAGTCCTGAGTATGTCTCTCCGCTTTCCGGATCTTCTACGTTAATGCTGAACGGAACATCCTTATTGTAAATTCCGTATAACGGTTCAGCCGCTGTAATCGTAATCTTCGGCTCTGCCCACGTTCTGTCTAACACCGCTATTTCCTTCGGATACAGATAAGTAACATTTCCGGCATAGTCTGTAATCTTCGCATATGTCAAAAACTGCTGTTCTTCTGTCATTGTGAACGACTTATTAATTTATATTATCATCCTTTTTCGCTATCACGATTCCACTCTCCCGAATCAGCCAAACTTTTTTCCAAATCTGTGATCTTTTTTACTTCATCTGCACTTTTAATCGCGTCTTTCGTTGTATAATACTCGATCGTCTTCACACCGGACGTTATATCTGCTCCCGTCACTTTCACATTATAATTGTCGTCCTTGAAAATATTAAACGTAATCGTATTCCAAAATTCTGCATACCAGTTTTCTGTACCATCTACGAGAATCTTTCCCGACGGAGACGTTTTATCTACCGTAAATTTCAGATCTCCTGTGTTTTTGCTTCTGCCTGACAAGTCCGTATAGTCCAGTTTAAACGTGTAGTTTGCATCATTCTCAAACACAAAACCGATGCGATGCTCATCGCCATTATGAGTCCAACCAACCGGGTGATCATCTGACGAAGCAGCTGTCCAAGTGTCCGCCTGTTCCTGATAATTCGGTATCTTTCCTACTGCCTCTTTTGCGGTAAGCGCTGTCTTTACCTGCGTGTTTTCACCGCCTTTTTCTTCAAAGACAAAATTATCCTTTAAACTAAAGAAGTGCTCTGTTACCGTCACGTTCACTCGAATCGGAGCATTTTTCAACTTAACAGCATTTTCATCATTAAGCGGCTTCCACTTATTGTCTGCATCTAAATATTCATATGTGTACTCGATTACCGGCGCTTCGGTGTCAACTGCAAATTTATAAGTTTCTTCTGTTGTTCCTTCATTACCAAACATATCTACACAATATGGTTTGATTTCGTATTTATCCTGATCATCAAATGTAAGTTTTACTGTAACGACTCTATTATCCGTATAATTTTCAAAAGAATTCTTGCCCTCTTCATCCTCTATCTCATAAGTAATTCCTTCTTTTTCCAGTCCTTCGAGCATCACTTTCCGCTCTTGATCGTCTTCCTCTCTCTTCAGTATAAAGTATAGGTTGTCTTTATACTCTTCGCCAACTGGGAAATTTCTATCTGTGTATTTAATCACCATTACAGTCGTGTCTTGATAATATGAAAACTCATCTTTCTGAGTTATCGGATCACCATTCTTATTTTCAAAGCTTACAGAAATTTCCGGAGCCTTTGTATCAAATGCTAACTGTTGCTCAATCGTCTCAGATACATTTCCGGCTGTATCATATGCCTTAATCTTTATCTTAGACTTATTCGTTCCCACTCCATTTATTGTTCCTTTATTTGCCGAAACAACGCCTTTAACCACTATGGAAGACTTATTTTTTAATTCTTCGTAACTGAAACCTGATTCCGATGTCGGCCATTCAATGATATATGAATCTTCATATGTTTCGTCTGCATCAAATTCTTTCGTGGTCGGAGTTATTGTTTCACCGTCTTTGCTCACTATTACTTCCAGTTTCGAAATACTTGAGAAATACTCTTCTGGATCTTCAATCTTAAGCTCGTATTTAGCATCCCCTTGATAACACAGAATTCCATCTTTTCTGATACATAACCACCGTCTTTTGATGTATCAAAAGTACATTCTACTTTCGGCGATGTCACATCAACTACAATGCCGTTTGAAGCATATACGGCTTCATTTCCTGTATTGTCAATCGTCTTAACAAGAATCAGATAATTATTTTCTGCCGCTTCCTTATCTTTCGCTTTTCCGACAGTGATTTTCGTTCTTTTCCCGTTTTTATCGAATTCCAATTTACTCCAAGATTGTTCTTGCCCGCTATCTACCTTTTCAATAATACTTTTCACAGCATCTTTATCTAATTTTAACGCCGTTTCATCTGTTCCCATTTCATATACGCAATACTTCTGCGTAGTCGTGTTATGCAGGCCGCTTCCTTCTACAGAATCTCCCGAAGTGTCCGAAACGCTGATTTCTGCCGTATATATCTCGTTTTTGAACATATTGAAACTCAAGCTTTCAAAAGCATCTGAATATTTTGTCGTATCATAATCTTTAATTACAGCTCTCGGCGCTTCATTATCGATATGAAGCCAATCAGTTAAATTTGTTACTTCCGTAACTGTGTTTCCACTCTTATCTTCACTGTTCTTAAGATAAACTTTTACGTTCTCAACTACTTTATCCTGTATTCCTTCCTCAGGTTTAAGCTGTTCAAGTATATTCTGTGACTCATCCGACTCATCAGATACGTTTACATAACTATTTCCGTTATCTACACTCATATACACTTCATCATAATATTGTGTAGCCTTTACATTCATCTTCAGCACAGGGGTTCCCTTTTTCTCGCCGAGTTCATCTTTTCCGCCAATGCTTACCCAAACTTTTTCCAGCTCGTCAGCGCCATTTTTCACGCCGTAAATCCCGTTTGTCGTTCCTTTAAGATCAATTTTTTTCAAAAGATCTTCTTTATTTAAAGTCTGTTTTGTAACTTTAAGATCTCCCTTATAATCATCCTCTTCAATAAACTTAAACTCATAGTTTTCGCTGATTTTATTTTCATTTGTAATATTCGGAACGATTACTTTATAAGCTGCCTCATTCACATGCAGAGTTTCCGGCGCTGTTGCCCCCGGCAATACTGTTATTTGATCATTTCCCACAAGTCCTGTCTCTAATGAATTCACACCTTGCACTTCTTCAGGAACAACTCCGTTACCATTGCAAAGTGCAACTAATCCCGTCATTTCTTCTATCGCCGTTTTTAAATTCTGTCCATAAGCTAACGACACTGTCTCTGCATTTGCAGACGTCAAATACAACGGTCTATGTGTAATAGTTGCCGCATTCTGAACTACATTTTGCCCTTCTTCTACAACTAACTGATAGTTTTCCGTGCCGTTGCCTTCTACTGTCATATAATAAATTCCGGCAGCAACTGTCACGTTCTGTGGCTGTGCTTCATTCTGCTCATTTACTGCAACATCTGATCCTGCAATCGCAGCTTTCTCTTTCGGGATTGTGATTTTTTCAGTATTTACTGTTCCCGTAAGTTCGATTCCAGTATTTCCGTCATATACTTTACTTGCTTTATTCCATGTTACATTCTCAAACGAAACTTCCTGCCTCTTTACAGTCAGCGTATAATCTACGCTTGCTTCTCTGTAGAAGTTTTCCTTCTCCCGGGACTGCTTTAATCTTAATTGTTACTTTTCCTGCATTTTTCGGAATTACATGGATCGTATGATCTGCTTCCACGCGAACGACCGCTACATTTTCAGCAAGTCCTGTATTCGGCGCGTCTTCTGACTGTGCAAATGCAACCTCTGTCGCAAGCGTTCTTCCTTTTAATGTATTTTCAATATCGGCAAGAGCAATTACGATTTCATCATTCCAGTGCTCCGTTCCGTAAGTCACTTCTTTTGAAACATCACCGTCTATCGTAATTGCCTGTGTTTTCCCATAACTTCCGGTTGCTGTTGCCGTCGCGCCTTCATATTTTTCATTACCGCTATACACGGCTTCAAACTGTTTCGCGCCGAGAAGACTGTCTGTCTCATATGTATATTCGACTGTAGCTGCCGCTTCTGCTTTATAGAGCAAAGTTTTTTGACCGCCTGTCACATCATAAAATATTACATTTCCTGAAACATCGGCTGGAAGACCTTTGGCTGTCAATATAACAGAACTTTGATCGTCTCCGCTTGGCTCTTTCACCGTCATACTAAAACCGTTAATCTGATTTTTAGACACGTTTACGGAAACTGTTTTTGTTTTCACCCCGTTTGTAACGCTGATATCCGCAGAGCCTTCGCCTTTTGCCGTAACCTTTCCGTTTTCAACAGATGCAACATTCCCATCTGTTGTGCTCCATGTATAAGCAAGTTCTTGCACCGGATTTGTTACTGATATATCATATGTTTCTCCGACTTTCAGACTAACTGAATCTGTCGTCGGCAAAAGTGTAATCTCTGACATTGTAAGCAGAATGTCAATATCCGCTTTCTCCGCCTCAACCGTAAACCGACCATCTTTTGTTGTCTCATATCCGGTTTTCTCTACTTCGTAGTTATATTCTACTCCTTCTTTTAACTCAATTTCTTTACTTGTCTCTCCGGCTTTAACCTCGATTTCCTTTTTCTTCTCATAGCTCGGATCATCATTACTTTGTAATTTCAAAGTAAGTGCGCCTATCCCGCGTGTTTCCTCTGCGGCATCTTTAAATTTCAGCGTAACTTTTTTTGCATCGCCAGCCGCCGCCTGAACCGTCATACCTGCATCCGGCAGTACCCAAGTCAGTACCATCGCCAGCGCAAGGACGAGCGCACATATCCTTTCTTTTAGTTTTTGCTTCTTTTTCATGCTTTCATCCCTTCCTGTTCTTCTTTGTTTTGCCGTTCTTTTGTCTGTCTCTTCCTCTGTCTGTTCCGGCTGTTCCATATATAGAAATACACTGTTTCCGTTAAACAGAAAATGTGCATAAACCCCTGCAAGCGCAAATACCAGCGCCGTAATTGCCAGAAAATCATTCACTTCGATATGAAGCGCACAATAGATTGTCGCTGCGATCGACACGATCATAACTGCGTCTGCCGCAATCGCAGGCGTATTACTGAAAAAGCAGATCACTGACGGAAGTTTCCGTTTTCCTGCCTGTTCTGTCAGAGGCTTCGCCTTTCTCGCCAAAAAACAAATATGCTGCGATTCCAAGCAGAAGACCGAGCCAAAACAATGCCCCCGCCGCATATCCGATCTGTGTAAGATCGCCGTTTTTGTCAACGGCAAACGGAATCAGCGCCGGAGTCAGTGCAGACAGGAGAAATAATCCCATCACACCGAGAAATCCTTTTTTTACTGTTCTTGGTTTCAATCTGTTTCCTTCTTTCTGCTGCAAGATAAATCGATTACTATCTTTTTTTGTTTTCTTTAAATGATCTCATTCGTATGGATTTCCATAATTTCTTTTTTAATGACGAAATTCCATTCCGGTTTTTCATTTGTCTTTGCCTGAACAAACGATGCTTCCATTTCCGGCGTCAATAAAGTTGTTTCTCCGAATCCGGCATTTCTTTGTGCCGCTGTGCCGCCGTTTCTGCCGTTGAGCAATGTCGTTTCTTCACTTCCGCTGTTCAGCAAAGTCGTTTCTTCGCTTCCGCTGTTCAGCAGAGTTGTCTCTTCGCTTCCGCTGTTCAGCAGAGTTGTCTCTTCGCTTCCGCTATTCAGCAATGTTGTCGCTTCACTTCCTCCGTTATCAGACGCTGCCTGCTGTGCTGTGTGAAGCTGCATTGTATGTTCTCTTCCTTCCGGATCTGCCGAATGGTAAACTTGTTCTGTGTACGCCGCGCCGTCTGCCTGTCCGCCTGCTGCCTGCTGCGCAGACATAACCGGAGGTATCCTTCCGCTTGGCGTCGTATAAAGGTCTGAACTTGTCGGCGCGGAATAATAATCCTGTCTTAACTTTCCTGTCTTTGCATTTTCTTCTTCCATCTGCTGAACGCTCTTTCGCTGCGCCCTTCCCGTGATAGCGTTAAACACATCTCGTATTTTAAATTGAAAGAAAAAGAAAACACTCAGCGCCGCAAATAAAATTGTCAGCACAAGACAGATAATAAATCCGATATGAAGTATATTGATGATCTGTTCACTTTGCATCAGCATCCCCTCCTGTTCCCCGGGATTCAAATGCTACCTGCACATGCTCTTTCGCGCTGCTGATATTGTTCAGAATCTCCTGTTTTTTCTGCTCGTTGATATCCGTCTGATTTGCATTCGTCGATGCAAACGACGTTGTCTCCAGCATCTTTTTCGTTTCTTCAAGTTCTCCCAGAAGTTCGCCTTTTGTCACTCCCGCACGTTTGAAATCAAGCGCGTTTTCATCGATCCTGTATACAAGTTCTTTATACATTACAAGAGCTGTCTCAGGATTTACCACACTTGTAAGATCCCCGTCTGTCAGGCTGACAAGATCGATCCAGTAGTCTCCGTAAGAAGTTGTGCTATATCCGCTCTCATCCACTGAATCAAGAGAAGCATAGTACGCCGCGATACTTGCGAATCTTTTCGACAATTCCTTTTTATCTTTATCAAGGCTTTCGCTTTCCGCCGCTTTTTTCAAACCATGTTTGAGACATTGATTTTCCGCTCTTTTCTCCTCCCTCATATGAATAAAAGTACGCCAGTCCCATTTGAAAAGCGAATTCGTCGTATTCTTCTTTATTTCCTTCAAAATAACTTTCATTTGTTCGGTTTCCGCTACCTTTATATCCAAGAACCGACGTAAGCCGCGCTGTCTCTTCTCTGTCAAAATCATTTTCCGACCCGTCTGCTCCGCGGATGCATAACTGAAGAAGATTGTGATACGCTTCTCCTCTTCGCGGGTCTATCTTAATTGCATCTGTGTAATATTTTTCCCGTTCACTTTGTTCCGGCGAGTTCGCCGCCTCTTTTATATATCCTCATAACTGCTCTTTGTCGTCATCGTCTCTCCGACTTTAAATCCGACGCATCCGAGAAGTGATGCGGCAGTCAGCGAACACATTGCAACGAACGTCCGCCATTTCCTCATCTGCCGTTTCCGGTATTCCTGATCTAATTCTCCGTAATGCTCCAGCGCGTACATCAATTCCGCGCACGACTGATAACGGTCGTTCGGATTTCTCTGCGTACATTTCAGTACGATTTCTTCCAATCCTGACGAGAGCGCGGATTCCATCTTCGGATCGGGTACATCTCATACGGCGGAAGACTCGGATTATGACCTGTCAGCAGATGGTACATCGTCGCACCCAGCGTATAAATATCAGTACGGGCGTCCGTCTGCCCATGTCCGCCGTATTGTTCGGGCGCTGCATATCCCTGCGTTCCGAGACAAGAAGTATCTTCAATACTTGTCTCTTTAAACTCACGGGCTGTTCCGAAGTCGATGATCATGATCTGTCCGTCCGGCTTCAGCATGACGTTTGCCGGTTTTAAGTCTCTGTAAATGATCGGCGGTTTCCTCGAATGAAGATACCCGAACACATCGCAGATCTGTTTCGCCCATTCCACAACCCGTTCCTGCGGCTGCGCGCCTTCTTTTTTCAACCAGTAATCGAGCGCCTTTCCTTCGATATAATCCATTACGATCAGGAACGTATCATCCCTGTCGATCACATCGATGATACTCGGTAAATGCGGATGATTTAACCGTTTCAAAATGTCGGTTTCCGCGATCAGCCCCTGCCGTACAACTTCGTAATCTTTCACGCCGTCTTTTCGGACTTCTTTGATCGCCCATTGTTTATTTGCCCTCTCATTCATCGCAAGATAAACGACACTCATTCCGCCCTGACCGATCTTATTCAGTATTTTATATTTACCGTCTATAATTGATCCTATTTCCAGCATATATTTATCCTCTAACACACCTTAAGGAGAACGACTGAAATATTATCTTTCTCCTGACGTGATTTATTCAATTCCGTACAATAGACCGCTGCATCTTTCAGCGCTCTTTCCGTCTCCATTTTTTCAGGATTCATCAATTTATAAAATTCCTCTTCCGTGATCACATGGCGGAATCCGTCAGAGCAGAGCATATAAACTTCGCCCGACTTATATTCTCCCTGTGTAAACTCCGGAATGATCACCTCGCTTGCTCCGACGCATTGAAGAAGTACGTTCCGCTGCGGATGCACTCTCGCCTCATCCGGCGTCATTCTCCCTGCATCGATCTCTTTTTGTACAAACGTCTGATCTTTTGTCAACTGAGTCATCCCCTGCCCTGTCAATTTTATAGACTCTGGAGTCGCCCACATTCATCGTATAATATTTCCCTTCTGCCATCAGAAGTACCGCCGCAGTTGTTCCCATCGCAATATGGGAAATCTTTCCGTGATCGGCGATTCTTTGATTTACATCAAGGATCAGTTTATTTATTTCGTTTTCCAATTCCATACGGTTAATCCCATCAGCCGTCCTTCTCCGATAAAGAAGTTCCGGAAACTGAACTTCAAACCACATAGAAAATGCCTTGATCAAAGCGGCGCTGGCGACCTCACCTTTGGCAAGACCGCCCATTCCATCACAAACTACAGCAAGCATAACGTCGCCGTAGTCTGTGGATGCCTCTTTGATTAAGACAGAATCCTGATTCGTATTCTTTTTAATTCCTCTGTCACTATGTACACACTTAAAAATCCCATTCTGCCTCTCACTGCCCTTTACTCTTTTGTCAATTATAATCAGCGCTTTTATCGTTTAGATCATGATGCATGAAATTCAAATTCTTCATCCGAAATCTTCAATGTCGATCTGTCTGTCAGCAGTGTTCCTGATATGGATTTAACTGAACTCCGTTTACAAACGTGAAGTTGCTTGACTTCTGATCTGCCGCATAGTAATCAGAACCTTTCTTTGTGATCACTACATGATATCTGCTGACAGAAGTATTATCGGAAATACAATAGTTCACTCTTCTTCTTTCTTTTCCGATTGCAAAGTTCTGTGAATTGATCGTAATCTTCTCACCGTTTTTCTTTCTGATCAGATAAGCGCTTCCTGCTCCGTTAAGTAACGTTTGTTTCGCCTGCTCCCGAATCAAGCAAAGTAGTCTCGCCTGCTCCATCCGGCTCTGCCTGATACGGCTGTGCGTAAGGCGCTTTCGGCTGTTCCGGTGCACGGTTCGGAGGTACTACAGCTCCGTTCGGCTGCTGAGGCATTCCTGACGGAGGAACATTTCCGTTTCCTGCCTGTGCTTTCTTTTTCTTCTTGCTGTTAGAAGAAACTACGATAATAATGATTACTACTACAACAACGATCACTCCTGCTGCGATTCCGCCGATCAACAGGAAGTTCATTCCGCTTTTTCTTCCAGATTTTCAACAGCAGCTTTTACATCTGATGTTGCCGATGTCACCTGTGCGTCTGTAGCCTCTGTATCGTTCGCAACTTTTTCTGCTTCTGAGATTGTATCGTTGAGAACTTTTACACTTTCTTCTGTGTAATTTTTCGTATCAACTGCTTTCGCCTTTGTAATTTCACTCTTAAGCGCTGTTACAAGATCTGCGTCCGGTCCTTCTTTTTCTTCCGGCTCTTCTTCATCAGGAGTCTGTGTTGTTGCCTGTGCCCCTGCATTAATATAGGAGATACCGAATGTGTCAAGACCACTCTTGATCGCGTTGATCTGTACTGCGTAGTATTTCTGATCTGAGCTGTTTCCATATGTAAATGTATTAACACCGATTACCGACTTGTTGGAATCTACAAGAGGACCGCCGGAATTTCCATGGTTAAGCTGTGCAGTGTGCTCGAAGAAATCAGCTCTTCCTCCGACTGTCAGCTTAGAAATCGTTCCGTCTGTTGCAGATACGTCAGCCGCCGTATTAAACTCTTTATTTTCGATCGAGTCTTCCGGGAATCCGTATGCGTTTACTGTCTGTGTCTGCTGAACTGTACTGCTGTCTCCCAAAGCAAGCGGTTTTCTGTCATAAATCTTATCCGACAGTTTCATTGCTACATAGTCCATCGTCTGACTCTGCACACTGTCATGGATCGTTGCCAGCACGCTCATGTCACGGTTCGCATATACTCTGATCTTCAGATGCGGATCGTTGTCTTTTAATTCGGATAATCCCAACGTTTCCATTGCCGCGCTTCTGATCGTCACACCAGGAGCAATCTCTTCATTCAAATTGAAAATATGATAGTTGGAAAGTACATACTCTTCATTGATCAAAAAGCAGCTTCCGCCTGACAACGCTACACTGTTTCCGTTATCATCTTCATACTCAAGCCATACCTGAAGCGTTCCGTCCGCCGGATTTTCCGCAGCGCTTATCGCTTTGGTATTTCCCGTCGATCCAGTTTCTGCTGATACCGATACATTCATGCCGATGATCATGCACATGAGTGTAAGAAATACCAACAGTTTTTTCGTTAGTTTTTTACCCATAATCTCTTCCTCCTGCTACATATAATATTTGTCATTATATGTATAATATAGGGTTTTCCTTTGTTCTCAAAGATGTGTCAACCTTTGTGGTCAGCTTTTTGTCGGATTTTTATAGATTTTTATATTTGCTTTATATAATTATCCTGTATTAGTTTGTCTTTCAAAAAGTAATACCCCCCCTGGTATTTTGCCATGTGGAGTATTCTTTTTTACCGAGGAAAACATGTGAGAGGGAGATTAAGATTATGCCGGATTTTGCGACATTATTATCAGAACATATCCACAATAAAAACATCAAAACTTACGCTCTTGCCCAATACTGTAATTTGGATCGATCCAATATGTACAAGATTATAAAAGGGCAACGAAAACCGTCTTCTTTAGAAATGGTAGAAAAAATGTGTAAATTTATGCATTTGTCGCCTTCAGAACAGGCCGATATGGAAGAATCATATCACATTGCCCTGATCGGACGCGAAAACTATTACAGGAGAAAAGCCGTACAACAGTTTTTTGAAGAATTCCGTATTCCGACACTGCAGCTTCCGGCAACTTCACCTTCCAATGCGTCCGATTACGCCGACAATGCTACCTTGCTTCATTCTCATCTTGAGATCAATAGCTCGCTCCTTTACATCATCGCCTCGGAACTGAAAAAATCAGGTGGAAAGATCAGTCTGCTCATCCAGCCGGATTACACGTTTCTTATGAACATTCTTACAGCAGGTGGTTATGCGTCCTCTTCTGTAGACATCGATCACATTATCTGCCTGAACAATAACCAGAACGTGTCATTTGCACGGCAAAATTTATAATCTGAACTGCCTGAGAAATATTCTTCCTCTGTACAGTAATCATTATCAATATAACTGTTACTATTACTATGATGATATTGATGCCGTAACTTCAGCGTTTGCTTTATTTCCTTATGCGGTTATCACTACTGAATATGCCTGTCTGATTTCTTCAGATATGCAGTCCGGCTTTATTACTAAAGACCCGGAGTCACTAAAATTATTTTCCTATCTGTTCAGTCAGTACCTGGCGCAGACAACACCCCTGCTTCGCCCGGTCACAGATTTAGGCGGACAAATACAGTATGTCGAAAATACAATGCAGAACATAACCGAAGGTTATTTCTTTCAAATGCTTCCGTGCCTGACAAGGTTTTTGACAAGAGACATGTTAGAGACTTACATTGTAAAAGATCTTCCACACCGAAGCGAACTTCTCGACAGACTTCAGAACTATTTACATGAACTTCAATCAATTCCCGCTTCTGCCGACCTTACGTTTATCTGTTCTATCGAAGGAATAAGAAAGTTTTTAAATACCGGCCGCGTCGGAGAGTATCCTGCATATGCATATACTCCGCTGAACTTAAGCGATCGCCTCTTTCTGATTCGGCAGTTGGCAAACTCCATGCTCAACGAGCATAATCGGCTTTTGAAGCGGGCGATCGGCATGATCGACCATGAATTTTACCTCTTTGCCGGACGCCAGTACGGCTATTTCATGTTTCAGACTTCAAATACAGACCGGATGATCTACCTGAACATCGAAGAACCCGGACTGCTTTTTACATTTTTTGATTTTTGCGATACGCTTGACGATGAAATATTCTTCACATCTGAAGAAGCTTATAGAAAAATACACGATCTGATTCAAGAATACAGTAAATAAAAAATACCCCTGACCGCCGCAGATGTTTCTTTTGCATCTCGCTGTCAGGGGATTCTATTATTTTACTGTTTTATTTTGTTGCCTTATAGTAGTTGATCAGACATCCATCCAGAATAATCTGTCTCTCGGCATCTGTCAGATCCCCGAGTTTCAGCTGGATCTCTTTCAATTCATCACCAACAACATATGCGTTGATAACGTCTTTCTTTTCCTCAACTGCTTTTCTCACATTCGGAACGAAAATGTAATCTCCGTTTTTAAACGGAAGCGCCTCATGATCCGCATCTGTCAAAAATGGAAGCATTCCCCAGTTAATCAGGTTGGAGCGATAACGTTTTGTCGCATATTCTACAGCAATGTTTGCCCAGCCTCCGAGAACTTTCTGGCAGGAGGCAGCCTGCTCACGAGCCGATCCATCTCCCGGTTTTACTGCGAAGATCGTACTTCCTACACCGACATTTCCTTCTCCGACTTCCGGATACGCTGCCTGGATCTTAGACATAACCGGTTTCAGTTCCTCCAGAGCATCAAGAGGACATGTTCCTGCCTCGATTGCTTTCTGTGCTTTCTGAACTTCCTTTGCTCTTCCCACATATGCGGGATCTTTTCTTGAAAGTGCAAACTCTGCAAGTCCAAGCGGATTAGAACGATACGAAGACGTCTCTCCTGACGGAATAAGTTCATCTGTTGTCGTTACCGGATCGTGGATTTCAGATACGACCTTCACGATCAGATTCTCAGGAAGCGCCGACATCTCCGGCCAGTCTTTAATATTCGGACCAAACTGGATCTCTACATTCGGATCTGCTTTGCCTTTGCTGTCGAACACACGATTCGCATAAATATTCTGATCAAAATGATACTTCTGTCCTTTATATTCTACATCAAATGCCGTAGCAGGCGTCAGATATCCTTTATTTGCCGCTGTCGCCGCAATGGAACGAGCATCCATAAGAGCAACAGAAGAAATCTGACCGCTCTGAAGCTTGCTTCCTTCACGGTTCGGGAAGTTTCTCGTTGTATGACGGATAGAGAACGCATTATTTGCCGGTGTATCTCCCGCTCCGAAACACGGACCGCAAAATGCTGTTTTTACAACTGTTCCCGCTTCCATAAGATCGGCTACGACACCATTTTTCACAAGTTCCATATAAATCGGCGTACTTGCCGGATATACGCTGAACGTAAATGCATCCGATCCGATATTATGACCTTTGATGATATCTGCTGCCGCACAGATATTTTCAAAACCGCCTCCCGCACATCCTGCGATAATTCCCTGATCTACATAGAGTTTTCCGTCTCGGATCTTGTCCTGAAGAGAATACTCTACAGCTCCGTCAAGACTTACGAGAGCTTTCTGCTCTACGTCATGAAGGATGTCTGACAGATTTGCGTTCAATTCATCAATCGTATAGACGTTGCTTGGATGGAACGGCATTGCGATCATCGGTTTGATCTCACTTAAGTTCACACGAACACATCCGTCATAATATGTAACCGCTCCCGGATTTAATTCTTTATATTCTTCTTTTCTTCCGTGAATCTCATAGAATTCTTCGATCTTTTCATCTGTCGTCCAGATGGATGAAAGACAGGTTGTCTCCGTCGTCATAACATCTATTCCGATACGAAAATCAGCGCTTAAGTTTTTCACGCCCGGTCCGACGAATTCCATTACTTTATTATTAACATAGCCGTTTTTAAATGTAGCCCCGATAATTGCAAGCGCAACGTCCTGCGGACCTACCCCTTTCATCGGCTCGCCTTCAAGATAAACAGCGATCACTCCCGGCATCTTAATATCATACGTTTTGTTCAGGGGCTGTTTTTACAAGTTCAGGACCGCCTTCTCCCATAGCCATTGTACCAAGTGCGCCATAACGTGTATGACTGTCCGATCCGAGGATCATCTTTCCGCCGCCTGCGAGCATCTCTCTCGCAAACTGATGGATAACTGCCTGATGCGGCGGAACATACATGCCGCCGTATTTTTTCGCACATGTCAGACCAAACATATGATCGTCTTCATTAATCGTACCGCCAACCGCACAAAGGCTGTTATGACAGTTTGTCAATACATATGGAATCGGAAACTTCTCAAGACCCGAAGCACGGGCTGTCTGAATAATTCCGACAAAAGTAATATCATGTGATGTCAATTTATCAAATTTAATCTGCAGGTTCTTCATATCAGAAGAAGTATTATGCGCCTCTAACACGCCGTAAGCTATCGTGTTTTTCGCTGCTTCTTCTTTAGAAACCGAAACCTGTGCGCTCCCTGTATCTTCAACAATCTCAGTGCCATTGAGCAAATACACACCGTTTTCATATAATTTAATCATATGAAACCTCCTTTTCGTTTGTCAATTTTACGCTATTTCTATATATTATCATACTTAATTATGAAAATGTAACCAATACAGCAAAAAAACAACTTCTGCATACAGTAAAAAAACAACTTCTTCCGGAATCGTTCAGCCATACAACGAAAAGGGCGGGAATATCTTCCGCAAACGAATTTCCGGAAAGACCTCCCGCCCTTTTTCAGGCTATGATATATTTTTTCAAGCTTTATCTCTCGAAATCTTTATTCATAACACTGCAGGGTAATATTTTCGACAAGACCCGTTTCTGCATCTGTTTCAACTGTACATGAGTTGTCGTAACTTTCTTTGTCATACCAGTAATAAGTATTTCCATATTCTTCATCTTTATACGAATCCGTCGGTTCGCCGTAAGCTGCAAGAACGTCCGCTTCTTTCGTTCCAACCGTAATTCCGCCCGGGAACAAAACTGTCAGTCCGCCTTCTTCAAGATCATAATCATCTACAGAAATCGCTCCTACGATACAATCTTTCAATGCTTTCGGATCATCTCCTGTGTTTACCATATCCGCCATAATCGTATTTCCGTTTTCGTCTTCAAACCATGCCAACTCATATTCGCCTGCATTTACAACATAGTCTTCAGGTGTATATTCTCTGTCGAGTTTCAGACCTGTGGCTTCCAGATCTGCCAGACTGCACGGAAGCTTAAGAACTTTATCGTTGATCTGAACCGTATAGCTGTCCCATTTCGCGCCAAGTTCTTTACTCTGCTCTGCCGGTTTATCCGCTTTTTTATCGTCGTCTTTATCTTCTTTGTCCTCTTTATCGTCAGACACTTCTCCGCCTGCTTTTTCAATCACATCGTTCGGAACTTTAATCTCGCCTACACTGTCATATTCATGGTATGTCACTTCGATCGAGCATGCCGAAACATCAACGCCTTCTTCTTCCATCGCCTTTTCCATAATATCCTGCATATCGAAAGAAATCTTTGCCGGAAGAATATCATCTTCATAAACGGCGATCGTACACGGAAGTTCAAGATCTTTGATCACATCTTCGTCAATTTCAGAACCTAAGCTGTCTGCCATACCTGATTCCATCATGCCCACAATGTCAGAGCCTTTAATCTCGCCTTTCATCTCAAAACATTTTTCGCCGTTTACTTCCACCTTTTCTTTGGACATCTCAAAAGATTTTGCGTGTCCTCCCATACTTCCTGTAAGATCCGAAAGTTCTCCCGCCATATCTGCCGCAGAATCATCCATCTCTTCTTTTTGCCACTGATCGTTCGCCATCGTATACACAATATACTGATCTTTTTCTTTTACAGTATACATTTCAATCTCTGTTCCGACATTGGTGCCCATCATTTTCATGTCTACCGCGCCTTTGGCGTGACTTTCTCCTGATTTAAGATCCATGTCGATATCCATATCCATCTGGATGCCGATCGTAGTTGTATCGTCTCCCATCTCCATATCCATCTTCATGTTTGCCACTACCGACTCTGTGTCTTTCATGTTTTTCGCCATGTCTTTTAATAAGTTTTCCGGAGTCGCCTTTTTCCCAGCATCCTGACATAAGCGCCGCTGTCATCATCGCTGCCATTCCCAGTGTCACTAATTTGTTCCTACGTTTTTCATACCTTTTCCTCCTCGTTATATATAAATTTATATTATATACTTTTATATTTTCTGCTCTCGCTCTGTTTTCTTTTATTTTTCTCTTCCTTCTTCGTCTGTTAAATAAATTACCCCAAGCCAGTAATATCCTCCCAGTTCTCCGCTTCCGTATCCTTCGACTACTTCTTGTGCGATCTTCATAAACTCTTTATCGCTTAATGTATAATCTGTACGCAATACCGCAATTCCCTCTTCTTTTAATTCATTTTTAAGCGGCTCAAAAATTTTATTTTTCTCATAAAATTTTCCTTCTATCCGGTAAAACTCTTTGTCATCCGACTTTGATTCATAATCTTTCACCTTATCGTCAAGTACAAAACGTTCGTCTTCTACAAGCACTTTGTCTGCCGCGTAATCGGGAAGATTTAACAGCGCATTTAAGATCAACTCATTATCGTTATTCGTGGAATCTACGATCCTCCACTCCCCGTCTATTTTAATCTTATTCCATGCGTGGGGAAGTTCACCGTCCAGATTTCCTGTCACAACGATACATTCCAGTCCGGCCTGCTGCGCCAGAAGTTTTGAATGCTCCGGCATAACTTGAACACACTCCTGTTTTATTTAACAAAACGCCATACGGTGTAAAGGAATCATTAAACTTTGCATCGACTCCGGCAAAATCGTTTTCTTCTGCATTTTCAAGCGCGTCCATATCGTATTCAGCAGTATCGCACAGATATTGATTGATCGCCATTTCTTTCTCAAGTTCTGTCATATCGTCCGTAATAATACTGTCTACAACACGTTCTGCCTCTTTCGAGATTTCTTTTTGTTTTTTCTTTATTTCTTCCGATTTTGTATCATATTTGACATGCAGTGTCTTTCCGCCGTTTGCGATTGACGCCCCCGTCACTCGAGTACCATTGGGTTTTGATAAACCGCTTCTTCCCATGCATCCAACAGATAATCCGTATCTGCACTTTCCGGAAATTCCTTCAAACTGATACTTGTGTTCGCATTGAGCATATTTACTGCCAGATATTCACTCAAAGCGCTATTTGCAGTGACTTCATACTTTCGTTCACTCTCTCCCGAAGACTCCTTTTCCTCTTTTTCACTTTCGGTCTCGCCTTCCACTTTCATCTCCGGAGTAACCGCACCTGCACGATTTCTTAATTTCTCTTGTCTGATCGACCTTTTCCAGTTCTTCTTTCCAAGTATCAGTATTATAACTTTCTACGACAACAACTCCGTCAAATCCTGTTCCGTCAATCTTATACGGAACTTTTACGATATTTTCACCGCTCCATGAAGCCTTCTCTTCCTTCGCGCTTTCAAAATCATAATTAATCAGCTTTTGTACAAGCGTTCCGTCGCACATCGTCACCCATTTATATGACGGCATTTCGCCGAACGACTGCGTATAATTTGAACCTTCCTCATTCAGGCTCATCTTCACTTCTTCCGTAAAAGGAACTTTACGCGCAATATCTGTTTCCCTGAACATATTGCTTAAAGCAGATGTTCCGTCCTTTGATACTGCTATAACGCAGTAATAAGTTTCATACTCTGTATCTTTCGGTATCGCTTCGTTTCCCTCTCCGTACTTTTCAATAACGTATGGCTCCCGGCGATCCGCTTCCGACACATTATAAGTAATAAACTTTGCCGTTGATTCGGGAATCCATTCTGTTCCTTCTGTTTCACCTTCGACCCAGCCGTCTCCGGATAATCCCATCTTTTCTGAGGACGTCATGCTCATCACATAATAACGCTCTGCTCCCGGCACTTTTTTTCCATCTGAAAACCGGAAATCCTTCCTCATTAATCCCAAGAGTAACTCTCGGTGCATTCTTAACTTCTGAATCGACGGTAAACACTGTCACTATCGGTTTCTCCAGTTTTTCTCCGGTTTCAAGATCCACATATTGAACCATATAATACTGTGGAAGATTACCCCAGTCATTCAACTCTCCTTTATCAAACAAAGACGAATCTGCCGCTTGATATCCCGGCGCATCCTCGTCAAGACCTTCGCTCATGATCCCGCCTACACTCCATCTCGGAGGTGTAACTGATAATTCCTTTGTTTTTTCATCCCACTCAAAATGTGATCCGATCTGATAGGTGAGTTCCGGATCTTTATACACATTTACGATCTGTGTATATTCCGTAAATCCGGCATTCATTATATCAAACCCCATTTTCAGCTTAAGCCTTTCGTCACGGGCCACGCCGCGGATCGGATCGGCATATTCATACTTTTCATTATATTTTTTTCTGATAGAATCCGCCAGTTTTGCAGTCTCCATCGTTGTCTTCCCGACGTTTTTCTGCTGCGGATCCTCCGCATGCGCTTAGCAAGACTGCCGTTACTGCCAAAAC
>ENA-OQDT01000689-OQDT01000689.1-human-gut-metagenome-genome-assembly--contig:-NODE-689-length-21734-cov-13.489147_pt1 | contig 21734 bp, 16 predicted proteins | sample MGYA00242786_ERZ504617 | MGnify/ENA primary metagenome ERZ504617 (study PRJEB26092, sample SAMD00036337) | human gut metagenome | host: Homo sapiens | study: EMG produced TPA metagenomics assembly of...
GAGTGGTTTTATTCTTCTAATATACTGATTTTCAAGGAGATTAAGAAATAAATAAATGAGATAATTAATTGAATAATAACAATTTAACTAACTGAATCAGCTAGTGATTTCAACTACTGATTCGCATTAATAATAAAATATTTGTGAGTGAAATGTCAGGCACCAGTAGTTGTTGTGATAGACGTCAGGGTCTGTCGTGATGAAAGCCGGTGTCTGACATGACAAACACCAGTACTTGAGACGACGAACACCAGTTTCTGATAAACGGGGAATTATACAAGGAAAAGTTTGATGGTTTTAGAGAATAATTATGGAAAGGAAGATGTTTTATTGGATAGCACTGCTGGTTGCGTCTTGTCTGGCAGGCTGCCGGTCGCATTCAGGGGAGACAGATATGCAGACACGCATGCGTACAGAGATTGTCACGAATGTCAGAGACAGCGTGTTGCCGTTTTGGATGGATTATGCAGTGGCTCCCGACGGCGGTTTTTATGGAACTGTATTGCGGAATGGTACTCCGGTAGTGGATGCTCCGAGAGGAGGGGTTCTGAATGCCCGGATTCTGTGGAGTTTTTCTGCCGCATACCGTACGTTTAAGGATGAGGCTTATCTGAAGCTTGCGGATAAATCGCAACGCTACTTCATTGATACATTTATAGACAAGGAACATGGTGGGGTATATTGGCTGGTCAATCCTGACGGTGAGGTGCTGAATGCTTCCAAATATACGTATGCCATGACCTACGCCATCTATGGGCTGGCTGAACACTATCTGGCAACAGGTAACAGCGAGAGTCTGGATATGGCTGTCGGTTTATATCATACCTTGGAGGAGAAAGGCCGCGAACCGCAATATGACGGTTATGTGGAATCTTTTACTGAAGATTGGAAACAACTGGATAATTATGATAACAATGCACCCAAGACTATGAATGCGCATTTGCACGTGCTGGAGGCTTATACCCTTTTATATCAGTGCTGGAAAGACGACGGACTGAGGAAAAGACTCGAATTCTGCACCGAGTTGTTTATGGACCGCATTTATGACTCTTCAAAGAGACATTTTAATTTGTTCTTTGATAATGCATGGAACAGTCTGGTTGAGATGGACTCTTATGGACATGATGTAGAGGCGGGATGGCTGCTTTGTGAGGCTGCCCGTGTGTTAGAAGACCGGCAACTGATGGATAGGGCGAATCGGCTTGCGCTGGATGTGACGGATGCTTGCTTGGCGGAAGGACTGAGTGACAAAGGGTATATGATGTATGAAAAGAAGGGCGGAAGAACAACCGGGCATGCCTCATGGTGGGGCCAGATTGAAACGATGATAGCTTGTGTCAATGCCTGGCAAATCAGCGGGAATGACGTTTATCTGCAATCGGCCGATACGGTTTGGACTTTCGTAAAGGACTGTATGATAGACCGGGAATACGGTGAATGGTACAGTGATTGTTTTGATGGAGAACCCAAGAAGGATACTCCCAAAGTGAGTATGTGGCGTTGCCCATATCATACGGTACGCTTGGGAGTAGAAATACATAATCGTTTAAAATAGTATTTATGAAAAAATTTATAGCAGGTGCAGCATCACTGATGCTTTGTATGGGGCTGCACGCCCAGGATTTCAGAATCAATCCATCGGGATATTTTGAGAATGGCGGGGCCAATGTGATGGTGTTCAGTGACGTCTACCCTGAAGGACACCAGGGAGGACTGACCCTTGTTTTGAATGGAGACCGCAGGGCTGCCAATGGAGATGTGCGCTTTGAAATCTCGCAAGGGCAGTGGCAGGGATTGCCCAAGATGAGAAGCCGGGTGGTGGATGAGGCTGACAATGAAATCCGTGTCACATTGAGTTATCCGGATTCGGCCAAACACATGGCAGGCTTTAATCCGATGCTTTATCCGGATTTTGTTTTTGGCTATACCATTAAGGTCAAAGGCGAGAAGGATTATCTGGTATTGACCGTTGATTTGGACCAACCAGTGCCCGAGCGGTTTGCCGGCAAGTTGGGCTTTAATCTGGAATTGGTACCTTCCACTTTGCTGGGCAAGCCGTGGATTATGGACAACCGGACGGGAGTCTTTCCCCACCAGGCGATGGGGCCCACCATGAAACAGTCTTCCAATATGGAGCATATCGGAGATTTCAATCCTGACGGGAAAGCTGATTTGGACCAGTTGCTGTTGGATAGAAAGACTTATAACCCGATGATTGCCGATGATATCGTCTCTGCTCCTTTGGCCGCAGGGAAAAAGTTTGTACTCAATCCTCAGGATGATTTGGCAAAGATTACGATTGAAAGTGAGAAAGGAGACTTGTTGCTGTATGATGGAAGGATAAATCATAACAACGGTTGGTTTGTGCTCCGTTCGGAGTTCCCGGCAGGGACAAAGGAAGGTGCGGTGAAATGGATAATCCGTCCGACAGTCACTAAAGACTGGCGTTATGCACCGGTGGTGCAAGCCTCTCAAGTAGGTTACCATCCTGGACAGAAGAAAGTGGCTGTCATAGAGTTGGATAAACGGGATACAGACTTCAAGCAACCTGCCCTTTATCGCATTGCTGCCGATGGCAGGAAACTGGTAAAGCAGCAGGCTGCCAAGGATTGGGGAGATTTCCAACGCTACCACTATCTGCAGTTCGATTTCACGGAAGTGACGGAAGAAGGGCTCTATCAGGTAATGTACGGCGATGCTGCTTCTCCGGTGTTCCGCATTGCCAAAGATGTGTGGGACAAGGGTATCTGGCAGGCAGAGGTGGAATACTTCTTGCCGGTACAGATGTGCCACATGCGTGTGAACGAAAAATACCGTGTATGGCATGACTTCTGTCATCATGACGATGCACGTATGGCCAAAACCGATATCAACCATATAGACGGATATACTCAGGGAACCTCTACTCTTTGTAAGTACCAGCCGGGTGATTTGGTTCCAGGGCTGAATGTGGGTGGATGGCACGATGCGGGGGACTATGACCTGCGTGTGGAATCCCAGGCAGGCGAGGCCTATATACTTGCCATGGCTTGTGAGAACTTTGGTGCCTATTGGGACGAGACTTCCATAGATTTTGAAAAGAAGATAGTCGAGATTCACCAGCCGGATGGAAAGAATGACTTGTTGCAGCAGGTGGAAAACGGTGCTTTGACGATAGTGGCGGGTTGGAAGGCTCTGGGGCGTCTCTACAGAGGGATTCTGTGTCCTACCGTACGCCAGTATGCACACTTGGGTGATGCGTCGGCCCATACAGACCATGTCAGTGGGACTGCCGACGACCGCTGGGTGTTTACGGAGGACAACCCTGGTAGGGAACTTCAGGTGGCTGCCTGGCTGGCAGGTATTTCACGTGTCTTGAAGGGACATAACGATGCATTGGGAGCGGATTGTCTGGAGATAGCCCGTGAATTGTTCAGGATTACCCGCTGCGACAACAACCGGGTGCTGACAGCCAAGGTACATGCTGCCGTAGAACTTTATCTGGCGACAAAGGAAGTGGAGTACCGTGATTTCGTTTTGCAGCAGCAGGATTTCATCTGCAAGAATATCCGTCAGACGGGTTGGTTCATCGGACGTTTCGACAAGGCTGTGGGAAATGCACGTTTCAGCAAGGCTGTTCGCAAAGCACTGCCGGAGTTGCAGGCTATGTATCAGGAGTATAGCAGTAAAACTCCGTATGGAGTGCCGCATGACAGAGGTAACCGTTCTTCCGGTTCATGGGAACCCCAGCATCTGGGCTACAATTACTGTTACCTGCATGCTGCCTATCCTGACTTGTTTGCACCGGACTATATTTTCAATGCTGTCCAATACCTGCTCGGTATGCATCCGGGACGTAATCAGGCAGCGTTTGTAACGGGAGTCGGTGCCGAAACGGTGAAAGCCGCCTATGGTGTCAACCGTGCCGACTGGTCTTATATTCCGGGTGGAGTGTCTCCGGGTACAAATCTGATTCGTCCCGACTTGCCCGAATTACTTCATTTCCCGTTCTTATGGCAGGAAGGTGAGTACTGTTTGGGCGGACATGCTACGTGGTTTATGTATATGGTATTGGCATCTCAGAAAATATTGAATGGTAATGAACAGTAAAATAAAGGTAGATAAGTTTGTAATTGTAGCTTTTCTGCTCTGCATGGTCTGCACTATGGCCATGCAGGCAAAAGCTTATGACAATTTTAAGGTATCGGTCTATGTACGTGCCTACGAGGTAGACAAGATGAAGGACATCCATTGGCTGGATTCGACTTGGAATGTGATTTCACAACAGTTGGAAGTGGACAAGATTTATTTGGAAACACATCGTGATTTACTGATTGTGGATGACGCCACCCTGGAGCAAGCTAAGAAATTTTTCCATGACCGGGGAATAGAGACTGCCGGAGGAATTACCTACACCATCAACGAGGCGAACAGTTTCGAGACGTTCTGCTATTCCAATCCCGAGCATCGTGAGATGGTGCGAAAGATTGCAGAACATACGGCAAAGCACTTTGACGAGTTTATTCTGGATGACTTTTTCTTCACCAGTTGCAAGTCGGACATAGAGATAAAAGCCAAAGGTACGCAGAGCTGGACGGAATACCGTTTGAAGCTGATGACTGAAGCCGGGCGCGACCTTGTGCTGAAACCTGCCAAGAAGGTGAATCCTCGTGTAAAGGTAATCATCAAGTATCCCAACTGGTACGACCATTTCCAAGGTTTGGGCTTTAATCTGGAGGAAGGTCCCCAACTCTTTGACGGTGTCTGGACGGGTACCGAAACAAGGGACCCTGCCGGCAACCAGCATCTGCAGAATTATCTAAGCTATAATATTATCCGTTATTTTGATAATCTGCGTCCGGGCTACAATGGTGGAGGATGGGTGGACTCCGGTGGACTGAATCTGGGTATGGACCGCTATGCTGAGCAGCTGCATCTGACCATGCTTGCCAAGGCTCCCGAAATCATTCTCTTTGCCTATAACCAGCTTCTGGGCGTGAAGTTGTCTCCCAGGTTCCGTACCCCTTGGCAGGGCATGGGCACCAGCTTTAATTATGATGAGATGACTGCCCCTATCCGGCAGAAGAACGGAACTTCCATAGAGCCTACCACCATGGCACGCATTGCGGATGTTGTATTGAAACAGACTGATAAACTGGTAGGTAAGTTGGGTAACCCCATTGGCATCAAGTCCTACAAGCCTTTTCATGTGGCGGGTGATGATTTCTTGCAGAATTATCTGGGCATGATAGGTTTGCCGATGGATATACGTCCCGTTTTTCCGAAAGACCAACAAGTGGTGCTGCTGACTGCCCAGGCGGCTCAAGCTCCGGAGCTCATGACCGACATTAGGAAGCAATTGCAAAGCGGACGGGATGTGGTGATTACAAGCGGCTTGCTGAAAGCCATTCCTGAAAAAATTGCCGAAATAGTAGAGTTGCGTTGTACCGATTTGAAAGCTCTTGTCAATGATTTTGGCCGATATGGACAAGCCGGACGCGATTTATTGATACCGCAGGTTCAGTATTATACGAATGATGCTTGGGAAGTAGTCAGTGCGGGCCGTCCGTTGACGGGAGGAGTATCGGGGTATCCTATTTTGTTGAGAGCTCCCTATGCCGCCGGCAATCTATATGTATTGACCATTCCCGATGATATGGGAAATTTATATGATTTTCCGGCAAAAGCCTTGAATGAGATTCGCCGCATTATGAGTAGGGATATGGATATCTATCTGGAGGCTCCCTCCAAAGTCGGATTGTTTGTGTATGACAATAAAACACTGGTGGTGGAGAACTTCAATGATGAACCGGTGGAAGTGCGTATTGTTACCGATGATGAGGTGACGAGGTTGGAAAATCTGGAGAATGGAGATATTCTGGCTCTCCTTCCTGCCGAACCCGTACAGAGCAGGCGTCCGGTGACACCAAAGAACTCTTTCCGTTTGTCATTACTACCCCATTCGTATAAGGCTTTCCAATATAAATGACGGGTAAGAAGATTGTCGGATAGTTATTCGGAAGGGTAACGGGAGGTCGGTTCTACAATGGGTCGGCCTCCTTTGCTTCCAGTCATCCGTGAGAATGCTTGTGTTCTTTCAATATCCTGTGCGGCAGTGTCCCGTGCCCCAGCAACTCTATCGGGCAGTTGAAGTTGCGTTCCAGCCATTCTTCCGTAACGCCGGTATCGGGATGGTAGTCCAGGGTTTCGTTGACGCAGGCAATGGACTTGACTTGCTGCAACACCGTGCCGATGTCGTGGCTGACGAGAATAATGGCGCAATCCTTGTTTATCTCTGCCAGCAGTTCGTAGAGGCGGGCTTCGAAACGCTTGTCGATGTATGTGCTGGGTTCGTCGAGAATCACCACCTGCGGGTCGGAGATGATGGCACGGCCCAGGAGGGCACGTTGCAACTGTCCGCCGCTCAAAGCGCCGATGGCACGCTGCTCCATGCCTTCCAGCCCCATGCGGGCTATCACGGCAGAGGCTTTCTCGCGGTGTCGGGCGGTGAAGCGTGAAGCCAGCGGCTTCTTGCTGCTGAGTCCTGAAAGGATGACCTCCTCTACGGTGATGGGAAATTTCCGGTCGATGCTGCTGTACTGGGGCAAGTAACCCATGGATAATTGACAATTGACAGTTGATAATTGACAATTGGCAATTTCGGAGGGGGATGGAGGGCAGGAGTGATATAGAATCTCCCCGGTAGTGGGTTTCAGCAGTCCCAGTATACATTTGATAAGGGTAGTCTTTCCACCACCGTTGGGACCGATGATACCCAGAAAATCACGTTCGTAGATAGTCAGGTTTATATCATGCAGTACGGTCCGGTTATCGTATCCGGCGCTGAGGTTCTTTATCTCTATAATGGGGGATGCAGGCATAGCTTCTTCTTCGTTAAATGGACAGAATCATCGTTTACTCTTTTACAAGCGCTCTGGCCGTATTCATCATCTCCTCCTCCCAGTCGTATGAGAGGGGATTGATAGCCACTACCCGGGTTCCGGTCTGCTGGGCGATAAGGTCGGCATTGCGGCGGTCGAATTCCGGCTGTACAAAGATGATGCGTACCTTCTCCTTCTTGCAGGAGTTTATCAGGCTCTTCAGATGGGCGGGGGAGGGCTCCTTTCCACCTGCCTCGATAGGAATCTGGTTCAGGTTGTAGTCGCGGGCAAAGTAGGAAAGTGCCGGATGATAAATCATGAAGGCACGGTCGGCATTCGGGCTGGAAAGCATCTGGCAGATGAGGCTGTCTGTATGCTCTATCTGCCGGATGAGTACGTTGTAACGTTCCATGTAGACGCTTTCATTGGCTTTGTCTATGGCGCAGAGTGCATTCAGAATGTTTCCGGCAATGATTTGGGCGTTGATGGTGGAATTCCAGATGTGGGGTTCCACACCACCGGCGTGCGTATGGCCTTCGTGTACATGCCCGTCTTTATGATGATGTGCATGGGTATCGTCCAGAATGAGTTCCACATTCTCGGACATATCGAAGAATTGCAGGTGGGGAGCATTGTCCGTCAGTTTTTCCGTCCATGTCTGCTCGAAACCGATGTAGCCGATGCGGAAATAGGCCTTGCTTTGGGCAAGGTCGACAAGCTGCTGGGGCGTGGGGTCGTAGGTTTCCGGACTTGAACCTTTGGGCACCATGCTGACGACGGTGAATTCATCGCCGGCAATGGCTTCGGTGAAATACCGCAGCGGCTCGATGGTGACGGTAATCACGGGTTTATCGTCATTCTTCTTGTTCTGTTGGCCTCCTTGCTTGCACGAGAAGAGCAAGGTGGCTATGAGGAGTAAAAAACAAAACTTTTTCATTTACAATTTACTATTTACAATTTACAATTTGGCTGCGCTGTGGCAGGGGGCATCAACTATTCATTATCAACTATTCCTTATCCATTTATCACTTCCTCTTTCCTTCCCCTCAGTATCTCCCGTTTCCCTCCGGGGGGACCTGGGAGACGCTCTACCTTGAATCCTACGGCTTGCAGCATGCGGCGTACTACTCCTTTGGCGCAGTAGGTGGTCAGCACGCCATCAGTGCTCATGGCGGCATGGATATTCCGGAAGACTTTTTCCTCCCACATTCCCGGTTGCTTTTCGGGTGCAAAGGCATCGAAGTAGACAACATCGAACGGAGATTTATTAATCATTAACAAACTGTCAATGCTTATTGTTTCGACATCTGCCCGCACTTTTCTCAGTGTGAAATAAGGAGTTATGGCAACTTCTTCTTCCCACGCAGCCCGATGCAGTTCCTCGAACAGAGGATTGTCGCTATATTTTAGCGCATCCACCTCCGGCCATGCAAGCGGATAGAGTTCGATACCGGTATAGTGCACAGGTCTCTTTTCCTTTTCGGCAGTTTCCAGTGTAAGCAGGGCATTCAGTCCGGTGCCGAAACCGATTTCAAGGATATGCGGGCGGGCAGTAGCGGATGCTTTCAGTCCCATGTCGATGAAGATGTGCTGTGATTCTGTACGTGCCCCCTTTACCGAATGATAATGTTCATTCAGTTCCGGTACAAACAGTGTCGCACTTCCGTCTTCCGTCTTCTCTATGATTCGTTGCATCACTTCTGCTTTTGTTGAATGTTTTTATTTAGTTTAATTCTCTGTGATTCAGCGTGTTGTTGCGCCTATATATCCAGCGTGCTGCATCTATACATCCAGCACGTTGCATCTATACATCCAACGCGTTGTATCTATACATCTATTGCTCAAACTCACTACATGTCAATAATTCATCATCGAAATGGCTCCTTGCAGTGCCCACAGCATAGCTATGTAGCGCACCAGCTTCCCTGCAAACATGGAAGTGGTGGTCAGCATCAGATTACTGCGCATGAAGCCCAGTGCAATGGCTATGGCCTCTCCCACAAAAGGCAGAAAGGCGAAGAAAGCCATCAGTGCCCCTTTCCCTTGGAGGAAATGCTGCATCCGTTCTATCTTTTCCCTTTTTACCTTGAAATATTTCTCAATCCAGTCTATACGTCCCAGACGTCCCATGTAGTAGCACGTCATGCCTCCCAGCGTATTTCCCAAGGTGGCGGAGAGTACGCACAGTGCCGGGCTTAGACCGACCTTGACCAGTGCTACCATCACTATCTCGGAACTGAACGGAATGATGCTTCCTGCCAATAGGGCAGAGATGAACAGACCGACATATCCCCAGTCAATCAGTAGCTGTACGAGTGTATCTACAAAAGCGTCCATATGTTGAATCCTAATAGAATGAATAATCCGATAAATGCACAAATGAAGAATATATTGGAACTGCGGCTATTTGTCAGTACAAACAAGTGTCCCGCCAGGATGCTGACACCGATGAGCAGGAAGGACATCAGGTGGACACTCAATACCGGTTGCAGTCCGATATAGACAAAGATGCAGAAATTCAGCAGGATGAGGAAGTGTAGATAGCTTCGGGTGCGTATCTTGTCTTCATAGCCGGCAATGAGACAGTGTGCCGCGCTGACGATGAACAGAACAAGGAGATACCCGAGGGTGGCGAGTTCCCACGGCTGATAGTCGAACCGGGTGGGAGCGAAGGTCACCAGCTCGCGGAAGGGCTGGCAGAAGAGTTCCATTTGCCCGTAGTAGAGGGCGTGTCCCAGCAACAGCCAGTAGGGTACGCTCCATCCTACCAAGGAAGCGAAGAAACTTTTGGGTTGGAGAGACTGGAAGTTGTAGGCACCTATCCAGAAGATGGGGGCAAACAGCATGAGCTGCGGAAAAAGCAGGCTGCCCAGTCCGATGAAGACAAAGGCGTGGAAGAGACTGCCTGTGGGCCGTGCCTGCTGGTAGCTCTTGAAGAGGAAAAACAGTGCCACCAGGAAGGAGGCGGCTGCCAAGTCTCCCGCATACAGCATGTGCAGGCTGGGGCAGACGGATATCAGCAGGAAGTAGACAGAAGTCTGTACCGATGCCCGCATCCGGATGATGGCGAACGTATTGTTGAGCTGTATTAGGAAGTACCCGATGACGGCATACAGAATAAAGCTGAAGAGACGGTTTGCCCAGGTGGGGATGCAGAAGTCGCAGAATGTTTCCCAAAGGGAATATCCGCTTTGCTGTGTCTCCGTCTCGGGCAACAGAACAGCGGTCAGTATCCAGCAGGATACTGAAATCAGGATAGCGGTGGGTAGTGTGAACCGCCCTGCCGTTATCCGGTTCTGGAATCTCTTCGTTCTCATTTATAAGTCAAATCCGATGTCGCGACGGAAATATTTCTTCTCGAAGTTTATCATGTCGGCCACGCGGTAGCTCTTCTGCAAGGCTTCTTCCTTCGTTTCACCATAGGAGCAGACGGCGATGACACGGCCACCGGAGGTTACGGTCTGTCCGTCTTTGGTGGCTGTTCCGGCATGGAAGAGGATGCTGTCTGTTTCGGCAGCCTTCTCGAATCCGGTCATCACCTTGCCCTTTTCGTAGGCTTCCGGATATCCTCCGCTCACCAGCATGACGCAAGCGGCTGTGCGTGGGTCGAATTCCAGTGTACGCTGGTCGAGGTCGCCCTGGGCAACGCCTTCGAGTAGGTCTACCAGGTCGCTCTTGATACGCAGCATTACACTTTCGGTTTCGGGGTCGCCCATGCGGACGTTGTATTCAATCACCATCGGTTCGCCCTTCACGTTGATAAGTCCCAGGAAGATGAAGCCTTGGTAGCCGATTTCTTCTTCCAGCAGACCGTTTACGGTAGGTTCGATGATGCGGGTGCGTACTTTTTCCATAAATGTTTCGTCGGCAAAAGGTACGGGAGTAACGCTGCCCATACCGCCGGTGTTGAGGCCTTTGTCGCCTTCGCCGATACGCTTGTAATCTTTGGCTACGGGCAATACCTTATAGTGGCGGCCGTCTGTCATCACGAATACGGAACATTCGATGCCGCTGAGGAACTCTTCAATGACTACCGTGGCGCTGGCATCGCCGAACATGCCGTCCAGCATTTCCTTCAGCTCTTTCTGAGCTTCTTCCAGTGTGGGGAGAATCAGCACGCCCTTGCCTGCACACAGTCCGTCGGCCTTCAGTACGTAAGGCGCTTCGAGGGAAGCGAGGAAGTCGAGTCCCTCCTGCAAGTTGTCGGCGGTGATGCTCTTGTAGCGGGCAGTGGGGATGTTGTGGCGCATCATGAAGCCTTTGGCAAATTCCTTGCTACCTTCCAGTGTAGCACCTTTGGCGGTGGGGCCGATGATGTCGATATGGCAGGTGGCAGGGTCTTCCTTGAAGCTGTCGAAGATGCCTTGTACCAACGGGTCTTCGGGACCCACAACAATCATGTCGATTTCTTTCTCAAGGGCAAAGGCCTTGAGTGCGGGAAAGTCTGTCGCCTTCAGGTTCACATTCTCGCCTGCTTCGCTTGTACCTGCATTGCCGGGAGCAATATATAGTTTCTCTACTTTCGGGCTTTGGGCAATCTTCCATGCCAGAGCGTGTTCGCGGCCACCGGAGCCTAATAATAATACTTTCATGGGTTCATTTACAATTTACAATGTACAATTTGTCTGTGCTGTGGGGCATCAGGTAAGTTGTACAGATTGTTATACTTAATGATTTATTCTCTCTTTTATTCTCTTCTTTCTTCTACCATCTACTCCCTATTTGCACGCCCGCACTGCATAGCAAATTGTACATTGTACATTAAAGATATTCTTCAAAATATCTTGTTATCTTCTCGTGCAGATGCACACGGTCGCGTCCCAGGACGTTGTGCTTGTGCGTGGGATAGATAAACAAATCGGGATAGGTACGGGCATCCACGCACGCCTTCATGAATGAAAGGGTGTGCTGCGGCACGCAGGTGTCGTCGTGGTCGTCGTGTATGATGAGCAGATGTCCTTTCAAGTTACCGGCAAGGTTTTTCAGATTTGTCTGCTTATAGCCTTCCGGGTTCGCTTGCGGAGTGTCCATATAGCGCTCACCGTACATTATCTCGTAGTATCCCCAGTCGATAACCGGTCCGCCGGCAACGCCTACCTTGAAAATTTCGGGATAGCGCAGCATCAGCGCCGTAGTCATGTGTCCTCCGAAGCTCCAGCCGTGCACTCCGATACGCTCTCCGTCCACATAAGGCTGGCTTTTCAGGAATTCTACGCCCTTCACCTGGTCTTTGCCCTCTTCGATGCCCAGCTGGCGGAAGGTGGCGTTTTCAAACTCCAGTCCACGGTTGCTGCTGCCACGGTTGTCGAGGCTGAACATGATGTAGCCTTTGTTTGCCATGTAGATGTCCCAGCCGCGGGCATCGTTCATCCAGCCGTTCGTTATCATCTGGGCGTGCGGGCCGCCGTATACGTAGACGATGGCGGGATACTTCTTTGCCGGGTCGAAGTCGGCAGGCTTTATCAGGCGGTAGTACAAGTCTGTCTTGCCGTCGGCGGCTTTGATGGTGCCTACTTCTATGCTGGGCATTTCAAAGCCTTCGTAGGGGTTCTTGGCTGTCAGCAGTGTGTGTTCCCGTTGTTTTTTCGGGTTGGTGGACATCAGTTTTATGATACGGGGGCAAGTGGGCGAAGAGGCATTGTCGATGAGGTAAGTTCCCATGAAACCGGAGATTTGTGCCGAGTGCATGCCGGTTGGGTCTCCTATCAAGCTGCGTTTGCCATTCTTCAGGTTGACAGCGTAAAGGTTGCTCTGCAAAGGAGAGATTTCCGTACTCTTGATGATGAGCTCTTTCGTGTTCCGGTTAAAACCTACGATGTCTTGTACAAGCCAGGGGCCGGAGGTGAGTTGCTTCAGCAGTTCCCCTTCCGTATTGTATAGGTACAGATGGTTGAAGCCGTCACGCTGGCTTTGATAGATGAACTTGTGGCTGTCCCATGGCAGGAATAGAATGGGAGATTGCGGCTCCACATATTTGGGATGTCTCTCTTCGATGAGCACTTGTTGCAGCTTTCCGCTTTCCGCATCGTACCGGCACAGTTTAGAGTGGTTTTGGTCTCGGTTTAGCTCTATCAGATAGAGGCTTTTACCATCCGGTGCCCAGGTGATGTTGGTGAAGTAGCGGTCTTTTGGGTCGCCCATGTCCAGATAGATGGTCTTTTGAGTAGCCGGATTGTAGATACCTACCTTTACCTGATGGCTGAGCATGCCGGCCATGGGGTAGCGTATTTTATCCACCAGTGCTATTCTTGTCGTGATGTCAACCAATGGATAGGGGGTGACCATGCTTTCGTTCATTCGATAAAAGGCCAGCAGGTCCCCGGCAGGATTCCAGAAAGTGCCTTTTGAAATGCCGAATTCATTGCGGTGCACACTTTGTCCGCAGACGATACCTTCCGGTTCGTTGGTGACTTTCAGGGTTTGCCCGTCACCGGTCATCACATAGAGATTATTGCCGATAGTATAAGCCAAATGGCGGCTTACCTCGTTCCAATCCTCATTTGCGGCTTGGGCGGGGCAAGGCTGGCTCCAGATGACTTTTTTCTTCTTCCAGTCGACGAGGGCACGGTACTTGCCGGTGTTCAGCAGCAGGAGTGGGTCTATTTGGACTTGAATACCCAGATTGACGCCTCGGGGTACGTTGACAGCCTTTGCAGCATGAAAGTGACGCAGTTTTCCAAGTCCTTTTTCTTCCAGCAGCGCGTTGGCTTCTTCCAATGTGATGGCAGTGAATTTCTCTCCGGGCTTGGCACCTAATCCTTTGACAGCCCATGTACCTTCTATATTGTCGATGCCAAGTTCCAGACAAGCGGCATCGCCCCACCACTGGTACGATTTGTTTTCCGGTTTGTGGTAGGTCTCACCTCCGGGAATCAGATCTTCCAGGGTCGGCTTTTTTAGTTCTTGTGCCATAGCGTTTGTTGCAAGCAGAGCAGGTACTGTTATCAGCAGTGCAAGAATGCTCTTACTTATTTTCTTTGCATTCATTCTCCTTGTCATTGTTCGTGTTATTCTTCTTCCTTCTTTCCCGCCTCTCTTCTTTTGCTTTCCGGGTAAGACTCACCCGACCTTGTTCTGCGTTCTCCACCGAATTCACGTCTTTCCCTCGGTCTGAACTCCCGTCTTTCCCCATCCTTGAACTCTCTTCTTTCACGCGGACGGAATTCGCGCTTTTCGCCGTCCTTGAATTCTCTTGGTCTGCGTTCGCCGTTGAACTCGCGTCTTTCGCTACCGAATTCACGTCTCTCTCCACTGAATCGGGGACGGAATTCGCGTCTTTCTCCGGGTTTGAACTCTTTCCGTTCCCCAGAAGCCGGACGAAATTCTTTGCGCTCCTTGCTCAACTCCTCGCCTTCGGCACGAAATTCCTTGTACTTTCCATCGAAGATTTCGTACTGGCGGAATTCGCATTCCAGCGCACCATTGAATAAAGGTATCTTGGAGGTGGCTTTTAGCCCGATTTGGTCGAAGCACTCTTCCCGGTAAGAAAGAATCCATGCGGTGTTGCCCGTAAAGGCATGTTTCAGACGCTCGCCAATCATGGAGTAAAGGCCCAGCAGGTCGTTGGTAGAGATACGCTCACCGTAGGGAGGATTGGTGATGATGATGGATTTCTCCGCAGGTTGCTCGAATTGCTGGAAAGGTTGCAGCTTCAATACCACGTCCTTGCTTACGCCGGCAGCCTTTATATTGTGTGTGGCAATTTCGTTTGCCTTCGGGCTGTTGTCGTAACCGTATATCTTATGCGTAAATTCACGTTCCTGGCTGTCGTCATTGTATATCGTGTCGAACAGCTCCTGGTCAAAATCCACCCACTTCTCGAAAGCGAACTCCTTGCGGAATACGCCCGGAGCGATGTTGCGTGCAATCAGCGCCGCTTCGATGGGAATGGTTCCCGAACCACACATCGGGTCTATCAGGTCGCATTCGCCACGCCAGCCGGTCATCAATATCATGCCGGCGGCCAGCACCTCATTCAGCGGGGCCTCTACTGCTTCCTGGCGATAACCGCGGCGGTGCAGCGATTCGCCGCTGGAGTCGAGAGACAGCGTACATTTGGTTTCGGCAATGTGTATGTTCAGCAGCACGTCCGGTTTGTTGACACGCACGCCGGGACGTTCGCCGGTCTTCTCGCGGAAATAGTCCACGATGGCATCCTTCACCTTGTAGGAAACGAACTTGGAATGACGGAACTCTTCACTGAATACAACCGCGTCCACGGCAAAGGTCTTGTCCGTATCCAGATAGTCTTCCCATCGGATGGCTTTAATCTGTTCGTAAACCTCGTCGGCATCTTTGGCTGTGAAGTGTTTGATGGGTTTCAGTATCCGGATGGCTGTACGCAGGCAGAAGTTTGCCTTGTACATCATTTCCTTATCACCACTGAAAGATACCATGCGGCGGCCTATTTCTATTTCGTTGGCGCCCAGTGCAGTCAGCTCTTGTGCCAGTACCTCTTCCAGTCCTTGGAAGGTTTTGGCAATCATTTCAAAAGATTGTTCGCTCATCTATGCATTTACTTTATGTGAATCGGCAATCTGGGTAGTTGTCACTCGTTTCTCTCATTAGTGGCTGATAACCATTTAACTACTTGAACTGCTGATTTGAGTTATTTACGATTTTAATTGTTTATTGGTTGTTTGTGACTTACTTCTTGGCCTTTGTCTGTACAATCCTTGCTCCTGCGGGAACATCTTCTGTCACCCAGATATTGCCGCCTACGGTGGCTCCTTGTCCGATGGTGATGCGTCCCAATATGGTGGCGTTGGAATAGACTATCACATTGTCTTCCAGAATGGGATGGCGGGGAATACCCTTGATGGGCTTGCCGTCTTCGTCTAGCGGGAAGCTCTTGGCACCGAGGGTCACACCCTGGTACAGCTTCACGTTGTTGCCGATGATGCAGGTCTCGCCGATTACCACACCCGTACCGTGGTCGATGGTAAAATAACCACCTATTTCCGCTCCTGGATGGATATCGATTCCCGTTTCACTGTGCGCCATCTCGGTGATGATGCGGGGAATGAGGGGAACACCCAACTTGAGCAACTCGTGTGCGATGCGGTAGTTGCTGATGGCGCGGATGGCCGGATAGCAGCTGATGACTTCGCCGAACGACTGTGCGGCGGGGTCACCGTTGTAGGCGGCTTCCACATCTGTGGCGAGTGTACGTCTCATTGCCGGCAGGTTGCTGATGAACTTGGCAGCCAATAAGGCGGCTTCTTCCCGTTGGAGCTCGGTACAACAGTTGCATTCGCCGTCGCCTGCAAAGCAGAGGCCGGCAAGGATTTGCTCGGTCAGCAGGTCGAACAAGCGCTCCACGTTGACACCGATATGGTAAGTCACCGTACGGCTGTTGACCGTAGAATTTCCGAAATATCCGGGGAAGATGATGGCTCGCGCCAGTTCGATGATGTCGCGCAGCACTTTTGCCGAAGGCAGCGGGTTGCCGTCCGTATGCTGGTGAAACAGTCCTTTGTATGATTCGCTTTCCGATAGCTCATCGACTGCTTGTGTCAAAATGTGGGTAAAGTTGAGTGGACTCATTATGATATCCTTAAGTTTAAAAGTGGCAACAAAGATAGGAAATACTCGTCAAATATCCTACATATCCCTCATTTATAGTACGTATTTACCATATTTGTGGTATTTTCTACGAACCAATTTTGCGCTACTTTTGTCTTGTAAGAAATAACATACCTCGTTCCACTCCGGATTGTTAGTCTTTTCCCTTAGGGGAATGAGGAATTTAAAAACAGTTGGATTATGAAGAAGATAGCAGAACGCCTTACCGACCTGGTAGGCAACACTCCCTTGCTGGAGTTGAATAATTATAACAAGAATAAGCGTCTGAAAGCCCGTGTTATCGCCAAATTGGAATATTTTAACCCCGCCGGCAGTGTGAAGGACCGCGTGGCGCTTGCCATGATAGAAGATGCCGAGGCAAAAGGACTGTTGAAGCCCGGTGCTACCATCATCGAACCTACCAGTGGGAATACGGGCGTAGGGCTGGCTTTTGTGGCCGCTGCCAAAGGTTACAAGCTGATACTGACGATGCCCGACACAATGAGCTTGGAACGCCGCAACCTTTTGAAAGCCCTCGGTGCGGAATTGGTACTGACTCCGGGTGCCGACGGTATGAAAGGCGCCATAGCCCGTGCCGAAGAACTGAAAGCCGCCAACCCCGGCTCGCTGATTCTACAGCAATTTGACAACCCTGCCAATCCGGCAATGCACGAGCGTACTACCGGACAAGAAATCTGGCGTGATACAGACGGCCGGGTGGATATTTTCGTGGCCGGTGTAGGTACGGGAGGCACGGTGAGTGGTGTGGGTACAGCCTTGAAAGCCAATAACCCAAAGGTAAGGATTGTGGCTGTGGAGCCCGAAGATTCTCCCGTACTTTCCGGTGGGAAGCCCGGTCCCCATAAAATACAAGGTATCGGTGCCGGATTTGTGCCGAAGAACTATAACAGTGCCGTGATAGACGAAGTGCTGCTGGTATCCAATGATGATGCCATCCGTACGGGTCGCGAACTGGCGAAGTATGAGGGACTGCTGGTCGGCATCTCTTCGGGAGCTGCCGTTGCTGCAGCTACCCGTTTGGCACGGTTGCCCGAGAATGAAGGAAAGACGATTGTAGCGCTACTGCCCGATACGGGAGAACGGTATCTTTCGACGCTGTTGTATGCGTTTGAGGAATATCCGTTGTAAAAGTAAATATTTCTGCCGGTTATCCGCTCCATCAATGTGGAGCAGGTGACCGGCAGATGGTATTTATAGTTCGCTTGGTCTTAACCCGAATGACCGGCAGCTTATTTTCTCTACTTTTACTTCCCATATCTTGACATTGCGTACGGCGGGTTCAGCATATTTGCATTCATTTTCCGTATATTGCTTCATCAGCATGTCGAGTACGCGTCGCTTCTCTTCCATGTCTTCCACGAAGTGTACTTTCCCACGACAGATAACACTGCGCGACTTCATGCTGTAGCTGCATGCCACTTGCCGGTGCATATAAACCAGCTCGTGTCCTTCGCAGAAGGTGATGCAAACTTGCGGGTGCTTTGTTACCATCTCCACTTTACTGCCTTCCGGGCCGGAATGCAAGTATATTACCCCGTCTTGATAGGCAAAGTTCATGGGAATCGCATATGGGTTTCCTTCAAGGTCTGTGATGCCCACTATGCAGTATGGGCATTTGCGGATAATTTCCTCAATCTGTGTAGGGTCTGTAATAGTAATTGTCTTCATCGTGCAGGTCTCATCCCCGGTCTCTCTCTGAAAGAAAGGGACTGGGGATGATTTTAAATTATAGGGTTATTCTATACCAGTGCAAAATCCAGTTGCTTCTTCTCCAGATTGGCGCGTGCCACTTTGACGGTGATGGCGTCTCCCAAGCTGTATATCCGGTTTTTGCGGCGCCCGCGCAGGCAGTAGTTCTTTTCGTCGAATTCGTAATAGTCATCGTCGAGGTCACGGATGGGAATCATGCCTTCGCACTTGTTCTCATTCAGTTCCACGTAGAGTCCCCATTCCGTTACGCCGGAGATGACACCGTCGAAGGTTTGTCCTAGGCGTTCGGTCATGAACTCTACTTGCTTATACTTGATGGAGGCACGTTCTGCATTGGCGGCTATCTGCTCCATGCTGCTGCTGTGTTCGCAAAGGGCTTCGTATTTTTGTTCGGACACAGTGCGGCCTCCCTGGTCCAAGTACTTGGTGAGCAGACGGTGCACCATCATATCCGGATAGCGGCGGATGGGCGAGGTGAAATGGGTGTAGTAATCGAAAGCCAGGCCATAGTGCCCCACGTTGTGCACGGAGTAGCGTGCCTTCTGCATGGCGCGGATGGAGACGGTTTCAATCAAGTTCTCCTCCTTCTTGCCCTGGATGTCATCCAGCAGGTGGTTGATGGATTTGGAAATGTCGGTCTTTGTTCCGCTGGTGCGCAACTTGTAGCCGAAGCGGGCAATGAATTGTGCCAGATTGTCCAGCTTTTCCGGGTCGGGGAGGTCATGGATACGGTAAGGCAGCACTTTGGCTTTCTTGCCTTTGGGCACACGGCCTATCTTTTCGGCTACGGTACGGTTGGCAAGCAGCATGAACTCCTCTATCAGCTTGTTGGCATCTTTCGACTCCTTGAAGTAGACGCTGACGGGTTTGCCCTTCTCGTCAATTTCGAACTTCACTTCGTAGCGGTCGAAGTTGATGGCTCCTGCCTTGAAACGGTTCTCACGCAGTATTTTGGCAAGCTTATCCAGTTGGAGCACCTCTTCCTTGAAGTCTCCTTTGCCGGTTTCGATAATTTCCTGGGCTTCTTCGTAGGTGAAGCGGCGGTCGCTCTTGATGACGGTATGTACCACGCGTGAGTTCTTCACTTCGCCTTTTTCCGTCATTTCAAAGATGACGGAGTAGGCAAGCTTCTCTTCGTCGGGGCGGAGTGAACAGATGAAATTACACAACCGTTCGGGGAGCATTGGGATGGTGCGGTCTACGAGGTAGACGGATGTGGCACGCTTCTCGGCTTCCTTGTCTATGATGCCGCCCTCTTTCACGTAGTGGGTCACGTCGGCAATGTGTACGCCTACTTCCCAAAGTCCCCCTTTCAGTTTGCGGATGGAGAGGGCGTCGTCGAAGTCCTTGGCATCCTTGGGGTCGATGGTGAAGGTGGTCACACCCCGGAAGTCCTCACGTCGGGCTATTTCCTCGGCGGAGATTTCGGCGGGTATCTTGTCGGCAGCTTTCTCTACGGCAGCGGGGTAGACATAGGGCAGGCCGAATTCCGCCAGGATGGCGTGCATCTCGGTGTCGTTGTTGCCCGCCATGCCCAGCCGCTCGATCAGTTCGCCCACGGGGCTCTTGCTCCCTTCGGCCCAGTCGGCGATGCGCACGACGACCTTTTCGCCGTCCTTCACGTCGGGGTACAGCCGTTTGGAGAGGTAGATGTCCATCGGCATACGGCGCGAATCCGCCCGTACGAATATCTGGTGCGCCCCTACTTCGGCGATGCCGACATAGGGTTTGCGGCTGCGTTCGACGATGCGCGTGATTTCGCCCTCCATCTTCCCGTCGCGGCCGCGGTGCATGACGACCACCTCCACGCGGTCGCCGTTCAGGGCGTTGGCCGTGTTGCGCTGGTTGACGAAGATATCTTTCTCCTCACCCTCGACGCGCACGTAGATCGACCCCGTGGCCGTCATGTCCGCCACGCCTTCGAAGTGGGGCAGGTGCTTGTGCGTGAGGCGGTATTTCTCGCGTGCGCACTCCTCGACGATGCCTTCGTCGTGCAGCCGTCCCAGGATCTCGAATGTTTCGCGGCGTCCCTCTTTCGTGGCGCCTCCCGAGGCCGAAGCCAGGTGCTTGAGTGAGAATTTATTGTTGGGGAACTCCCGGAAAAGGCTCAGGATGATTGCCGCCCTGTCGGTGTTCTTCGCACCCTTTTCCGGGCGCTTTTTTGTGTTTGCTTTTCATTTCTTCAGAATTTGCAGGGCAAGGCGCTTCATGAAGCCGATGCCCACGTTGATGGTCTGGGTGATGGCGGTGAAGTCGCCGGTGAAGATATTATAGGTGTGGTCGGCGCCCTTTATCAGCCAGCTCCGGCCGTTCTGGGCGGCCTGAGCGATGGCCACGGCGTTGTCAGGGGTGACCGTGGTATCCTGATCGCCGTTGATGGCCAGCACGGGGGCCTGGATCTTGGCGATTTCCTTCCGTACGTCGGTGTTCTTCACGTCCTCAAACCAGCGGACGCCCACGGGCAGGGGCTCGCGCCAGTCGAACGTCAGGGTGTAGGAGCCGTCCTTCTTGGCGGTGGCGTAGGCGGCGTCAAAATCAGAGAACAGAATACCCAGCTCCAGCGCGCCGGACCAGGTGATGACGGCCTGGAAGGTCTCGGGGTAAGCAGCGGCAGCCAGCAGGGCATTGGTGCCGCCCTGGCTCCAGCCCATGACGGCCAGTTTGCCGCCGTCGATGGACTCCAGACCGGCCATGTAATCGGCAGCGGCCTTGGCGTCGAGATTGGCGGAGGTGTAGCTGTAGTCGGCATAGCTGGCGGTGGACTCGCCGTTGCCCATAAAGTCGAACCGGATGGTGGCAATGCCGGACAGAGCCATGGCGGGGGCGGCCAGATCGTAGCCGCCGCCGGCCTCATGCTTGTCGGAGCCGGTGCCGTGGAGCATCACTACGGCGGGGTATTTGCCCTCGCCCTCGGGGAGGGTGACGATGGCGGGAATGGTGTGGGCGGGCACGCCGTCGGTCTCCGGGACCTCGATGGCCACGGTCTCCACGGTATAGCCGGGGGTACAGCTTGGAGTAATTCATCAGGATGGTGGCCAGCTCGGTGCGGACGGCGGTGCCGTTGGGGTCCAGCAGGTTGCCGGGCTTGCCGCCGATGATGCCGGAGCCCACAGCCACACGCATGCCGTCCTTGGCCCAGTCGGCCACGTCAGCCACGTCGGCGTAGGTGCTGAGGTCGCCGGCGGCGGTGACCATGTTATTGAGCGCAGCGTACCGGGCGAAGATGGTGGCGATCTCGGCGCGGGTGACGTTGCGGTCGCCGGCGTAGGCGCCGGTGCCGTCGCCGGTGGTCAACCCCACGTCCTCCGCCCAGGCGGCGGAGTCGGCGTACCACTTGCCAGCCACGTCGGAGAAGCTGGCGGCCTCCGCCACGGCGGGCTTACCGGCCATGTTGTAGAGCGTCTGGTACACAGTGGCCCGGGTCACGGTGCCGTTGGGGGTGAAGACCTTCACACGGGCGTCGGTGGAGCCCATGACGCCGTGTTCGATGACGTAGTTCGACCGCGGCGGCGTACCAGGCGCTCTGATCCACATCCGCCCAGCTCGGCGGGAGCCTCGGGCTCCTCAGCCGGGGCGCCC
>ENA-OQDT01000692-OQDT01000692.1-human-gut-metagenome-genome-assembly--contig:-NODE-692-length-21660-cov-4.949008_pt1 | contig 21660 bp, 18 predicted proteins | sample MGYA00242786_ERZ504617 | MGnify/ENA primary metagenome ERZ504617 (study PRJEB26092, sample SAMD00036337) | human gut metagenome | host: Homo sapiens | study: EMG produced TPA metagenomics assembly of...
AACTGCATCTACCTGTCCGACAGTGCCGCCGTGGTGAAAAAACAGATCAACGGAAAGATGTTCACCGACCCCCTCCACCTCCAGATCAGCGATCCGGGCCACACCGAGGGCAACGTGGTGTTCACCTATCTGGATGCCTTCTGCACCGACGAGCATTTTGCGGAGTTCCTGCCGGACTACGCCAATCTGGAGGAGATGAAGGCCCACTACCGTCGGGGTGGCCTGGGGGACGGCACCTGCAAGAAATTCCTCTTCAACGTGCTGGAGGAGACGCTGGCCCCCATCCGGGAGGAGCGGGCCAGATGGGCGAAGGACATCGACACGGTGTACGATATTCTGGTGGCCGGTACGGCCAAGGCAGTGGAGACCACCAACGAGACGCTGGCACAGGTCCGCAAGGCCATGCGGATCGACTACTTCACCGACCGCTCCATCGTGAAGGAGTGGGAGACCCTTCTCCGCAAGGCCAACCAGTGACCCGCAGAAAGGAACGACTTACCCCATGAAAAACAAAAGAGAGTGGGGACGGGTGCTGAAATTCACCCTGTTCTCCATCTCCGCCGGGGCCATCGAAATGGCCTCCTTTGCCCTGCTCAATGAGCTGCTGCACGGGAGCTACTGGCCCTGCTATCTCATCGCTCTGACCCTCTCGGTGTTGTGGAACTTCACCCTGAACCGAAAGTTCACCTTCCAGAGCGCCAACAACGTCCCACAGGCCATGGCGCTGGTGCTGCTGTACTACTGTGCCTTCACGCCCCTGTCCACCCTGCTGGGCAGCTATCTGGCGGATACCCTCCATTGGAACGAGTATCTGGTGACGTTTTTGAACATGGTGCTGAATCTGGTCACGGAATATGTCTATGACCGGCTGGTGGTGTACCGGGGCGCCGTGGACACCGCCCGCCGTCCGGAGGAACAGCCGGCGGAGGACTGCCAATAGAGCGCCCATAAGGAGGAGCCTGCTATGGAGTATCTGGGCATCCCGTTTTCCGTAAAGAATACTCCCTGCCTGCAGCCGGACTTTCTGCCCTTTGCCCCGTGGCGGACGGCCTATCTGTCCCAGGCCCGACAGCCCTTCCGCATCGCCGTGGAGGGGAGCGGCACCGTGGTGCACGAGACACGCATCCGTGGAGGAAGCCCTGCCGATCTGCGATATCTGGAGCGCACCATCAAGCTGCTGCTGTGGACGTCGGAGGATGGCGGGTGACGCTGCAGGGGGACGAGGTCCTGATCTCCCGGCTGCGGGAGAGTTTCAGCCCCCACGGCTCCCGTGCCTTTGACGTGGCCATGATGGAGACGGTGTACGGCCGTCCCTTCTGCGTGGAGACGGCGGGGGAGCGCTTCCCGGAGCCCCGACCGGCGGCCGCCCCATACGCGGCGATCTGGAGGGCTGCCGCATCGGCTTTGACGCGGGCGGCTCCGACCGCAAGGTCTCTGCGGTCATCGACGGCAAGACCGTTTATTCCGAGGAGGTCGTCTGGCACCCGAAGACGGAGCCGGACCCGCAGTATCATTTCGACGGCATCGTCGAGGCGTTCCGCACGGCCGCATCCAAAATGCCGCGCGTGGACGGCATCGGCGTTCCTCCGCCGGTGTGTTTATCGGCAACAGCCCGATGGTCTCCGCGCTGTTCCTGAAGGTCCGCGCGAGAGCGCGAGCTTGTCAAGACGATCTATGACCGCGCGGCCAGAGAGATCGGCGATGTGCCGATCGTCGTGGCGAACGACGGCGACGTGACGGCGCTGGCCGGGGCCATGGGCCTGGAGTGCGGCTCCGTTATGGGCATGGCTATGGGTACGTCCGAGGCCGTCGGCTATGTCGACGCCGAGGGCAAGGTGCTCGGCTGGCTTAACGAGCTGGCCTTTGCGCCGGTCGACCTCTTTGAGGACGCCATGGCGGACGAGTGGTCCACGGACATCGGCGTCGGCTGCAAGTATTTCTCGCAGGATGCCGTCATCAAGCTCGCGCCGCGCGCCGGCATCGAGCTGGATTCCGCGCTCACGCCCGCTGAAAAGCTCAAGGTCGTGCAGAACCTCATGGAGAAGGGTGACAGTCGCGCCCGCCGGATCTTCGCTTCCATCGGCGCATATCTGGCCCATACGCTGAAGCTGTACTGCCGCTTCTACGACGTGCACCACATGATCGTGCTCGGCCGCGTCATGTCCGGCCTCGGCGGCAGCGTCATTCTCGAGACCTGCCTGTCCATCCTGAACGAGGAATATCCGGAGCTTGCGCAGAAGGTGCGCGTCATGCTGCCGGATGAAAAAACGCGCCGCGTCGGCCAGTCCGTGGCGGCGGCCAGTCTGCCGGAGCTGCGCAAAAAGCGCCTGAGCCCGGACGGAGGGAGAAATACCATGCAGTTTCAGAATGCAATGATCTATACGGAGAAATTCCGCTTTGAGCACGGGGCCTTCGCCGTGGAAAACGGCCGCTTCGCGCGTGTGCTGGGCCAGCCGGGCCCGGACGCCGTCGATCTGCACGGCGCCTATGTCATCCCCGGCCTGCTCGATATCCACACGCACGGCAACTCCGGCGCGGATTACTCCGACGGCAATTGGGACGACTATGTCCGCATGGCGCGCTACAGTGCCAGGAACGGCATCACCTCCATTGCCCCCACGACGCTGACCCTGCCGTATGAGACGCTGGCTGCGGCCTTTGCCACGGCCTACCGCATGGCGGACGAGCGCCCCGCGGGCTGCGCCGTCGTGCGCGGCGCGCATATGGAGGGACCGTTCTTCGCGAGAAGAAAAAGGGCGCGCAGAACGCCGCCTATCTCCGTGAGCCGGACTTTGAGGCGTTCAGCAAGCTCTTTGCCGCCGGCAACGGCATCGTCCGCATCGTGGACGTCGCACCGGAGCTGCCCGGTGCAGCGGAATTTGTGCGCAAGGCAAGCAAGCAGTGCACCGTCTCCATCGCGCACACGGACGCGTCCTATGACGATGCCGTCTGCGCCATTGAAGCAGGTGTCACGCACCTGACACACCTGTATAATGCCATGCCCGGCATCCACACCGCAAGCCCGGCGTCATCCCGGCCGCGGTCGAGAACGAGCAGGTGAGCGCGGAGCTCATCAGCGACGGCCAGCATGTCCACCCCGCCTCCGTGCGGCTGGCATTCCGTATGTTCGGCCCGGCGCGCATGGTGCTCATCTCCGAAAATCTGATTCCGGCAGTCAAAACCACAGATCGCAATGTACGAGCAGTTCGGAATTCCTGGACTGATGGCATTTAAGAAGACAGTAGATTACTGTAAGTCTAAAGACCTTGTGATCATCGGAGATGTAAAGCGTGGAGATATCGGTTCTACATCTGCCGCTTATGCAACAGCACATCTTGGAAAGATCAAGGTTGGAAGCAAGGAATATACACCATTCGGAGAGGACTTTGCAACAGTGAATCCGTACCTTGGATCTGACGGAGTGAATCCATTTGTTGACGTATGCAAGGAAGAGAAGAAAGGTCTGTTCATCCTTGTTAAGACATCCAATCCGTCCAGTGGAGAGTTCCAGGACAGAATCATTGATGGAAGACCGCTTTATGAGTGGGTTGGAGAGAAGGTTGCTGAGTGGGGAGCTGACTGCATGGGTGATGAGTACAGCTATATCGGAGCTGTTGTAGGAGCTACTTATCCGGAGATGGGTAAAGTATTAAGAGAGATCATGCCGAAGTCTTACATCCTTGTACCGGGATACGGTGCACAGGGCGGACAGGGAAAAGACCTTGTTCATTTCTTTAACGAAGACGGACTTGGTGCGATCGTAAACTCTTCCCGTGGAATTATTGCAGCTTACAAACAGGAAGCTTATGCGAAGTTCGGACCGGAGAATTTCGGTGATGCATCAAGAGCAGCAGTTGAAGCAATGGTAGCTGACATCAGCGGAGCACTTGCAGCGGCAAAATAATTTACCATAGAAATTGAGAAAGCTACAGATCGTGTTTCTCATAATTTCAAGAAAGGAATTGCATAAGTTTATGGCAAAGCAGAAAGAAAATGCAGTAGTACATTCCCAGGAACAGCTGGCAGATGGAATCTACAGCATGTGGATCAATACAGAGGCAGCAAAGGACGCAAAGCCGGGACAGTTTATCTCCATGTATACGACAGACGGAAGCAAGCTGCTTCCACGTCCGATCAGTATCTGTGAGATTGATAAAGAGAATGGAAGACTTCGTGTTGTTTACCGTGTGACAGGACCGAAGACAGGAACAGAAGAATTTTCTAAGCTGAAAGCAGGAGACATCATTCCGGTGATCGGACCTCTGGGAAATGGATTTCCATATGAGAAAGCAGAAGGAAAGAAAGTATTCCTGATGGGTGGAGGAATCGGTGTACCGCCGATCCTTGAACTGGCGAAACAGATGGACTGCGAGAAGAAACAGATCGTAGTAGGATACCGTGATGCACAGACATTCCTTAAAGAAGAGTTCGAGCAGAACGGAGAACTTTATATTTCCACAGAAGATGGAAGTGTCGGAACAAAGGGAAATGTTATGGACGCAATCCGTGAAAATGCTCTGGAAGCAGATATGATTTATGCCTGTGGACCGACTCCGATGCTCCGTGCGATCAAACAGTACGCAGAAGAGAACGGGATCGAGTGTTATATCTCACTGGAAGAGAGAATGGCGTGTGGTATCGGTGCCTGTCTGGCATGTGTATGTAAGACTAAAGAGAAGGACGCACACAGCAATGTAAATAACAAGCGTATCTGTAAGGATGGCCCTGTATTCTTGTCTACGGAGGTGGAAATCTAATGAACATGAGCGTAAATATTGCCGGGGTAGAATGGAAGAACCCGGTAACAGTTGCATCGGGAACATTTGGCTCAGGAGAAGAATTTTCAGAATTTGTAGACCTGAACCGTCTTGGAGCAGTGACAACGAAAGGTGTGGCGAATGTACCGTGGGCAGGAAACCCGACTCCGCGTGTAGCTGAGGTTTATGGTGGTATGATGAACGCCATCGGACTTCAGAACCCTGGAATTGATCTGTTCTGTGAGAGAGACATTCCATATCTGAAGAATTTTGATACAAAGATCATCGTAAATGTATGCGGACACGCCCCGGAAGAGTATCTTGCAGTCGTAGAGCGTCTCGCAGACGAAGCAATCGATATGATGGAGATCAATATTTCCTGTCCGAATGTTAATGCAGGATTTCTTGCATTTGGCCAGGATGCACATAATGTAGAAAAGCTGACAGCGCAGATCAAGAAGATTGCAAAGCAGCCGATCATTATGAAGCTGACACCGAATGTAACAGATATCACGGAGATTGCAAGAGCAGCAGAAGCAGGTGGAGCAGATGCGGTATCTCTGATCAATACACTGACAGGAATGAAGATTGATATCAACAGAAAGACATTTGCGGTAGCCAATAAGACCGGAGGAGTATCCGGACCGATTGTGAAACCAGTTGCAGTTCGCATGGTTTATCAGGTTGCTCAGGCTGTTAACATTCCAATCATTGGAATGGGTGGAATTTCCTGTGCAGAAGATGCAATCGAATTCCTTCTTGCAGGTGCAAGTGCAGTATCTGTAGGAACAGCAAACTTCCACAATCCGGCAGTGACACTGGAAGTGATTGATGGAATTGAAGCTTATATGAAGAAGAACGGCTTTGAGAATGTAAAAGATATGGTTGGTATTGTAAAATAAACCTGGAGGTAAGATAGAATGGAAAGTTATAAGAAAGAATTTATTGAATTTATGGTAGACTGTGCCGCATTGAAATTTGGAGATTTCACACTGAAAAGCGGAAGAAAATCCCCGTTTTTCATGAATGCAGGAGCATATGTAACAGGATCCCAATTAAAGAAACTTGGAGAGTATTACGCAAGAGCAATTCATGAGACATATGGAGATGACTTTGATGTACTGTTTGGACCGGCTTACAAAGGAATCCCACTCGGAGTTGTAACAGCAATCGCATACAGTGAATTATATGGAAAAGAAGTACGTTACTGCTCAGACCGTAAGGAAGAGAAAGATCACGGCGCAGATAAAGGAAGTTTCCTTGGAAGTAAGCTGAAAGATGGAGACCGCGTGATCATGATCGAGGATGTTACAACATCCGGTAAATCTATGGAAGAGACAGTTCCGAAGGTAAAAGGCGCTGCTGATGTTACAATCGTTGGACTTATGGTATCCTTAAACCGTATGGAAGTAGGAAAAGGCGGAGAGAAGTGCGCGCTTGACGAAGTGAAAGATCTCTATGGATTTGAGACAGCAGCGATCGTTACAATGGAAGATGTTGTAGAGTGCCTTTACAACAAGGAATGTGACGGAAAAGTAGTGATCGATGATGAATTAAAAGCAGCGATCGATGCATATTATGAGAAATATGGAGCAAAATAAGGAGGCCTGGTGTTTTGGAAAAAGCGTATCGTGTAATGAGAAACAGCGGAGCAGGTAACATTGCAATTGGAATTATCCTGCTTGTTACAGGAGTTACGGTAGGAATTATTTCTATTATCAATGGAGCCAGTCTGTTAAAACATAAAAATAATATAACATTTTAAAAGGAAAGTCCCCTCGTAGCTTGTTCATTGTGAGTAGTTACGGTCCGAAGTTGACCGGCAGAGGGGACATTTCATTTTTCTGTAAAGGTGTAAGAAATTGACGAAAAAAAGAAGCGAAGAGAGTCAGGACGCTTGGAAAGATCCTGTTTATATTATATATTATCTTCCTTGTATACTTTCTGTTCTTGTCAGACTGGTACGGCAGGGAAGGCGTAATGGATGAGTACCATTACAATCTGGAGCTATTCAAAGAGATTAAGCGATTTATTAAATACAGACATCAGCTGGGAACATTTGCGGTTTTCTCGAATTTAATCGGAAATATTCTTATTTTCATGCCGGTTGGTTATTTTCTGCAATGGCAGGGAAAAGAAGAAGCTTTTTTAAAACGTTATTTTGGAGTTTTTGTCTGACTTTTTGTGTAGAGTTAATGCAGCTGATCACGAAAGTGGGATGCTTTGATGTGGACGATATTCTGCTGAATACAATCGGCGGTGTACTTGGATATATAGTTTTTGTAGTTTGTAATCTACTAAGGAGAAGAAATGAACGAAAAAAAATGAAAAAGAACGAAAGCGTAATCAATCAAAGAAATATGGGAAAGCAGCTTATCTGCAGTCAAGAAGAGGTGTGATCTCCTGCTGGTTGACCGGATGGTCACTTGCTATCTTGCTGGGATGTGTCGGATATGCGTTCCTGACGAGAGGAAAGGCAGCCGGAATTGTCGGAGGGATTGCAATCCTTTCTTTAATGATTGATATATATGGAATCTGGAATGCAATAGAAGGATTTGAGGAGCAGGATAGAAAATACCTTTCCTGCAAATGTGGAATCGGGATCGGTATTGTGCAGATCTTGTGCTTCCTTGGAATTTTTGTTGGAGGTCTGAGTTTATGATCGGAAAGTTAAGTGAGTTACAGAAGGAGAAAAATGAACAGTGCACACAGCGTCACGAACTGGCAGTTGAGCGTCTGCGCACGATCGTGACAGAAGAAACAGTGGATGCAGCATATATTTCTTACTTTCAGGATTGTACCTTGTTTCTGCTTGAGTTAGAGAATACACAAAGAAAGATAGAAGATGGAATCTGGGACAGCTTAAATCTTGAGGAGAAGCGCAGCCTGAACAGGATTCTTTATAGTGATATTATAGGGGAGAAATATCAGACAAGCTATGTCAATCAAGACTATGCCTGTGAAAAATTTGGGCAGGAGATGGGACAGCTTTTAAGTTTGTTGTATACGGAAATCAGAGCAGGAATTCCGTATGTGTTTGAACAGCGCAAGGATTATCTGACGATCCTTTATGAGTTGTTTCTCGAAGTCTATACCTGTTTCGAAGGAATGAGTGAGGAAGAGAATCCGGTTCCAAAGCCGGAGCAGATCAAGGAGATTCTGTATTGGTATGCAAGCGATTACTGCGATGTATTTTATGCAGATCGAATTCTGGAGCAGATGGATCCGTCAGCGGATTTTGCTGTACAGATCATTGAGAAGGCAGACCTTGATAAAGATGACTATCTGTATGAATTCGGTGAGTACATTTCCAAGAATGAACTTGGAACAGCTCATCATCTGAGAAATCTGCCACAGGAGACACTGCAGAAGATGGCAGATGTATATACGGAAGGATATCGGGTTGGTTTTATTAATACCGGAAAAGATCTGTCAAAGAAATCGATTGTAAATATCCGTTACAGCCTTGGATTTGAGAAGGTGATCTGCCTTGCAATCGAGAACTTCCGTAAGATGGGATTAAAGCCTGTCATTTACCGTGCAGCATCCAGTGTGATCACGAAGCGAGAGCATCACAAGATCGGATATTATGGTGCAATCGCAAATCAGCAGTATGAGTATGATCACAGACAGGATCAGGCACTCTTCATGGATAAGCGATATGTGGAACGTAAGCTTGAGGTGATGAAGACTGTTTTCGAGCAGAACAAAGAGATGGCAGCAGGTGTTGCAGGACCGGCGGTTATGGAAATCTTCGGTGAGACACCATTTTCACCGGAAGCGAAAGAGACAGCACCGTCATATGACGAGGCGCAGAGAGAACTGGATCTTCTCTTTAGCAGCAAATCAGGACAGATCACGAATGAGTATATCAAGGGTGAAGAGAGAAGTTTTACAATTGTTGCTTATCCGGTACCGGAGATTGGAGCAGATTATGCAAAGATCTTTGATGAAGTGATCAAGATCAATACATTAGATGCGAAGCTTTATGAAAAAGTGCAGCAGACGATGATCGATGCGCTGGATCAAGGGACTTGTGTACATGTCAAAGGAAAAGGAGAAAACCAGACAGATATTACAGTACAACTATATCCTCTGAAGGACGCACAGAAGGAGACAATCTTCGAAAATTGTGTGGCAGACGTGAATATTCCTGTCGGAGAAGTATTCACGTCACCGGTTCTGGAAGGGACGAACGGCATACTTCATGTGAGTAAGGTCTATTTAGATGGTCTTCAGTATCAGAATCTGAAACTGACGTTCAAGGATGGAAGGATTACAGATTATACATGTACAAATTTTGAGGATGAAAAGCAGAACAAAAAATATATTTATGACAATGTTCTGAAAAATCATGAGACTCTTCCGCTTGGTGAGTTCGCAATTGGAACAAATACAACTGCATATGTGGCAGCGAAGAAATTTAATATAGAAGATAAGATGCCGATTCTGATCGCAGAGAAAACAGGACCGCATTTTGCAGTAGGAGATACATGCTATTCCTGGAGCGAGGAAATCAGAGTCTACAATCCGAACGGAAAGGAAATTGTGGCGAAAGATAATTCTTGTTCTCTTCTTCGTAAGGAAGACGTATCAAAAGCATACTTTAACTGTCATACAGATATAACCGTGCCTTATAAAGAGTTAGAAGAAATAAGTGTAGTGACAAACGAGAGAAAAGACATTATACTATTAGAGAACGGAAGATTCGTATTGCCGGGAACAGAGGTACTTAATGAGCCTTTGGATGAAGCGGGATTTTAAGGAAATCCTGTAGGCAATTGGATAGTTAATAGATGATTAAATGGAATCTTTCATAAGTATGGATAATAAATAAACAAAGTTTTCCAAGGGAAGGAAAACAGTATACCACTGAAGGAGGAAATGATATGCCAAAAGTAGGAATTGTCATGGGCAGCGACTCAGATCTGAAGGTGATGAGTAAGGCAGCAGCCACACTGGAGAAGTTTGGAATTGATTATGAGATGACGATCATTTCAGCACACCGTATGCCTGATGTCTTCTTTGACTGGGCGAAGGCAGCTGAAGGAAAGGGAATCAAAGTAATTATTGCAGGAGCAGGTATGGCAGCACATCTGCCGGGAATGTGTGCAGCACTTTTCCCAATGCCGGTAATTGGTATCCCAATGTCAGGAAAGAATCTGGAGGGTATGGACGCACTTTATTCAATCGTTCAGATGCCACCTGGAATTCCGGTTGCTACAGTTGCAATCGACGGCGGTATGAATGCGGCAATTCTTGCAGCGAAGATGCTTGCAATGTCAGATCCGGAGCTTTTAGAGAAACTGAAAGCTTATTCTGCAGAGATGAAAGATACGGTACAGGCAAAAGCAGACAGACTTGCAGAAGTTGGTTACGAGGAATATCTGAACAATAAATAAATATTACGATTCGAAAGAAAAGGAGATTTACGATGGATTACAAGACATCAGGTGTAGATATTGAGGCCGGTTACAAATCAGTGGAATTAATGAAAGAATATGTAAAAGAGACAATGCGCGCAGAAGTTCTCGGAGGACTTGGCGGATTCTCAGGAGCGTTCTCTCTTGCGAAGATCAAAGAGATGGAAGAGCCTGTTCTTCTTTCCGGTACAGACGGATGTGGAACAAAGGTAAAACTTGCTATGGTAATGGACAAACATGATACAATCGGAATCGATGCTGTTGCTATGTGCGTGAACGATATCGCATGTGCAGGTGGAGAGCCGCTGTTCTTCCTGGATTACATTGCATGTGGAAAGAATTATCCGGAGAAGATCGCTGCAATCGTAAAAGGTGTTGCAGAAGGATGTAAGCAGTCCGATGCAGCTCTGATCGGTGGAGAGACAGCAGAGCATCCGGGACTTATGCCGGAAGATGAATATGATCTTGCAGGATTCGCAGTTGGTGTTTGCGATAAGAAAGATATGATCACAGGAGAGAATCTTGCAGCCGGAGATGTTCTGATCGGAATGGCTTCTACAGGTGTTCACAGCAACGGATTTTCACTTGTAAGAAAAGTATTTGATATTACAAAAGAATCTTTAGATACTTATTATGATGATCTTGGAACTACTCTTGGAGAGGCACTTCTTGCTCCGACAAGAATCTATGTAAAGGCACTTAAGAGTATTAAAAATGCAGGCGTTACAGTAAAAGCATGCAGTCATATCACAGGTGGTGGATTCTATGAGAATATTCCGCGTATGCTCAAAGAAGGAACTCATGCAGTTGTAGAAAAAGACAGCTACCCGATTCCACCAATCTTTGCAAAGCTTGCAAAAGAGGGCGAAATCGAAGAGCAGATGATGTACAATACATTCAACATGGGACTTGGAATGGTACTCGCTGTTGATCCGGCAGATGTTGATAAGACAATGGATGCAATCCGCGAAGCAGGAGATCAGCCATATGTAGTCGGCAAGATCGAGGCTGGCGAAAAGGGAGTGACTTTATGTTAAGAGTCTTAAGTATGGTGTCAGGAGGCGGAACAAACCTTCAGGCAATCATCGACAGCGTAAAGAATGGCACGATCACGAACACAGAACTTGTAGGCGTGATCAGCAATAATAAGAATGCCTATGCACTGACACGTGCAGAAGAAAATGGAATCGATGCAAAATGCATTTCTCCAAAGGACTACGAGTCGAGAGAAGTGTTCAATCAGGAACTTTTAAAAGCTGTGGATGCATATGAACCGGATCTGATCGTGCTGGCAGGTTATCTTGTGGTAATCCCGCCGGAGATGATCAAGAAGTATAAGAATCGGATCATCAACATTCATCCATCTCTGATCCCGTCTTTCTGTGGAACAGGTTATTATGGATTGAAAGTGCACGAGGCAGCTTTGGCGCGCGGTGTGAAAGTAGTTGGCGCAACAGTACATTTTGTAGATGAAGGAACTGATACAGGCCCGATTATCTTGCAGAAGGCTGTAGAAGTTCAGAACGGAGATACTCCGGAAGTGCTTCAGCGCAGAGTGATGGAACAGGCTGAATGGAAGATCCTTCCACGTGCGATTGATCTGATCGCAAACGGAAAGGTTGAAGTAGAAGGGCATCGTACAATCGTTACCGAGTAAGGAGGCAAAGACTATGAACGTATTGATCGTAGGAAGCGGCGGAAGAGAGCATGCAATCGCAGCAAGCGTGGCAAAGAGTCCAAGAGCAGACAAAATCTTTTGTGCTCCAGGAAATGCCGGAATCGCTGAGTATGCGCAGTGTGTACCGATCGGCGCTATGGAATTTGATAAATTAAGAGATTTCGCAAAAGAGAATGCGATTGATCTTTGTATCGTAGGAATGGATGATCCGCTGGTAGGCGGTCTTGTAGATGTTCTTGAAGAAGCAGGAATCCGCACATTCGGACCGAAGAAGAATGCAGCGATTCTTGAGGGATCTAAAGCATTTTCCAAAGACCTGATGAAGAAATATAACATTCCGACAGCAGCTTATGAGAACTTTACAGATCCAAAAGCAGCAGTTGCTTATCTTGAGACAGCAAAGTTCCCGATTGTTTTGAAAGCAGACGGACTTGCACTCGGAAAAGGTGTTCTGATCTGTAAGGATTTTGAAGAAGCAAAAGCAGGCGTGAAGGAGATCATGCTGGACAAGAAGTTTGGTACAGCCGGAAATGAGATGGTCATTGAGGAATTTATGACAGGCCGCGAGGTTTCCGTACTTTCTTTTGTTGATGGAAAGACAATCAAGACAATGACAAGTGCGCAGGATCATAAGCGTGCCGGAGACGGAGATACAGGACTTAATACAGGCGGTATGGGAACATTTTCTCCAAGCCCGTTCTATACAAAAGAAGTAGAAGAATTCTGTGAGAAATATGTTTATCAGGCAACGGTAGACGCAATGGCAGCAGAAGGACGTCCGTTCAAGGGTGTTATCTTCTTCGGATTGATGCTGACAGAAGACGGACCGAAGGTTCTTGAATACAACGCTCGTTTTGGAGATCCGGAAGCTCAGGTTGTACTTCCTCGTATGAAGAATGATATTCTTGAAGTTATGGAAGCATGTATCGACGGAACACTGGATCAGGTTGATCTTCAGTTTGAAGACAATGCAGCAGTCTGTGTCGTACTCGCATCCGAAGGATATCCGGTAAGTTACGAGAAAGGCTTCCCAATCACAGGACTGGAAGAGTTCAAGAAGCACGAAGGATATTACTGTTTCCATGCAGGAACAAAATTCGACGGAGATCAGATCGTGACAAATGGCGGACGTGTTCTTGGCGTGACAGCGAAGGGAAAAGATCTGAAAGAAGCCCGTGCGAATGCATATGCAGCAACAGAGTGGGTAAACTTCAAGAATAAATATATGAGACGTGATATCGGTAAGGCAATCGATGAAGTGTAAATAAAGGGTCACAGACCTGGGTGGAATAAGATAAAACGATATAAGAAGTAATGAATGAAACCGGCAGGGAGGAGAAATCAAAACTGTCGGTTTCTTTGTGATTTTATCACAGAAAAATAAGAAATATGTGCTATACTAAGATTGTAACAAAGAAAAATAAAAAATACAAAAGATATAACATTTATAAGGAGGATACAAAGATGGCAGTAGTAAAACTTACAACAGACAATTTTGAGCAGGAAGTGATTCAGGCGCAACAGCCGGTACTCGTTGATTTCTATGCAGACTGGTGCGGACCGTGTAAAATGATGGCGCCGATCGTAGAAGCTCTTTCAGAAGAACTCAGTGATGTAAAGGTATGCCACATCAACATCGATGAGAATATCGATATTGCACAGAAATACAGAGTGATGAGCATTCCGACTTTCATCGCATTTAAAGGAGGAGAAGAGAACGGAAGACAGATTGGTGCGATTCCTAAGACAGCACTGGTTGACCTTGTGAAATAAATTTGCGATAATAGAAGAAAGGAAAAACCCAGACGGGCTGCCGGGCACAGAGAAGGCTGAGAAATATGGCTCATTCCTGTGAACGACAGCCTGTCTTTTGCTTAGATATTAAGAAGAAAGGCGGGAGTCAGAGCATGTCATTGCAGTTTATTTTCGGGAATTCCGGAAGCGGAAAGTCCCATTATTTATATCAGCAGATTGTTGAGGAGTCAATCCGTCATCCGGAGAAGAATTATCTTGTTCTGGTTCCGGAGCAGTTTACAATGCAGACGCAGAAGGACCTGTGTATGGCACATCCGCGTGGCGGTATTATGAATATTGATGTCTTAAGTTTTGGACGTCTGGCTCACCGTGTCTTTGAAGAGACAGGAAAGGAAAGACAACCGATCCTTGACGATGAGGGAAAGAATCTGGTACTCCGTAAGATTGCAGGGAATTACGAAGATGAGCTGACCGTTCTTAAGGGAAATCTTAAGAAGCAGGGATATATCAGCGAAGTGAAGTCCGTGATATCAGAATTCACACAGTATGGAATTGATTTTGAACAGCTTGATTCTTTCATGGAAGGACTGAATCCGGAAAGTTATCTGTATTATAAGTTAAAGGATATCCGTAAAGTATATGAAGGATTTGAGGATTATCTGCGTGATAAATATATTACAAAGGAAGAATTGCTTGATGTGTTGAGTCAGAATGTACAGGAAGCGAAAATGCTTAAGGACAGTGTGATCGCAATGGATGGATTTACCGGATTTACGCCGGTGCAGAACCGGCTGATCGGGGAACTTCTGAAAGTGTGCGACAAGATTATGCTGACAGTTGAGATTGATCGGAGGGAAGATCCGTTTGTCTATAAGCATCCGTATCAGCTCTTTGCGCTGAGCAAGCAGATGGTTACTTCACTGACGGAAGTGGCGCAGGAAGTGAAAGTGGAGATCGATGAGCCGGTCTGGCTATGCAAGAATCCGCCGTATCGGTTCAAAGAGAATCCGGAGATGGCGTTTTTGGAAGAGGAACTATTCCGTTATTCCAGAAGAAAATACAGTGGGAAAAAGATGCAGTCAATCTCTCTTCACGAAGTTCACACACCACAGGAAGAGGCACAGTATGTGGCAGAGGAAATCCGGCGTCTGGTGAGAGAAGAAGGATACAGATATCGGGAAATCGCAGTGATTGCTTCTGATCTGAATACATATGCTGATTCGTTGGAGAAGGCATGCGAACGTTATGAGATTCCGGTTTTTATGGATCATAAGAAGAGTATTTTGTTGAATTCTTTTGTAGAGTATTTAAGAAGTCTGCTGGTGATGGTTGAACAGAACTATACTTACGAAAGCGTTTTTCGTTATCTGCGGACCGGCCTGTGTGGGTTCACAAGAGATGAAGTGGACCGTCTGGAAAATTACTGTCTTGCGCTGGATCTGAAAGGATTCAAGAAATGGGATCAGGTCTGGGTGAGAAAGACACCGATGACGAAAAAAGAAGAATTGGAAGAACTGAATCAGCTGCGCGTGCGTTTTGTGGAAAAACTGACACCGTTGCATACGGTTCTGAAGAAGAGAAGAAAGACGGTAAAAGAGATTACACTCGCAGTTTATGAATATCTGGTTCAGGAGAAGATCCAGGAGCAGCTTGCAGAATTGGAGCAGAAATTCCAGGAAGAGGGAGAGCTGGCTTTGGCGAAGGAATATGCACAGATTTACCGTATTGTTCTGGAGCTATTCGATAAATTCGTTGAACTTCTGGGGGAGGAAGAGATTCCATTGAAGGAATACTGTGAACTTCTTGATGCAGGACTTGAAGAGGCGAAGGTTGGTGTGATTCCTCCAAGTCTGGATCAGGTTGTGATCGGAGATGTGGAAAGAACACGTATCAAAAATATCCGCGCATTATTTTTTGTCGGAGCAAATGATACGCTTCTTCCAGGAAATGCAGGAGCAAGAGGTCTGCTTTCCGAGCGAGACAGAAAACAGTTCCAGGAGAAGAAAATGAATCTTTCTCCCGGACCAAAAGAGAAATTATATATTCAGAAATTTTATCTCTATATGAATCTGACGAAACCGTCAGAACTTCTGTATCTGTCCTGGGCAAAAGTATCCGGGGAAGGAAAAGCACTTCGTCCAACGTATCTGATCCAGGATCTGATGCGTCTGTTCCCGGAACTTGTTCCGGTAGAGGAAGACAGAAAGGGACTGCTTGATCATGAGATGATGAGAAAGAGCGGACTCTTGCAGATTGCAGAAGGTTTAAGAGAGAGGGAGCATGGACTGGATGATTCCTGGAAAGAACTGTATAGATGGTTTGTAAAGGATGAACAGAGTCAGGAAACTCTGAAGCAGATGATAGAAGCCGGTTTCTACCGGAAGGATGAGCCGAGCCTTGGAAGTAGAGTAGCAAAAGAACTCTTCCTGGATCCAAAGCGTGTCAGCGTAACAAGACTGGAACGTTTTGCTTCCTGTGCATATGCACATTTCCTGAATTACGGACTCCGTCTGTCAGAACGGGAGAAATATGGGTTCGAAGCAATGGATCTGGGAAATATTGCACATCAGGCACTGGAGCGATTTGCACACAAGATAGAAGAGGAAGGTCTGGACTGGGTTACAATGCCGGAAGAGAAGCGGGAGCAGCTGATTGATGAAAGTGTGGAAGAAAGTATTCTGGATTATGGAAATACAGTTCTATTCTCGTCTGCACGTAATGAGTATATGATCCACAGAATCAAGCAATTGATCAATCGGTCCGTCTGGGCACTGACACAGCAGATGGCGGCAGGCGATTTTGTGCCAAGCGGGTGTGAATTTAAGTTCGGAAGCGGAAAGATTGACCGAATTGATACCTGTGAAGATGAAAATGCAGTCTATGTGAAGGTGACGGATTACAAAACAGGAAGGAAAGCATTTGATATCACAGCATTCTATCATGGTCTGCAGATGCAGCTTCCGGTTTATCTGAATGCGGCACTGGAGATCGAACGGCAGAAGCATCCGGAAAAAGAAGTACTTCCAGCAGGTATTTTTTATTACAGGATCCAGGATCCGATTGTGAAGAAAGAAGAGACAAAAGCGGAAGTTGAGCAAAGCATTCTAAAAGAGCTGAAGCTGGATGGGCTGATCAATGCAGATGAAAATGTAGTTGAGCATCTGGAACGGAATCTGAGTGGAACTTCAACATTCTATCCGCTGCGGATGAATAAGAACAGAACGCTCAGTTCGGCATCAAAAGCTTTATCAAAGGAGAACTTTGATACGGTTCTTGCGTATACAAAGGAGAAAGAAAAAGAACTGAAAGACGTGATGTATCAGGGTGAGGTCGCAGCACTTCCATATGTACTTGATGAGATGACAGGCTGTGATTACTGTGGGTGCAGGGATATCTGCGGATTCGACCAGAGAATTGAAGGCTGTGAGTACAGAAGATTAAGAAAATATACGTTGGAAGAAGCGCTGAATTCTATGAAAGAGAGGCTTGGTATTTTGGAAGAGAAAGGAGAGGCAGGAGAATGAGCGTAAAATGGACAGAAGAACAACAGAAAGTAATCGACTTGCGTGATCGCAACATTCTCGTATCTGCAGCAGCAGGTTCCGGAAAGACAGCGGTACTTGTTGAACGGATTATTTCCAGGATAACAGATGAAAATGATCCCGCGGATGTAGACCGTCTCCTGGTTGTGACTTATACGGAAGCAGCGGCGGCAGAGATGAAAGAACGAATCGGTGCAGCAATTGAGAAGAAGCTGGAAGAGCAGCCGGGAAATGTGAATCTGGAGCAGCAGTCCACATTGATTCACAATGCGTCGATCATGACAATCCACAGTTTCTGCCTGTCGGTGATCCGGGATCATTTTCATGTGATTGGAATTGATCCGGCCTTTCGCATTGCAGAAGAAGGAGAATTGCGTCTTCTGATGCAGGATGTCTTAGAAGAGCTGATCGAGAATTTCTATGCAGAGGGATCCGAGGCATTTTTAAACTTTGTTGACCAGTATGGAACAGGAAGAAATGATCAGAAGATCGAGGAACTTATTCTCCAGCTTTATGAATATTCCAGAAGTTATCCACAGCCGGAAAAGTGGTTGAAGGAATGTGTGGATAATTATGAGATCGATCCGGAGAAGATGGAAGAAGCAGATGTCGTGCAGGAGGCAAAGGCAAGAGTAAGGCAGAATCTCACAGATGTGAAAGGGTTTGTTCAACAGGCAATAGAAGTATGCGAACTTCCGGCCGGTCCGTATATGTATGGTGAAATGTTAGATTCTGATCTGGTACAGATTGAGCAATTGGAAGGAGCAGAGACATTTTGTCAGCAAGAGCAGATCGTCAGTAATTTTACATGGAAACGTTTGTCAGGAAAGAAAGATCCGACAGTCGATCCGGAGCTGAAAGAGAAAGCGCAGGGGCTTAGAAAACAGGCCAAGAAACTGATAGAAGATCTGAAAGCAAACTATTTCTACGCGCCTGTTGATGAGTGGATCAGGGATATGCAAGAGGCACAGAAAGCAATGAAGATGTTAGTTCTGCTGGTACAGGCTTTTGCAGAGGCATTTTCGGAGAAAAAGAGACAGAGAAATCTGTTGGACTTCAGTGATATGGAACAGTTTGCACTTCGGATTCTGACGGAAGAAAAGGAAGGGAAACTGGTTCCGTCAGCAGTGGCACAGGAGTATCAGGAACGCTTTGAAGAAGTTATGATCGATGAGTATCAGGATAGTAACCTGGTGCAGGAAACAATTCTGACGAGTGTGTCAAGAGAGTCGGCAGGACAGAATAATCTTTTTATGGTTGGAGATGTAAAACAGAGTATTTACCGATTCCGCTTGTCGCGCCCGGAACTCTTTATGGGAAAATATAACAGCTACAGTACGCAGGAGAGTAGCAGGCAGAGAATTGATCTTGACAGGAACTTCCGAAGCAGGGGAGAAGTACTTGACAGTACAAATTATATTTTCAGGAAACTGATGCGGAAGGAATTCGGGGAAATCATTTATGATGATAAGGCGGCACTGCATTTGGGAGCCTCGTTTCCTGAATTACCGGATGAAAATGTGTTTACGGATCAGACGGAACTGCTTCTTTACGATCAGACGGGGCTTCGGAGTAGTGAAGCGAGAGAAGAAGAGGCACGGATGATCGCACAGAGAATGAAAGAACTTCTAAACACGGGTGTTGTGCTTGATAAGGAGACTGGAGAATACCGCCCAGTTCATTATCGGGATATGGTGATTCTGACGAGAAGTTTACAGGGGTGGGCAGAAGTTTTCGCGTCTATACTGGCCGAGGAGGGAATTCCTGCATATTCTGTGAGCAGAGAAGGATATTTCGGGACATATGAGGTCAGTGTTCTTCTGGATTACCTGAAAGTTCTTGATAATGCAAGACAGGATCTGCCATTGACAGCAGTTTTGACTTCACCGTTTGCCGGTCTGACGGCAGCAGAGCTGTCAGTGATTCGTCTTGCGTATCCGAATCAGTTGTTTTACGAGGCAGTAGAAGGATTTTTCAGTCTGAGTCTGGAAGAAATTCCGGAAACTGTGGACGAAAAGCAGGCAATACAGGTACAAGAAAAATTGAGGAAGTTTTTCGAGGTATTGGATCGTTTCAGAGAAATTCTTCCGTATACGGCAATCCATGATCTTCTTGCGAAAATAATTGATAAAACCGGCTATGGGTTATTTATCAGTGCTATGCCGGGGGGCGCACAGAGGCAAGCCAATGTAGAAATGCTTGTTGAGAAAGCAAGAGCATTTGAAGGGACGAGTTATAAAGGTCTGTTTAATTTCGTACGCTATATCGAGCAACTGAAAAAATATGATGTTGATTATGGTGAAGCAAGTATCATAGACGAGCAGGATGACACGGTCCGTATTATGAGTATTCATAAAAGTAAAGGTCTGGAGTTTCCAATCGTTTTTGTAGCCGGAACAGGAAAGCAATTCAATACACAGGATCTAAAAGGAAGTATTGTGATCCATCCGAGAAACGGAGTTGGAATTGACGTTGTAGACCTTGAGATGAGGACAAAGGCACCGACCTTTTTGAAGAAAATGATCCAGGAGAAGACAAAGCTTGAGAATCTTGCAGAAGAACTCCGTGTGCTTTATGTAGCGATGACAAGAGCGAAGGAAAAGCTGATTCTGACAGGCAGTCTGAAAATGGGAGAAGACGGTCTGGAACCATATGTGAACCATATGACAGACAGGAAATCTCCATTGAGCCTTTATCAGTTAGAGAGCGCAAACCGTTATCTGGACTGGATTCTTCCGGCACTTCTTCAGGCAGAAGATCTCAAGAGGGAAGATGGTTTATGTGGGATTCTCAAAACAGAAAGCGAAGAGGTTCAGCAATTGCCGATTCAAGTCCGGATTTTTGATGCAGGAGAGATGGAGTTTACAGAAGATGCACAGCGACAGGCGGAAATAATTGCAAGAGAAGTGCTTGAACACTGGGATACATCGAAGGTTTATCTTCCGGGAGCAGAAGAAAAGCTGGAACAGCAGATGAATTTCCTGTATCCATATAAAGAAGAAGGAAAAATGAAACTGAAATTTACAGTTTCAGAGTTGAAGAAGCGTGAGTCTTTGCGGGAAGAAGCAGGAGAAGAATTGATTCAGGAGCCGGAGAATTGTGCCACTGCTTCCGCATTTCATGGAAGAACAGAAAGAAGGACTGACAGGAGCTTTAAGGGGGAAGTGCTTATCATAAATTTCTCGAGCTTCATGATTTTTCAAAAGAGTATACAGAGGAACTTCTGAAAGAAGAAATCGAACTGTTCTATCAGGCAGGGAGACTGTCAAAAGAGATGGCAGACTGTATCCGCACGAAAGATATTCTTGCGTTTTTAAATAGTGAGAGTGGAAGACGAATGACACAAGCAGCAGGAAATGGGAAGCTCTGGAAGGAACAGCCATTTGTTCTTGGAGTAGCTGCTTCAGAGATTTATCCGGAAATCTATCCGGATATTCAGAAGAGAAGTCAGGAAACGGATGAAAATCGAAAGGAAGAGACCATTCTCGTCCAGGGAATTATTGATGTCTGGTTCGAGGAGGAAGACGGGCTTGTACTACTGGACTATAAGACGGATAGAGTCAGAAATGCATCTCAATTGAAAGAACTGTACCATGCACAGCTTGATTACTATGCCCAGGCGCTGGAGCAGCTGTTAGAGAAGCCGGTGAAGGAGAAGATTATCTATTCCTTTGCCTTGAAGGAGGAGATCATCTTATGAAATATTTCTGGTATTACCTGATATTTATCAATTTATTTGCGTTTTGTACCTATGGGATTGATAAATGGAAAGCGAAGAAAGGCGCATGGAGGATTCCGGAGAAGACGCTGTTAATCCTTGCACTGATCGGTGGAAGTGCAGGAGCAATCGCAGGTATGATGTGCTTCCGGCATAAGACACGGAAAGCAAAATTTATGATTACAGTGCCTGTGATCTTTGTTGTGGAGGTAATCTTGCTGGTTATCTGGCTTTTGTAAGAAAGAAAAAAATGAAAATATTCTTTATCGCATCATCAATTTGCACAGTTAAAGTGCTGAAATTATTATCAAAGAAACAAGATTTTACAAAATCTTGTTTCTTTTTTTCAACTTCTTTTCGAATGAAAAAAAAGTCTGTTAATATAACACATAGGAATACTAGAGTTATTGGTTGCAGAATACTGTGAATAGCATGAAAGCAGCTGGGAAAGGAGTTTGACAAGATGCCAAAATTAAATGAAAATTATCAGAATGTAAAAGACAGTTATCTTTTTGCAGAGATCGCAAGAAGAGTAAAAGTATATGAGGAAACACATCCGGAGAAAGCAGCGGATATTATCCGTCTCGGAATCGGTGATGTGACATTGCCATTGACAAAGAGTGTGATCGAGGCACTTCATGAAGCAGTAGATTCTCAGGCCGTATCTGAGACATTCAAAGGATACGGACCGGAGCAGGGATATGCATTTGCGCAGGAAGCAATCGCAGATTATTATGCGCGCAATGGTGTAGAAGTAAAAGTATCTGATATTTTTATTTCTGATGGA
>ENA-OQDT01000695-OQDT01000695.1-human-gut-metagenome-genome-assembly--contig:-NODE-695-length-21618-cov-14.289656_pt1 | contig 21618 bp, 19 predicted proteins | sample MGYA00242786_ERZ504617 | MGnify/ENA primary metagenome ERZ504617 (study PRJEB26092, sample SAMD00036337) | human gut metagenome | host: Homo sapiens | study: EMG produced TPA metagenomics assembly of...
AACTATTGACAAATCCGGAAAACAGGAGTAGCTTAGAATCATAAGCATGTCGTGTTCGATCAGATGCGGCAGAAAAAATCATGAAAGGAGAACACCACTTATGATCAATCTTATTTATGCATCCAGCGTAAAACAGAATAAACTTCGTATGGCGATCAAACCAGGTGGCTGCCCTTCTTTCGAAATTCTTTGTAAGCATTAACTCTGCATAACAAATCTCTATGCATTCTTTATGCCTGCTATTTCGCACAGAAGGCGCGGTACGTCGATACTGCGGCTTTTTTTATTGCTATAAACAGTACGAAACCGTTCTTTCCGGCTTCGCTCCGTTTCCGGCAGGCAGATTCCGCGGTCTTCTTACCGCATCGATTCCCTTCTTTTATATACAAACGCAGCCTTCGCTTTCGTTTCCCGTTGTTCCGTTCCCACACTTACGGAGCTTTTGAAAGCCTATGTTCTGCCAGACACCCAAACGACATCAATGAGGAGGTTTTAACATTCATGAAGAAAAATCCAATCGGTAAGTACCTGCTCCAGAACTGGTACTACTACGTTTTCGCTTTTGGTTCCATGGCCTTAAGTGTCTTTCTCGATATGCTCGCGCCGCTTGTCACGCTGCACATCGTGGATGACGTGCTGGTCGGTCACAAAATGGAATTGCTCTGGAAATACCTTGCCGCCTTTCTTCTGATCGGTGCCGCAAAAGCCCTGTTTCAGTACATCAAAGAATTTTTATTCGATGTCAGCAGCGTCCGCGTCGCCAGCCAGATGAGGGACAACCTGTTCCGCCACGTCCAGCGGCTTTCGGTGGAATACTTTGACAAAAACAATACCGGCGAACTCCTCGCCCGCGTGCGCGATGACGTCGACCGGATCTGGGATATCCTCGGCTTTGCCGGCATGCTGATCTTAGAAGGCCTGATCTGTATCATGATGGCAATGGTCAGTATGGTCAAACTGGATCTGCCGCTGACACTCGTCTCCGTGGCGATCCTTCCTTTCGTCGCAGGCATCGCAATCCGCCTCGAAAAAGAACTCGACCGTGTCTACGATGCGATCAGTGAGGAAAACGCCGTCATGAATACCGTTGCACAGGAAAATCTCGCCGGTGTCCGCACCGTCAAATCCTTTGCACGGGAACCGTATGAGATCAAAAAATTCCGGAAACACAATCAGAAATACTGCGATCTCAACATGGATCAGGCGCGCGTCCTGATGAAATACGATCCCGCCATCTCGTTTCTTACGAAGCTGATGCGCGTGCTCGTCCTTCTCGCGGGCGGCTACGGTGTCATCCACGGACGCATTACGCTCGGTGTTTTAACGGCCTTTATGGAGTACACCTCCAAGATCACCTGGCCGATCGAAAACGTCGGCTGGCTCGGCAACTGCTTCGCTTCTGCGATTGCTTCCAACAAGAAGCTGAACAAAATTCTCGCAGAGGAGCCGCAGATCGCAGAACCGGAAAATCCGGTGGAGCTTTCAAAACTTCCGGGTGACCTGGAATTCCATCACGTCGATTTCTCCCTGCATGACACACCGATTCTGCAGGATATCGACTTTACCTTAAAGCAGGGCCACACACTCGGCATCATGGGTATGACGGGTTCCGGAAAAACAACCATCGTCAATCTGCTCGAGCGTTTTTACGATGTCACCGACGGTTCCATCTGTCTCGACGGCCACGATATCCGCACCCTGCCGCTGCGCACCGTGCGCGATACTTCTTCCGTCGTCATGCAGGACGTCTTCCTGTTCTCAGATACCATTTCTGAGAATGTCCGCCTCGGCAGCCGCAGCACGATGAAATCCGAGGAGGTACATAACGCTGTCTCCGCTGCATGTGCTTCCGAGTTCGTCGACCATCTTTCGGATCAGTACGAAACCGTCATCGGCGAAGCGCGGCATGGGACTTTCCGGCGGTCAGAAGCAGCGTCTTTCCATCGCACGCGCCCTGGCAAAACAGGCTCCGATCCTCGTACTGGATGATTCCACCTCGGCGCTCGATATGGAGACCGAATACGAAATCCAGAGCCATCTCGCCGAGAAAAAAGATGTTTCCAAGATCATCATTGCCCACCGCATTTCTTCGGTGCAGAATGCCGATGAGATCCTGTATCTCGATCACGGACGCATCGCCGAGCGCGGCACGCATGAGAGTCTGATGGCACAGAAAGGCCTGTACTACTCCACCTGGGAGGCTCAGTACGGTGATTACCATAAAGCAAAGGCAGCCCTCGAGCAGGCACTTCCTGCCAATGCTTAATTCAATTTAATCTGTTACCCGACAACTTCTGTATTTACTTACCCGTTAAGAGAGGAACAATACGATTATGGCTATCAATTCCAGTAAAGTAGATGAAGAGCAGAAAGAGGTCTTAAAGAGCGCGACCATCCGCCGCCTCTTCTCCTACTTAAAAAATTATAAACGCCAGGTTGCCGTTGTTCTCGTGGTTCTCGCCGTTACCATTGCGATTTCCACTGTGAACCCACTGCTCCTGGAGTACGCCATCGACGTCAATATTGCGCAGAAAGACTGGCGCGGGCTTGTTGCCCTCTGCGTATTCATGGTTGTGATCAACCTGGTTTACGCGGCCGGTGTCCGCCTGCGGATGCTTCTGATGGCGCGCATTACCAACAACATTCTTCTGGAAATCCGTGACGAGCTCTACACGCATATCCAGACCTTAAGCTTCAGCTTTTTCGATACCCGTCCGGCCGGAAAGATTCTGGCGCGCATCATCGGCGATGTCAACTCGTTAAAGGATGTGCTGAACGACGGTGTCACAAAGCTGATTCCGAACATTCTCACGATCATCGCTATTCTGGTGATCATGATGATCAAAAACATCTGGCTCTCCTTAAGTGCGATTCTCGTGCTGCCGCTGATCGCTATCGGCATGTATTTTATTCAGATCGTCGCACACAAGAGATGGCAGACGTTCCGGAAAAAATCTTCCAATGTTACGGCGTATATCCACGAGGACTTCTCCGGTATCCGCATCATCAAGAGCTTTACCGCAGAGCAGGAATCGCAGGGCGAGTTTGACCGGCTTCTTCTTGAGCATCAGAACTCCTTCATCCATGCGGTCCGCCTGGCGGATGGTTTTTCCGCTGTGATCGAGGTGACCTGGGGCATCGGAACGTTTCTTCTGTATTTTATCGGTATTTCCGTGCTCGGCGTGGATGCCGTTCCGATCGGTACGTTCACGGCGTTTGCGATGTATCTGACGATGTTCTGGGATCCGATCCAGAACCTGGCCGGTTTTTACAACAAGCTGATCACGAACCTTTCCGCTGCGGAGCGAATCTTTGAGATCCTCGACACACCGGCGGAGGTTGCCGACAAGCCTGGCGTCACAGAACTGCCGCCGATCAAAGGAGAAGTAACATTCGACCACGTCAGCTTTGCCTACTCCGATGATCCGGACACGCTGGTTTTAAAAGATGTCAGCTTTACAGCGGCTCCCGGTGAGACGATCGCACTCGTCGGCCCGACCGGCGCTGGAAAGACGACCATTGTCAATCTGATCAGCCGTTTCTACAATATTACTTCGGGAACGGTCCGCGTCGACGGCCACAGCCTGACGGATGTCTCCATCAACAGCCTGCGTGCCCAGATGGGCGTTATGACCCAGGACAACTTTCTCTTCTCCGGCACGATCCGCGACAACATTGCGTATGGAAAGCTCGATGCCACGGAGGAAGAAATCATTGCCGCCGCAAAGGCCGTGCATGCCCATGACTTTATCATAGAACTGCCGGACGGCTACGACACCGAGATCAGCGAGCGCGGTGCCCGTCTTTCCAACGGCCAGCGCCAGCTTCTCGCCTTTGCCAGAACGATGGTGTCTGATCCGCGGATTCTGATTCTCGACGAGGCGACGTCCAGCATCGACACACAGACAGAAATTCAGGTGCAGCAGGGAATCGAAAGCCTGTTGAAGGGCCGTACCTCGTTCATCATTGCGCACCGTCTTTCTACTATTAAAAATGCGGACCGGATTTTCGTGATCGACCACGGAAAGATTTTCGAGCAGGGAACCCACGACGAACTGATGGCAAAGCAGGGCGCGTACTACCAGCTCTACCAGGCACAGTTCCGCCGGGTATCCTAAAATCAAGAAATTTTCTCAAAACTGCCTTTCTTTTTTACAGGGAAAGGCAGTTTTTTTCCCTCTTTTCTATAACTGGTTTTCCTTTCCTTGACAAATGAATCCTCCCTGCTATATGATGATAACTGATCTTTTTTCGGGGACATTTGTTCCCGTCTGCCGCTTCCCACTCCTGCGGCATTTGTCACGAAACAGTCTGATACGGAGCTTTTTCGAATGCCTCCGTGTTTTCTTTCAGAAAGGAGTATCATGACATTTTTTTCAAAAAAAACGTTACGCCTTCTCCTCCTTCCTGCCCTCCTTCTTCTGACAGGCTGTGCGGGATCCTCAAAAGAGACGGCGGATTCCCAGGAGAACACGAAACTCTCCGCCGTGGCTACGATTTTTCCGCAGTATGATTTTCTGCGCGCCATCGGCGGCGATCATCTCGATCTCCACATGCTGCTTTCCCCGGGTGCGGAAAGTCACTCGTTTGAACCGACACCGGGCGATATGATTACGGTTTCCGAATGTGATCTCTTCGTCTACGTCGGCGGCGATTCCGATGCCTGGGTCGAGACAATCCTTGATTCTGTCGATACCTCGAACAAAGAGGTAGTGACGCTGATGGACTGCGTTGACACCGTTGCCGAGGAAACCGTCGAGGGAATGGAGACCCACGGCCACGCACACGATCATGAGGACGAGGATGCGCACGACCATGAGGACGAAGATGCAGATCACGAGGATGTACACGACCATGAGGACGAGGATACACACGACGAATCTTCCCATGATCATGCGCACGAATCCCACGGCGAACAGGACGAGCACGTCTGGACCTCGCCGAAAAATGCAATGCGGATTGTCCAGAAGCTCTGTGATTCCCTCTGCCGCCTCGACCCGGAGCATGCGGATGAATACCAGGCAAACACCGCCTCGTATCTTGCTTCGCTTGCCTCCCTCGATGAGGAATTTTCCGATGTCACCGCAATTGCAAGCCGCCATACCATTGTTTTCGGCGACCGTTTCCCGTTCCGCTACTTTGCGGACACCTACGGCCTCGACTACTACGCGGCGTTTCCCGGCTGCTCCTCGGAATCCGAGGCAAGTGCCAAAACCCTTTCTTTTTTAATTGATAAAATCAAGGAAGAACAGATTCCCGTCGTTTTCCACACCGAGCTGTCCAATGAACAAATGACGGACTCCATCTGTGAGGCGACCGGCGCGAAAAAGCTGCTGCTTCATTCCTGTCACAATGTATCCAAAGATGATTTCGAAAGCGGCGCTACGTATCTCTCCCTCATGGAACAGAACGTTTCCGCATTAAAGGAGGCTTTAAACTAAATGGCTCTACTTACCTGCAGTGATGTCACCTTCTCCTACGAGGGCATCCCGGTCCTGACCGATGTCAACTTTGCCCTGGAAGCCGGCTCCTACCTCTGTATTGTGGGCGAGAACGGTTCCGGAAAAAGTACTCTGATCAAGGGACTGCTTCACTTAAAAAATCCGTCCACCGGCTCGATCACAACCGGCGACGGGCTTCATCCAAGCGAGATCGGCTATCTGCCGCAGCAGACCGCCGCACAAAAGGATTTCCCGGCGAGCGTCTGGGAAGTCGTGCTGTCCGGCCGGCAGAACCACCCGCATTTCCCGCCGTTTTACACAAAGGCAGACAAAGAGGACGCGCTCCGCAATATGGAGCTTCTCGACCTCCTTCCATTAAAGAAACGATGCTACCGTGATCTCTCCGGCGGCCAGCAGCAGCGTGTGCTTCTCGCTCGTGCGCTTTGCGCCACAAAGAAACTGCTGCTCCTCGACGAGCCGGTCACTGGCCTTGACCCGGTCATGACAAACGAAATGTACCAGCTCATCCGCCGCATCAACCGCGAGCAGAACGTTACGATCATCATGGTTTCCCACGATATTCGCAATATTCTGCCGGACGCAACGCACATTCTCCAGCTCGACCAGAAGCAGGTCTTCTTCGGTCCGACGAACGAGTATCTGAAAACCGAGGCTGGAAAACAGTTTTTAGGAGGTGCCGACTTATGATTTCGAATCTGCTGAAAATGCTTTCTTATCCGTTTATGCAGCGTGCCCTTGTGGTCGGTATTCTCGTCTCGTTGTGCGCCGCACTGCTTGGCGTCAGCCTCGTGTTAAAGCGCTACTCCATGATCGGCGACGGCCTCTCCCATGTCGGATTCGGCTCTCTTGCGATTGCAACGGCACTCGGTTTTGCTCCGCTTGCCTTCACAATCCCTGTCGTCGTGCTTGCCGCCTTTCTGCTGCTCCGCATGAACGAATCCAGCAAGATCAAAGGCGACGCCGCCATCGGCCTGATTTCAAGCTCTGCGCTTGCGATCGGTGTCATCACGGTTTCGTGGTCGAGCGGCATGAACACCGATGTCAACAACTACATGTTCGGAAGCATCCTTGCGATGAGTGATGAGGACGTTGTTCTCTCCGTGGTGCTCTCCATCGTCGTGCTGATCCTGTTCGTCCTGTATTACAACCGTATTTTTGCCGTCACTTTCGACGAGACATTTGCCAAAGCAACCGGTGTCCGCGCAGAGGTTTACAACATGCTGCTGGCATTCTTAACCGCCATCACCACCGTCCTCGGCATGCGCATGATGGGCGCGCTTCTGATCTCCAGCCTGCTGATTTTCCCGGCACTGACCTCGATGCGTCTCTGCCATACCTTCCAGAGCGTGGTGATCTGCTCCGCGGTTCTCTCGGTGGTGTGCTTCCTTCTTGGCATGTCCCTCTCATTTTTCCTGTCCTCCCCTGCCGGAGCGACGGTCGTAATCGTGAACCTGCTGGCATTCCTGATCTTTTCTGCGATTGCCGGAATCCGCGAGCATACCGCATAAAAAGTTTCCGATCTGACCTGCTTTGTTTTACTGGAGGTATTTTATGAATCGAATTGTAATTGCACTGTTAAAACCGTTTTCCTTCATCCCGGCGATTCTGATGATGTCGATGATTTTCTCCTTCTCTTCCCAGAACGGAACGGAATCCTCACAGCTCAGTGAAAAAGTGGCGCGCGGCATTTTCATCACAATCGACCACGTCATGGACCGCGGATGGGATGATGAGAAGATCCAGGAACTGGCTGACGAGTATCAGTACCCGGTACGGAAGCTGGCTCATATGACAGAGTACTGTCTGCTTGCAATCTGTGTTTCGCTTCCGCTCTACGTCTACGGCCTGCGCGGCTTCGCGCTCACATTTCTTGCCGGCATCCTCTGTGTCGCCTTTGCCGCGAGCGATGAGTTCCACCAGACGATGGTCGCCAACCGCGGCCCGTCGGTAAAGGACGTCGGCATCGACAGCATCGGCGTTCTCTTCGGCATCACGTTTGTACGGCTGTTCTGCTGGATTGCACTCGGCGGAAATACGAAAAAAAGAAAGCGGCGCAGACGGCGTTACTATTACTAAAAATATTGGATAACAGAAAAATCCCCGTTGGAAAAATCATTTCTCCTGAAACTGATTTTCCCAACGGGGATTTTTTCATTTTTCTTAAAAACAGCTCTTAGGAAAGTGAATCCGCATACGCCTGAATATCTGCCTTCATCTGAATCCAGGCATCCTCATGCTCCACGTAGTACAGAGGGCAGAGCTTTTCGGTTACATCATAGTGACGGATCACATCGTCCGAAGTCAGATTGAACCGCTTGCATAAGAAACCGGCGAGCTGGACCACAGAATTGTATGTCTCATCGGTAAATTCACCGCTGTCATCCGGGTGACAGCATTCAATTGAGATCGTGTCGAAATTGCGCTGGTTCGATGCATACGACCATTCGCTCGTCGGAATACACTGAACGACTTCTCCCTCGATACCGATCACAAAATGGCTGCTGGCCTGTGCCTCCTGCGTCTCCGGCAGATTTTCGAAATAATCACGGTTCTGCATCGCTGTGCTTCCCGGATTTGCCGTGTAGTGAATGACAATGCCATTCACTTTTTTCAGCCGGGTCTGCGGTCTGGACCAGCTGTTCGGCGTCAGAAGCTCCACATCGATCGGCGGAGCACCGGTCCAGTCGGTGATATCATTGTCCTCATAGTCATCTGCCAAAAGACCGCCTTGAGTGCTGCTGCCGTCTGCCAGTGCATCGCTCATGGCCGGTTCCGTCTTTGCCAGATGGCGGATGCCGCTGTAAATGCCGACGCAGATCAGCACCACCAGAACTCCCGTCAGAAACATTCTGCGGTGAAGCTGGCGCTGCCTCTGTTTTCTTGTCATTTTTCCCCGTCTCTTCTGTGCCATATGTTCTCTCCCCGCTGCAAATAAGCGCCCCCTCATTTGAAAAGGCAGAAGCTGAAAAGTTTCTGCCCTTTCCTCCTTCTGCCTTTTGCGACTTTTTATTCTTATTTATCGTCTACGCTGTAGTTCGGAGCCTCTTTGGTAATGTGGATATCATGCGGATGGGACTCTTTTAAGGATGCTGCAGAAATCTTCACGAATTTTCCAGTCTCCTTTAAGGTCTCAACATCTTTTGCTCCACAGTAGCCCATGCCGGAACGAAGTCCGCCGATCAGCTGGAATACGGTATCCTCTACAAGACCCTTGTATGCCACACGGCCTTCCACACCTTCCGGAACCAGTTTCTTGGCGCCGGTCTGGAAGTAACGGTCTTTACTTCCGTTCTCCATGGCTGCGATGGATCCCATTCCACGGTATACTTTGTATTTTCTTCCCTGGAACAGTTCGAAATCTCCCGGGCTCTCATCGCATCCTGCGAAGATGCTTCCCATCATGCAGACATTGGCACCGGCTGCGATAGCCTTTGTCATGTCTCCGGAGTACTTGATACCGCCGTCGGCGATGATCGGAGTTCCGGTCTTCTTTGCTTCCTCATAGCAGTCCATAACGGCTGTGACCTGCGGTACACCGATACCTGCAACGACACGGGTCGTACAGATAGAACCAGGTCCGATACCGACTTTAACAGCGTCTGCTCCGGCTGCGATCAGGTCTCTTGTTGCCTCTGCGGTTGCCACGTTTCCGGCGATTACCTGCAGATCCGGATAATGCTCTTTGATGAGGCGAAGTGTTTTGAAGATATTTGCGGAATGTCCGTGAGCGGAGTCGATGACGATCACGTCTACGTGTGCTTTTACCAGCGCATCGACACGATCGAGCACGTTTGCCGTGATGCCGACTGCGGCACCGCAGAGCAGACGTCCCTGCTCATCCTTGGCGGACAATGGGTACTTGATGGTTTTCTCGATATCTTTGATGGTGATCAGACCTTTGAGGTTGAAATCGTCATCGACAATCGGAAGTTTCTCTTTTCTGGATTTTGCAAGGATTGCTTTCGCCTCATCCAGCGTAACGCCTACTTTTGCAGTAATCAGGTTTTCGCTGGTCATGGACTCTTTGATTTTCTTGGTGAAATCAGTTTCAAACTTCAGATCACGGTTTGTAATAATACCAACCAGTTTTCCGTTCTCGGTAATCGGGACACCGGAAATACGGAATTTTGCCATCAGATTATTGGCATCTTCCAGGGTGTGCTCCGGAGACAGATAAAACGGATCGGTGATAACACCGTTCTCAGAACGTTTTACTTTGTCTACTTCTTCTGCCTGCTGCTCAATCGACATATTCTTGTGAATAATACCGATTCCTCCCTGACGTGCCATGGCAATTGCCATACGGTGTTCTGTAACCGTATCCATGCCGGCGCTCATCATCGGGATGTTCAGCTTGATCTTCTTGGTCAGATGCGTAGTCAGATCTACCATGTTTGGGGTTACTTCAGAATACTGCGGAACCAGAAGCACATCATCGAAGGTAATACCATCACCAATAATTGTACCCATTTTCATTTCTTCCTTTCTTCTTAAGTTTTTTTGATTTATCACCTAGTTTAACAAAAAACGAAAACGCTGTCAATCCATAAATACTTTTCTTGGTGCGCGGTTGCGGATATCCTTTAACATCACCTCATCCGGCTCGAAGATGACCATCTGCATTGTGTTGTCTTTTGAAATAACAAATGCATACGGTTTGTGACCCTGTCCTTCGATTCCGGAGGAATAGTTGTAACGTTTGATGCTCTGATTGTTTTTGTAGGAATCGAGCTGATGGGACTGGTACGGAGCCAGGATTTCCATGTTGGAAAGCTCATAGCTTGCGGCTCTTTTTCTTCTTGACTGCGAATAGATACGGTCGATGTCGAGCTCGCCGTTGACGTACAGATACTCAAACTCTACCGAAAGCTTCGGGATAAAAATATAGTCTACGATTCCAAGTACCAGCGCAAGAAGCAGAATCAGCGGATTCATCATAATTCCTGCGGCTGCAAAAAGAACGGTAAAGAAGATCAGAACTCCTTTGATCGCCTTGTCTTTTCCTGTCTGCTGTTTTTTCACCAGCACTTCTGTGTACAGATCACTCATTTACTCCATCCTCCTCAAGATATTCGATCAGTTTTGCTACATTGTCCGCGTTCTTTGTATTGACTACGACGGTCAGATAACACGGCTCATAGTACGTAAGGCCCATATCCTGGTACTTTTTCAATTTGGAAATGTCGAGGCAGGTATCTCCCGCCTGGATGCCGTATTTTTCGCATGTCGCCTCGTCAAACAGCGTGGACAGATCCAGGAAATAGTCGTCCCTGCTATAGTTGTCGTACACGGCCTGTGAACAGATCAGAACATCCATGCTCTGTGCGGCAATCACGGCTGTGAATTTCATCAGCGTGTTGTAATCCGCGTTTTCCAGGTTTTCACCGAAGCTGTAGCTTGTATCGATGCTTACCTTTTCGTACTTATCTCCGGTTCCGAGCGCTTCTTTTAGGTCCTCCTCGATCGGACTTACATCCTGCAGTCCTGCGTAATCCACTACGGCAATGCTCACGAGGTCATAATACTTCGCATTTTCATGGATATTCACAATCGTGCCGATGATGAAGATAACAGCGATGATGCCGAAAATGACAGCCTTGTAGTATTCCCAGATATAGGCCAGTTTCTCTTTAAAATTCATTTTCGACAGCTTCTCTTTTTCGAGCTGCATCTTCTCCTTCCTTGTCATGTCGGATTCATAACGACTTGCCATGTGTGTTTCTTCTCCTTTGTTGTATTTCCCCCAACATCCTACAAATCAGTATAGCATAAAACGCCGGAAGCGTCCATATACGCCGCCCGGCGAAAGCATGAAAACTTTCTGAAATTTTTTGTAACGATTCAGGGCCATGCGAAATGGAAGAAAAACTTTCCACTAAAAAATCGGCCGGCAAAGACAGGACTTCGGAACCCATGTTCCGCTACGGTCTTTGCCAGCCGGTTTTCTTATTTTGTTTTACCAGACATTTTTATCCCGGAAATTACATCATTCCCATTCCGCCGTCTGCGCCTGCCGGCATAGCCGGAGCCGGCTCTTTGATGGTGGAAACTACGGACTCGGTGGTCAGCAGCGTTGCGGAAACGCTGGTAGCGTTCTGCAGTGCGCTTCTGGTAACCTTAACCGGATCAAGGATACCAGCCTGGATCATGTCTACATACTCTTCGTTGTATGCATCAAATCCAACACCTACTTTGGACTCTTTTACTTTGTTGATAACAACAGCGCCTTCCAGACCCGCGTTTGTTACGATGTGGAACAGAGGAGCCTCAAGTGCTTTCTGTACGATTCTTGCACCGATCTTCTCGTCGCCGTCCAGGCTGTCAATCAGCTCTGCAAGCTGTGTTGTTACATGGATGTATGCAGAACCGCCGCCTGCGATGATACCCTCTTCTACGGCTGCTCTCGTTGCATTTAAAGCATCCTCCATACGGAGTTTTTCTTCTTTCATCTCGGTCTCGGTTGCTGCACCTACACGGATAACAGCTACGCCGCCTGCCATTTTTGCCAGTCTCTCCTGCAGTTTCTCTTTATCGAACTCAGAAGTGGTCTCCTCGATCTGGGATCTGATCTGGCCGATTCTTGCTGCGATGGCATCTTTTGCGCCGGCACCGTCAACGATAACGGTGTTCTCTTTCTGAACTTTAACAGATTTTGCACGTCCGAGCATTTCCAGAGTAGCGTCTTTTAATTCCAGACCAACTTCCTCGGAGATCACCTGGCCGCCGGTCAGGATTGCGATATCCTCGAGCATTGCTTTTCTTCTGTCGCCGTATCCCGGTGCTTTGACAGCTACTACGTTGAAGGTTCCGCGCAGTTTGTTGATCACGAGTGTCTGGAGAGCCTCGCCCTCTACGTCCTCAGCGATGATCAGCAGTCTTGCGCCGTTCTGTACGATCTGCTCCAGCAGCGGAAGAACTTCCTGAATGTTGGACAGTTTCTTATCGGTAATCAGGATATATGGATTGTCGAGAACGGCTTCCATTTTCTCCATATCGGTACACATGTAAGCGGAGATATATCCACGGTCGAACTGCATACCTTCTACCAGCTCCAGCTCGTTCTGCATGGTCTTGGACTCCTCGATGGTGATAACGCCGTCTTTGGAAACTTTTTCCATAGCGTCAGCTACCATCTGGCCTACTTCTTCGCTTCCGGAAGAAACAGCTGCAACTTTTGCAATCTGCTCTTTGCCTGCTACCGGCTGGCTCATCTCTGCAAGGATCTGAACAGCTTTATCGGTTGCTTTCTTCATTCCCTTACGAAGAACGATCGGGTTCGCACCTGCTGCCAGGTTTTTCATTCCTTCGTTTACCATAGCCTGTGCCAGAACGGTTGCGGTTGTGGTACCATCACCTGCTACGTCGTTGGTCTTTGCAGCAACTTCTTTGATGAGCTGTGCGCCCATGTTTTCAAAGCCGTCTGCCAGCTCGATCTCTTTTGCAATCGTAACACCATCGTTTGTGATGAGCGGAGCGCCGTACTGTTTGTCCAGAACAACGTTTCTTCCTTTCGGTCCAAGGGTTACACGTACGGTATCTGCAAGCTGGTTTACACCATTCTGAAGAGCGTTTCTTGCCTCTGCTCCATATTTAATCTCTTTTGCCATGATTGTCATGCCTCCTGATTTTTACTTGATTATTCTTTATTTTACAACTGCCAGAATGTCATCCTGTTTTACGATGATGTACTCTTCGTCTTCCAGTTTGACGTTGGTTCCTGCATATTTGGAATAGATTACCTGATCTCCGACTGCAACTTCCATTTTTACTTCTTTGCCGTCTTCTACTTTTCCAGGTCCTACTGCGATAACCTCAGCCTGCTGCGGTTTCTCCTGTGCCTGTCCCGGAAGTACGATACCGGATTTTGTGGTTTCCTCTGCTTTTAACTCTTTTAATACAACTCTGTCACCTAAAGGTACTAACTTCATTTATGTTTCCTCCTTCAAGATTTCATTCAGTTTTATTTATTAGCACTCAGTTCATTCGAGTGCTACTTGATGGTTCTTACTATAGTGTTTTCCACCTCATTTCGCAAATGCATGAATTTTGTAATTCTCTTTTTTTCTCTCGTGATAACTCTTAATTTCTCTTATTTCCTCGTTTTTTCTTATTTTGGCAACTTTTTCATATTTTATACTCTCTTTAGAATCTAATTATAGTTTATTCCTAAAAACGGGAATGATACCATTTTTTTCCGCTCCCCGAATGCTTTTTTGCACAAAAAGAAACGGCGCCATTCTTAAACGGCTCCGATTCTTTTCTACATTCCACTTTTTTATTTTTTCGCCTCGTCCGGATGGGCATCGCCCTTTCCTTTCAGGTTCTTTCTTGCTTTGATCTCGTCGAGTTCATCAAAGATATAATCATTTAATACCTTGATATACGTTCCCTTCATACCGCTGGAACGGGACTCGATGACGCCTGCGCTCTCGAATTTGCGGAGGGCATTTACGATGACGGATCTTGTGATGCCGACGCGGTCTGCAATTTTGCTTGCAACCAGAATGCCCTCATCCCCGTTCAGTTCATCAAAGATATGGATGATGGCTTCCAGTTCGGAGAAGGACAACGTGTTGAATGCGGATTTAACCACCTGAACCTTGCGGTTTTCCTCCACATTTTCCTCGTTGACGGAACGCATCATTTCCAGTCCGACAACGGTTGTGCCGTACTCACTGACGATGATATCGTCGATATCGTACTGCGGGGTGCAGCGGTACATAAATACGGTACCAAGGCGTTCTCCGGCGATCTCGATCGGGCAGATAATTGCGGTGTAGCGCTCTACACCAGGCCGTTCAAAGCCGAGGGTCTGTAAATTGACGTTCTCTTTTGTGGAGAGTACGCCGAGGAGACGCTCGTTTAATGCGGCATCGACATAACCGCCCACCTTATCCTCGATCAGCTCCGTAATTTCTTCCACGCCCGGGCAAAGGCTGATGCCCAGCACTTTTCCTTTTTTACTGATCACCAGGATATTGGAACTTAACGTTTCCATCAGGACTTCACAGATATCGTTGAACACGACCTTCGTGGAGTGATTGTTATGAAGCAGTTTGTTGATTTTTCTGGTTTTATCCAGCAGTTGTACGCTCATGTTCTTCTCCTTTCTTTATTTTCTGCATTTTTTTGGCGTATCCGCCGAAAAAAATGCACACTGATGCCTTTTTCAGACAACCCTTAAAACTAAGCTCATTCTATCATGTAGTTTTCCGGAAATCAATATATTTTTCAGAAAACTATAAATTTTATAAAAATTCATGCTAAATTTTTTCGGATCTTCCTGTTTTTCCGCCTCGATAAGCAAAAAAAAACGGTCTGCACCAGTTTTTCACCAGTACAGACCGCTTTGTCATTCTCAGTCTTCGTCTTTCTTTTCGCGTGCTTCTACATAGCCGCACTGCTCGTCCGCGCAGACCAGCTTATTGCCTTTTTCCAGCATATAGCCGCCGCACTGCGGGCATTTCTTGGCAGACGGTTTCTGCCAGGACATGAAATCGCATTCCGGATTGTTTTCGCATCCATAATATTTCCGTCCTTTTTTCGTCTTGCGCAGGATCACTTCTTTTCCGCACTTCGGACACGGAACACCGATCTTTTCCAGATACGGCTTCGTGTTCTTGCAGTCCGGGAATCCCGGGCAGGCGAGGAATTTTCCGTGCGGGCCGTATTTGACCACCATGTTGCGGCCGCAGTTCTCGCAGATGACATCCGTCACCTCATCCTCTACCTTAACTTCTTCGAGGTTCTTTTCTGCCTCTGTGACCGCCTCATAGAGATCCGGCCAGAAGTTCTCGACTACTGTCTTCCACGGAACACTTCCATCTCCAACCCTGTCGAGCAGAGCTTCCATCGTTGCCGTAAAGTTGACATCCACGATGCTCGGGAATGCCTCTTTCATCATGTTGTTGACCACCTCGCCGAGCTCTGTCATGTAAAGGTTCTTGTTCTCCTTTGCCACGTAACGGCGGTTGATGATCGTTGTGATGGTCGGCGCATACGTACTTGGACGGCCGATGCCGAGTTCCTCAAGCATTTTGACAAGGGATGCCTCGGTGTAGTGTGCCGGCGGCTGTGTGAAGTGCTGCTGCGGATCCATCTTTTCCAGTGCCAGCTCCGTTCCTGCCTCCAGGCTCCGGACAGCGGCGTTTTTCTCTTTCTTTTCCTCATCCGGATCGGTGTAAACGGACATGAAACCATCAAATGCCAGACGGGAGGAAGCTGCTGTAAAGAGATACTCTCCTGCATTGATCCGTGCGGAAATTGTCTCATAGACGGCTGGCTGCATGCGGCTTGCCACAAAGCGTTTCCAGATCAGCTGATACAGGCGGAACAGATCTCTTGGCAGGGATTCTTTTACCATTACCGGTGTATTCGTCACATTGGTCGGACGGATGGCCTCGTGCGCATCCTGTGCCTTGCTGTTTTTATTCTCCGTCGTGTCCCCGCTTGCGGTATATTTTGTGCCGTACTGCTCCTGGATAAAGGAACGTGCTGCCGCATCGGCCTCCTCGCTGATTCGTGTAGAATCGGTACGCAGATAGGAAATCAGAGCGATCGTTCCCTTTCCTTTTACTTCCACGCCCTCGTAGAGCTGCTGCGCCAGACGCATCGTCTTCTGTGTGGAGAAGTTCAGCACCTTCGATGCTTCCTGCTGCAGGGTACTCGTGGTGAACGGAAGCGGCGCTTTCTTGGAACGCTCTCCTTTTTTCACTTCGGATACGGTAAAGGTCTCATTTTCCAGTCCCTTTAAGATTTCATCGAGCTGCTCTTTCGTCTCGATCGCCATCTTTTCACTGCCTTTGCCGTGGAATTTTGCAACGAGCGGTTTCTTCTCGCCCGGAATTTTCAGATCTGCTTCCAGTGTCCAGTATTCTTTCGGAATGAACGCATTGATCTCATCCTCGCGGTCGCCGATGATGCGCAGTGCAACGGACTGCACACGGCCGGCGGAAAGTCCGCGTTTGATTTTCTTCCATAACAATGGGCTGATTTCATAACCTACCATACGGTCGAGGCAGCGGCGCGCCTGCTGCTCGTCCACCAGGTTCATATCGATGTCGCGTGCCTGTTTGATCGACGCTTTGACTGCTGATTTTGTGATCTCGTTGAAGGTGATGCGGCGCATCTTGTTCTCATCGAGATTCAGCGCAATCGACAGATGCCAGGAAATTGCCTCTCCCTCGCGGTCAGGGTCAGTTGCGAGATAAACTTTATCTGCTTTTTTTGCGGCTTTTCGAAGAGATGCCAGAAGCTCTCCTTTTCCGCGGATGGTGATATATTTTGGTTCAAAGTCATGTTCTACATCAATTCCAAGCCGGCTTTTCGGCAGATCGCGCACATGGCCCATAGATGCTGCAACTTCGTAATTTGCCCCGAGATACTTTTTCACCGTCTTGACTTTTGCCGGTGATTCCACTATTACAAGATATTTTGCCACCTCTGATGCCTCCTGAATACATATTTTTATAACTGTTCGCTGTCCGGCCCAGCCTTGCGCAGAATGGAGCGCATGATCTCGGCCTTCTGCCCCGCCGCAGAGACAATAAGAATGACCTCCTTCTCCGCCGCGATGGAGATGTTGTAGAATTTCGGCGCGCCCTTTGCGCCGGTCCCCTTGCCGTGCAGGACCGTGCCGCCTCTGGCCCCGGCTGCGCGTGCCGCGTTCATCACGGCGTCCGTGCCGCCCTCGTTTGCAATGGCGATGATCAGCTCATAGGCGCAGCTCAGGTCCGGCGTGTATTTCGGGCTTCTCCCGCCGTTCAGATATGCCACCGTATTTCCTCCTCCTACACTTTTGATCGGCACGGCGATGACGATGCCGTGCCCCGGCACGCCGATGTGCAGCCGCCGCTTCTGCGCGGCGATCAGCGCTGCCGTCTTTTCCGCGTCGGCGATCGTCAGCACAACGCGGCGTTCATTCGATTCGATGCCGAGCAGGTCGAGCATGCTCTGCACGGCCGTCCCGCGCCCATGGAGCGTGACGGTCAGCGGCAGGCCGAGCCCTTCGCACAGGTCCGTGAGGATCTCGAGCCGCTCCGGCGCAATAATGGAGATCACATAATTCATGCCGCATCCTCCCAAAGCTCCACAATGTCGAAGTCGCCGTACTGCTCCGGCGCGGCGGCGGTACGCTTTGCGCGGCGCTCATAGACGAAGCCGACGGCCTGAATGGACAGCAGCGGCATCATGGCGACAAGGGCCACCACGCCGAAGGCGTCGCGCAGGATGTTGCCGCCGAGCGCGCTGCTTGCACCCATGACGAACTGGAGCATGAACGTCGCCGTCATCGGGCCGGAGGCCACGCCGCCGGAGTCGAAGGCGATGGCCGTATAGATGTCCGGCACGAAGAACGACAGCGCCAGCGCGATGCCGTAGCCGGGCACGAGGAACCACAGAATGGAGATTCCCGTCAGCACGCGCAGCATGGAAAGACCCATGGCCAGCGCGATGGCGACGGAGAGGCTGCGCTGGATGACCTTGCCGGGGATCGCGCCCGCACTGACGCTCTCGATCTGCTTTTCCAGCACGCCGACGGCAGGCTCGGCCGAGATGATGAACCAGCCGAGTACCATGGCGAGCGGAACGAGCAGCCAGCCGTGCACGGCCAGCTCTGCACCCAGCTCCGCGCCGAGCGGCGAAAAGCCGACGTTCACGCCGGTGAGGAACAGGACAAGGCCAACATAGGTATAGAGAATGCCGATGAGGATCTTGGCAAGGCTGCGGCCCGGCAGGCGCAGCAGCGTGAGCTGAAACAGGAAGAAGATCGCTACGATCGGCAGCATAGAGATCGCCATTTCCTTGAGATAGAGCGGAATGGAGGCGAGGAACGCGCCGCCGATGGCAGTTGAGCTGCCGAACGAGGCCGAGCTGAGGTCGGCAACGGCGTTGCTGCCCTGATAGAAAAAGCCAAGGATCAGCACCGCGAGGATCGGCCCGACGGAGCACAGCGCCACAAGGCCGAAGCTGTCTGCCTCCGCGCGGCGGTCGCTTCGGATATTCGATACGCCGAGGCCCATGGCGAGGATGAACGGCACGGTCATTGGACCGGTCGTCACGCCGCCGGAGTCAAAGGCAATTCCGAGAAAATCGGGGTCTGAAAAGGCGGCCAGCAGGAAGATGAGCGCATAGCAGCCGATCAGCAGCCAGCGCAGGTTCGCGCCCGTGACGATGCGCAGCATGCACACGGCCATAAACAGGCCGACGCCCACGCCGACCGTCAGCAGAAGTCCGTGCTGCTGATGTGCGGCACCGTTTCCGCCAGCACCTGCAGGTCCGGCTCGGCCACGGTGATGGCAAAGCCGAGTGCAAAGCTCACGCCGAGGATGAGTGGCAGATTCTTCGTGCGCGTCAGCGCCGTGCCGATCTTGGTGCCGATGGGCGTCATGGACTGCTCCGCACCGAGCGAGAACAGGCCCATGCCGACAACCAGCATCACGCCGCCGATGAGAAGCTCAGGAGCAGGTCCGGCTTCATCGGCGCGGCGGTCAGGCACAGCAGAACGACGTCAGAACGATCGGCAGCACGCAGTGTGCCGATTCAGCGACCTTTCTCGCACGGCAGAGCGGTCCTCCCGCCAGTCCGATGGGTGCTTTTCAAATCGATCCGTCCCTTCCTCGAGCAGCTTGCGCTGCAGTCGGACATATTCCGCCGCCTCCTCCGGGCTGAGCGCCGACAGAAGGACGGAGACCTCATCCAGCACCGCGCCCAGCCGCTCCCGGATGCATGCAGCGCCGGCCTCCGTGAGGACGACGTCCACACGGCGCTCATCGTCAGCATCCGGCGTGCGGACGATCCAGCCCTTGGCCTCCAGATGCTTCAGCAGGGCGGCGATGCGCGCGGAGCTGGCATACAGAGAGCGGCTCAGCTCGGACGGCCCTGCCGTTCCGCCGTGGCGCAGCAGGAAATGCAGGACAAAATATTCGCCGCCGGACATCTCGTCCAGCCCGCGGACGGCAGGAAGATGGTGCAGCGCCGTCCGGAACGACAGCAGCTCGGCTGCAAGTGCGGAATAGTCCATGGTCTTTGTTGGTTCTCCTTATATTGCTAACACTATTAGCAATATAATACCATACCAAACACGAAAAGGCAAGCCTTTTTCACCGCTGCAGCGACATTTGACTTTCCTCTGCCCATATGGTATACTAGCAGAGAAAAACCGGAGAATATATCGGTGGAGGAGGCCTTCCATGAAAAAATGCTTGCTTGCCCTTGCGCTGCTTTTTGCTGTCCTGCTGAGCGGCTGCGCCATCGTGCAGACGACGGATCTGGCCGATTACGGCAACACCGGCGGCGAGACCTGGCACGGCAGCGCCGTTTTTGACCTGCTCTCCAGCCTGACCTCTACCGGCGATGCGGACGGTACGCAGAGCGCTGCGCCGCCGCGCATGCAGGAGCTCTTCCCGATCTTCCCGCCCGATGCGCTGCTGCAGCGTGCGCAGGACCGGGATTACCACCATCTCTATCGCTATACGCTCCTGCAGGACGAGCTGTTCACGCGTCTATCCTGCCGCTATTCCACTGCGGATTATCAGGCGGAGGTCGACCGCCTCGCGGCGCTCGGCGCAACCTATGACACGACGCTCTTCCGCCTGCCCGCCTATATCTGGATGCTCCACGACACGGACAACTCCGAATATGTCCTGCTGGAGGAATCCACGCGCACGATCCACTACATTGCCTGCCAGACGGACGAGCTGGCTGCCCTTGCCATGCCCGAGGGCTGGTATCCCGGCGAGTCGCTCCGGGCCGTCCGCATCGCGCCGCCCGAGGGAAAGGAGAATGCATCATGACCTGCCCGCAGTGCGGCACCGAGAATGCCGCTGACGCCCGCCTCTGCCGCCATTGCGGCGCAACGCTGCCGGAGGGCCCGCAGCCCGTTCCCCTGCGCCTGCAGCATGTGGCTGCATCCCGCCTGTGTCTGCTCACGGCGACGGTCTCCACGGCGGGCCTCGTCCTGCTTCTGCTGCTGACACTGCTGTTCCCCGCCATGCAGCACGGCTTCCACGAGCTTGCCGCTTCTGTCGGCGTTCTCCTGCCGAAGGACGGCCGCCTGTTCGGCGGCGCGGCGTTTTTCTTCTTCCTGCCGTCCGCTGCCCTGTGCGCCGGTCTGTGGCTGGCATGGCGCGCGGCGCGGAAGGAAGAGCCTGTTCCGCTGACGGCCTATCGCGCGTTTCGTGCGGCTGCCTGGATGGAATTCGTGCTACTGACGGTCCTGTGCCTGCCGCTGCACCTATATCTCTTCCCCTTCCACCTGCCGGACTTTGCGCGGTCGCGCGTGCTGAGCGGCTATATCGGTCTGCTCATCATCTGGGCGATCAGTCTGGTGTATTTCTGCGTGAGCCGCCGCTTTCTGCGGGCTCTCGGTTGGCGCACCCTGCGCGAAAAGCAGGGCCCTGGTCCCTGCTGTGTGATGCTCGGCATCAATGCACTTCTTGCGCTTGCCATGGTGCTCGGCGCATTCTCCGGCCTTTTTTCGGAGAGCCTGTTCTCCGGCTTTTTCCCGCTGGCCTTCTTTGATGGCCTGTGCCGCGGCGGCGGGCGGCTGCTTGCCGTGCTGAGCCTGCTGGTGTGGGCGGCGATCCGGGTGCTGCTGGCTCTCCTGCTGCTCCGCCTGTGGCCGCTGCTGCAGAAGCCCGAAAAATGATTTGTCAAAATTGCGGTGTGAACGTTGTGTTTTGCACCGCAATTTTTTTCGCACGAAAAACGGCATACTATATCCGAATCAAATGATCGGAGGAACGTTCATGGGAACGAATCACATGGGGCGGCAGAGCATCCGCTTTCCGCAGCCGCCGGTTGTGCGCGGCTTCGCCTCCGTCGCCGGGAAAAAGGAGCGCGAGGGGCCGCTCGGCGATCAGTTTACGGCAACGGTGCAGGATACGACATTCGGCGAAAAGAGCTGGGAGCGGGCCGAGCGCCGCATGCAGCAGATGACGCTGGAGCTGGCGCTGGAGAAGGCCGGGCTGACCGATGCGGATCTTGACGCGGCCTTTGCCGGGGACCTGCTGAATCAGTGCATCGGCTCGAGCTTCAGCCTGCGCAACCGCGGCGTGCCGACGCGGGTCTTTACGGTGCTTGCTCGACGATGGCGGAGTCCCTGCTGCTTGCAGCCATGTCCGTCAGCGGAGGCTACGCGCGCACGGCGCTGGCCATG
>ENA-OQDT01000696-OQDT01000696.1-human-gut-metagenome-genome-assembly--contig:-NODE-696-length-21607-cov-3.389106_pt1 | contig 21607 bp, 23 predicted proteins | sample MGYA00242786_ERZ504617 | MGnify/ENA primary metagenome ERZ504617 (study PRJEB26092, sample SAMD00036337) | human gut metagenome | host: Homo sapiens | study: EMG produced TPA metagenomics assembly of...
GTTCAATGGAACCATTTAACTTAATGATCTCTACAGTCTGATGCTTCGTGTTATAGAAATAATCTTTTGCAATATTCGGATATTTTGTTGCTACCCGGATCAGTTCATGATGCTGCAGAAGTGGTGCCGGCATCTTTGTATCCGCATACACACATCTTACATTTTCCATATCCAAGATCCAGTACTTCATGTACCTTACGTCCTTCTTCCAGGATTGTATCTTTTTCCAACGACTCCGATATCCGCTGCGCCATATTCTACATATGTCGGAACATCCGGTCCTTTTGCAAGAAAGAAACGGAGTTTCAATTCTTCATTGGTGAAAATCAGCTTCCTGGAATCTTTATCTTTCATCTCTTCACAGGTAATCCCGATTTTCTCAAATAATTCTAATGTCTGTTTTGCCAGACGTCCTTTCCCCAGGGCAAATGTCAGGTATCTCATAATGTCTAACTCCTATCTGTACTATTCACGATCTTCTGCTCTCCGGTAACGAGATTGACCATCGTTACTTCTCCGGTCTCCTCGATATATACCAGACTTCCGGCATAATAATCATTTCCGTAACGGATATAATCTTCCAATCCACTGTTTTCATCCTTCTTCAGAAGTTCTGCATTCTTGGCTTTTCTACGGAAATCCTTCGCAAGGCGGATTGCTTCAAGCTGTCTTCCTTCCGCATATATGATGATCGTATTCTTTCTTGGATATACGATGCGGATCTTCTGACGGGTCAGTGCACTCACCAGTTCATCAATTACAATCGCAAAACCGATAGATGGTGATTTCTTACCGAACTTTTCAATCAGATGGTCATAACGTCCACCCTTTACAACTGCATCCCCGGTTCCGTAAGTATAACCACGGAACACGATTCCTGTATAGTATCCATAGGTTCCTGTCATGCTCAGGTCAAAAGTGACAAATTTTTCCACTCCGTAATAGCGCAGGATGTGGTATATCTTCTCCAGGCGTCTGATTGCCATCACACCTTTGGAGTTCGGCGCAAGGTTTTCCGCTTTTTCCAGGATATCAATTCCTCCGATCAGTTCATTCAATGCTGAAAATGCTTCTTTGGAGCTTCTCTTTGCCTGAATACTGTCCAGAAATTCTTCTACACCGAAGTAATTGCGGTTACCGATCAGTTCTCTTACTCTTTCTTCCGCCTCTTCATCCAGACTTGCGTCTTCGATCAGACTCTGGAAGAAATCAACATTACCGACACAGAGCTGGAATTCTTTCAGCCCGATCGTCAACATAGATTCAATCACCAGAGCAAGCATCTCTGCATCTGCCTCTATCGAATCATCCCCGACAAATTCTGCTCCCATCTGCGTCGTCTCTCTTAAGCGTCCCTGATAACTGGAATGGTTCACAAATGTATTGCCTGTATAACACAGACGGATCGGAAGATTTTCATCTTTAAATAAAGTTGCCGATGCTCTTGCAATAGACGGGGTAATATCGGGTCTTAAGACAAGTGTATTGCCATCTTTGTCGAAAAAATTTATACAGATCGTTGGCCGGTGTCGTTCCAATCTCCTCGCGGAACACATCAAAATATTCAATCGTCGGAGTCTGGATATCATGATATCCATATAAATGAAATACTTTTTTCAATCTGCTTTCCAACGCAAGTTTTTTTCCACATTCTACGTTGTATATATCCCGTACTCCTTCCGGAGTGTGTAATTTTTCTTCATATGTCCTCCAGGTAGTAATATTTTTCTTCCAGCACTTTAGTGTGCTACCATGTTAAAAAATCACTTTGCATTATACGCAGTTTCATCCGTTTTGTCAAGTTCATCACGAAGTTCCAGATCGAGATTCAAGGCATCCAGGTATGGAACATAACATCCATGGAAGAATTTCATAAAAAACCGTTCGTCCAGTTCATCAAAACGGAAGCTTTTTCTTCCTCCGTTCTGTGCAACGCATCCAGAACCTGTACAGTTCCTCAAAACGCATATAATATAAGATATTTCTAGATGAATAATAAATCAGGACAAATGCAACCCCCTGCTGCTTTTCAAAATTCTTCATAAATTCCACCTGATGTTCATGAATATTCTGAAGCGGAAATGTCTCTGCCACACATTCCTTCGCATCAAAACACACCGGAATCCCCTGCACTGCACCGATATAATCGATCGTACTGCGCTGATCAAAATAAGCCAGCGTGATCTGTCTGTTGTTCTTTATCCATACGTACCGGCGTGATCGGGGTCGGGATCTTCTGCAATAAGTGCCAGATTCTTTTCCAGATACCACTCATTGGTACGATTCACCATATCTTCTAATGTAGAACCTCTGAGGCCTCTTGAGTTCCATGTTCCCATGCCGTCTCCTTTATCAGTTTCCAGAATGTCTCCGGAACTTTTGCGTAAAATGTCTTTTCAGAAAGATTCTCCAGTTCTTTTTCATACCGGGCATTGTAAGCTGATAGGCATGCAATACCTGGTCTTTAATCTTCCATTCTTTTTATAACGGTCATTCCATTTCTTAGAACCGTATTTATAATCTCCGAGAAGCGGATGTCCGGTGCCTGCCAGATGTGCACGAATCTGATGGGTACGTCCAGTGATCAGATGTACTTTCAGAAGCGTCATCTCCTGATTCCATGCGATTGGAAGATATTCCGTCTCGATCGGCAGGCCATTCGCCTCTTTTGAAGAAGTTCCATTTGAAAAACTGACGCGGTTCGTCTTCTCATCTTTCACAAGATATCCACTGATATGTGCCGGTTCCGTGATCCTGCCTTTTACGATACAGAGATAATACTTTTTCAGCGTACGTTCTTTGAATAATTCTCCCATTTGCTGCAGGCCTGCAAGACTCTTTCCCGCAACGATCAACCCGCTGGTATTCCGGTCAAGACGGTTGCAGATGGACGGGCGGAAAGTCTGAAGATTCTCCTTTGTCAGCTGTCCGGATTCCAAAAGATATGCTGTCACATTCTCTACCACTGATACATCTGTCTCCTTCGCTTTCTGCGACAACATCCCCGACGGCTTGTTAATAAATATCACATTCTGATCTTCATAGATCACATCCAGCTTTACCGTATTCTTTATGTTTTCTTCTACTGTCTTTCCCGCCGCCTGGAATTTGGCAATTGTATCATCCGCCAGGAACAGTTTCACACTATCTCCCTTTCTCAGATGTTCATTTCCGGTCGCTTTCTTTCCGTTCAGCACAATATTCTTTTTACGCAGCATTTTATAAATAAAGCTTCCAGGCGCTTCACTCAAATATTTGCGCAACAGCTTATCCAGGCGCTGTCCTGCCTCATTGTCATGAATGATCAGTTCTTTCATATACTTTTCTAACTCCCGCTAATCTTCTACATGGAAATGTTTAAGATAATCTTCCGGATCTTTTTTTCTCTCCGTAAAGATTCTTTCTGTTCTACTTCTGCCATATTATTCATGCCCTCCGCACGCGCTAAAAATGCAGTATAATCATGGAAAATCTTCACCGTCATCTTATCATAATGATTGTCTTTCAAAATGTCTTTGATATGACGGGCAAGTGCTGTCTCATCGGTCTTCGGATTGCTGGCATATCCGCAGACAATGTGTCCGGATACTACCACAGCATCCAGCGGCATGATCTTCTGTGAACTGGTAATGATCATATCATATGCCTTCAGTATCAGAGGTGCTTTTTCCTCCAGTTCCTGATATTTTGCTTCTTCGATACTCTCGTAAGGTGCCATTGTGATAAATTCAACCAGCATCTTTGCTGCCGGAAGGCATCCGACTACCGCTACAACGGTAAGCAGATTCAGTCTGGATCCGGTCTGAATATATCCGGTTACAAAGATTGCGATCACAATTGTCAAATTCTACGACCGCTCCCAGAAGATATTTCTGTTTTCTTGCCTTTACATATCCCGGCTGTCCTTTTCTGTTCTCATATTGTCTGTCCATTTTTGTTTTCTATTTATAATTTTTCTGTAATCGTCTTTTTCTATCATGAAAAAACATTTTCCCAAGCTCATAGACATTCCGTATATGCCTTTATCTATCCGCATGGTTGATCTTCATCATCCCCCATACAAGCAGGCGATCCGGAAGGATCTTGGAAAGGATTCTGGAACCTTTCATTGCTGCTCCATATACCGAAACGCGTCTTCCACGCACACTGTCTGTAAGTGCCTGTGTCACCACCGCTTCCGGTTCGGCACAGAGTGCTTCTTTTTCACTTGCCGCAAGCGTACCGGCCCGGTCAAAGAATTCTGTACGTACCGGTCCCGGACACACTGCCGTTACCAGGATTCCCCGTTTCTTCAATTCTGCTGCCAGTCCCTGTGAAAAACGCAGTACATATGCTTTGGAAGCCGCATATACACAGAATCCCGGCTGTGCACAGAACGAAGCTGCCGAAGCCAGATTGACAATCCGGCTGCCTTTCGACAGATATGGCAGGCAGATTCCTGTCATTCTGGTGAGTGCTGTACAATTCAGATCAACCATGCCGCACTGTTCTTTCAGATCAATGTCACTGACGTTACCGATCTTTCCATATCCTGCCGCATTTACAAGCATCCTTACATCTGCCTGCCGGCGATCCAGTTCTCTTTGCAGTTTTTCGAAAATATAGTCTCTCTGCATATCCCCGTCGAAGATCCTGACCGGGATCTTTACCTGTTCCTTCAGACTTTTCAGACGGTCTGTCCGTCTTTGCCACTACCCATAATTCATCCAGGTTCTTATACAGCTGCGGGATCTGAAGCGCAAATTCCCTGCCCATTCCCGACGATGCTCCTGTAACGATCGCTATTTTCAACTTTAACACCTCTCTACATCCATCCGGCTGCCGGTTTTTCATCATTTCCCCTTTATGCTATTTTTCTTGCTGTTATTTCTTCTTATGCACATTCCGAATCGATTTCTTTTTCTGTCTGCTTCTATCCGTTCCTGTATTCTGTCTGCTGTTCTGTCTGTCACTTTGCACAGTATTTCTTCTGGAATGCTCGTTTTTGTTTTTCCTACGGTCATTCTGTCCCGGTTTTCCGGAAGACTTCTGATTCTGCGTTTTCTGTCCCGGTACTTTCTGCTGTGATCTGCCTTCGAATTTTCTCGGGCGTATCAGACAGTGTTTATCAAATCCTACCAGATCCATGCGGTGTGCCTTCTTCAGAGCCTCCATGACCAGATCATAATTCTTCGGATCCCGGTACTGGATCAGAGCTCTCTGCATTGCCTTTTCATGCGGATTCTTCGGCACATAGACCGGCTGCATCGTTCTTGGATCCACGCCTGTATAATACATACACGTCGAGATCGTTGACGGTGTCGGATAGAAATCCTGTACCTGTTCCGGCATATATCCAAGATCCCGGATATGCTCTGCAAGTTCTACCGCATCTTTCATTCTGGATCCCGGATGCGAAGACATCAGATCACGGCACAAAGATACTGATCTTTGTGGATTTTCTGATTCATCTTATTGTACTTTTTCACAAATTCCTGATATACACTGTTCTCTGGTTTTCCCATCAGTGTAAGAACATCATCCGATACATGCTCCGGTGCAACCTTTAACTGTCCGCTTACATGATAACGGCAGAGTTCCTCCAGAAATGCATCACTTTTATCCGCAACAACATAATCGAACCGAATTCCCGAACGGATGAATACCTTCTTCACTTTTGGAATGTCACGCAGTTCTTTCAGAAGTTTGATATAGTCTCTGTGATCTACTTTCAGATTCGGACACGGCTTCGGGAAGAGGCACTGGCGGTTCTTACACACGCCACGTGTAAGCTGTTTTTCGCAGGATGGCTGGCGGAAGTTCGCCGTCGGACCTCCTACGTCGTGGATATAGCCTTTGAAGTCCTTTTCCTGCGTAATCATCTTCGCCTCATCTAACAGCGACTCGTGGCTTCTCACCTGCATGATCCTTCCCTGATGGAAGGTAAGTGCACAGAAGTTGCAGCCGCCAAAGCAGCCACGGTTGCTGATCAGACTGAACTTGACCTCTGAGATTGCAGGTACGCCGCCGTCCTTCTCATAAGAAGGATGGTAGGTACGCATATACGGCAGTCCGTAGACATCGTCCATTTCTCCTTTCGAAAGCGGAAGTGCCGGTGGATTCTGTACTACATACAGATGAGCATTATATGGCTCTACCAGCCTTTTCCCGGCAAATGGATCGGTATTGCAGTACTGTGTATAAAAGCTTCTTGCATACTCCAGCTTATCCTGCTTCATATCTTCGTATCCCGGAAGAATCTCCGCATCATAGACACTGTCCAGACTCTTCGTCTTATAAACCGTTCCAGCGATAAATGTGATATCACTGACCGCAATACCGCTGTCCAGAGCTTCTGCGATCTCAATGATCGAATGTTCTCCCATTCCATAAGATATCAGATCTGCACCGGAATCCAGTAAGATCGAACGTTTTAATTTGTCTGACCAGTAATCATAATGTGCCAGTCGTCTGAGACTTGCCTCGATCCCTCCAAGGATGATCGGTGTCTTCTTATATACCTGACGAATCAGGTTACTGTATACAACCGCTGCGTAATCCGGACGCTTTCCCATCACGCCTCCCGGCGTATAAGCATCCGTTCTGCGATGCTTTTTCGACACGGAATAATGATTCACCATCGAATCCATATTTCCCGCAGAAACAAGGAATCCCAGTCTCGGTTCTCCAAGGATCGTAATGCTGTTCTTATCTTTCCAGTCCGGCTGCGCAATGATACCGACTTTAAATCCATGCGCTTCCAGAAGTCTCGTAATGATCGCATGTCCGAAAGACGGATGGTCTACATAAGCATCTCCGGAAATATAGACAAAATCCAGCTGTTCCCATCCCCGTTCTTCCATATCCTTTTTGCAAATCGGTAAAAATTTATTTTCTGACATTCTCTATCTCCTCTTCTGTCAGCAGCCGGTATTCTCCGGGCTTCAGATTTTCATCCAGGCACAGGGTTCCCATGCGTTCTCGCTTCAGATAAGTAACTTCTTTACCCACTGCAAGGAACATCCTCTTCACCTGATGGAACTTTCCTTCATGGATCGTAAGGCGGATCTCAGATTCTTCCGCGCTCTTCATAATGTCAAGTTTTGCAGGTCTTGTCATCTCTTCTTCCTCTGCGCCGATATTGATTCCTTCTGCGAACCGCTTTACATCCTCTTCTGTAACCATTCCATCTATTTTTGCATAATAGACTTTATCCACATGCTTTTTCGGTGTCAGCAGACGGTGTGCCAGATCTCCATCATTCGTGATCAGAAGTAATCCTTCCGTATCTTTGTCCAATCGTCCGACCGGGAAAAGATCCTTTCGTTTCTTCTCTTTGATCAGATCGATCACCGTAGTATCTCTCCGGTCTTCAGTTGCCGATACCACGCCGGCCGGTTTATTCAGCATATAATATTCATACGATACATAAGATATGTTCCGGCCACAGATCGTCACTTCATCACTGGTCTCATCAATCTTTGTATCTGCTGCTTTTACCACTGTTCCGTTAACTGCTGCTTTTCCCTGACGGATCTGTTTTTTACCTCCTGGCGGGTTCCCACACCCATCTCTGCCAGATATTTATCCAGACGCATCATCTTAACACAGCCTCCATCCCGGCAGATATTTGTTCTTCAATGTACCATTGGATACCTTCCCCCATCCAAGCGGGAACCCATCCACACATACAAGATACCAGCCTTTTGCTTTTCTCTCCGTCAGATCGTCCACATCCAGTGTCTCCCCTTTCAGGTATCGTCTGACTCGTTCATCTTCACACGGGAGATCAATGATCTGTGCATATTCGTCTTTCTTCAGACACATAGCAAATGCCTGGCTTGGTTCAAAACGGTTCTTCTTCAGTTCTCCAAGCAGCAGTCCAGTTCTTAAGAAACGGATTCCTCTCACATCCGGAAGTCCCTCCGGCATATAGTAAATGCGCTCACCATGGATATCCAGTCTGGAACCGTCCAGTTTCCAGGTTACCTGCTTCATAAACTCTTCCAGGTCGGCCGGAATCTTTCCCGCCTTCTTTTTTGTTTTCAGTTCTTTTGCAGGCAGTGGTTCACCCTTTTGCAGAAGGGCTACATAATGGCCTTCTCCTTTCATCTTATGTGGGAAAATGCGGACTGTCTTTTTCAGTTCTTCGTCTTTTTCCTCTGTCACTTCCGGTATTCCCGGACAGAATCCCTCATAACTTTCCATCGGAAGCACATGGAATTCAGGATATTCTTTCTTCAGATGTTCAATGATACGCTCATTTTCACCCGGATCAAATGTACACGTCGAATATAGCATAAGGCCACCCGGCTTTAACATTCTTGCTGCCTGCAGAATGATATTCCGCTGCAGATTGCTGAAGAATTCCGGACCATGTTCCTCCCATGCTTTTACCATCTTTTTATCTTTCCGGAACATTCCCTCTCCGGAACACGGTGCATCGATCAGGATCTTGTCAAAATATTCCGTAAAATAATTCCTCCAGACGTCCCGGTTCCTCACTCAATACAAGGACGTTCCCGATTCCGAACACCTCTATATTCTTAAGCAGGCCCTTTGCCCTTGAGCTGCTGATATCGTTAGCGATCAGCACTCCCTCTCCTTGTAATTTTGCTCCTAATTCCGTTGCTTTTCCTCCCGGAGCTGCACATACATCCAGAACCTTGTCTCCCGGTTCTACCGGAAGGCGGTTCGCAGGTGTCATGGCACTTGGCTCCTGAAGATAATAAAGGCCGGCAAAATAGTACGGATGCTTTGCAGGAGACACTTTGTCCCCGTCATAATAGAAACCATTTTCGATCCATGGAATTTTTTTAATCTCAAACGGACATATCTTTTCAAATTCTTCCACAGATATCTTACCTGTATTTACACGCATGCCATAGTATCTTGGTTCTTTATAGCAGGCAATATAGTCATCGAACTCTTCTTGCAGAAGTGCCCGCATCTTCTCCTCAAATGCTGCTGGCAGTTCCATATATTTATCCTCCGTCATCTTTTTCTTGTTCTGACTGTCTTACTGTCGTCATTATGAATGTTGTTATTATTTCCTGTTATTTGCAGTTCTTAAGTACCAGTTTCAGGAATTCCCAGCTTCTCTGCGTAGATGCAATATCCAGACGTTCATTATATGAATGAATATCCAGAACATCCGGTCCGCAAGATACACAATCCAGATCCGGCCGTTTTCCAAGAAAGATTCCGCACTCCAGTCCGCCATGGATAATGCATATCTCCGGTTCTTTCCGTAGATTTCTTTATATGCTTCTATCATGACCGGACGGAGCTCTGACTTTGGTTTGTATTGCCATGCCTGATATGCACTGGAAATTGTTCCTGTTCCTCCGAACGCTTTTGTCACAGCATCGACTTCTTCCAATACCTGCTGCTTTCTGCTGTCCACGGCGCTTCTGATCAGGAAAGCAGCTTCCACACCGTTTTCTTTCATAGATACAACACCAAGATTTAAGGAAGTTTCTGTTGCGCCGGCAACCTTACGGCTGTATTCTTTTAATCCATTTGGACTCGCCTTCAGATACCCTACTACTTTTTGCGTAGTATCTTTTGAGAACACTACTGTATCTGTATTTTTTTCTGTTTCTGTTTTTACTGTCAGACCAGGTTCTTCTCCCATGAATTCCGCATTCCATATATCCTCCATATTCCGGATCATGGCCAGTATCTGTTCGGTATCTTCCGGTGCTGCTACGAGAGATGCATGTGCTTCCATTGCGATTACGTTGTCTTTAGAGCCGCCGTAAATCTCACTTAAGCGGTAACTCTTTTCTTCTGCAATGTGATACAACAGACGTGCCATCATCTTATTTGCATTGCCACGCTGTCTGTGGATTTCTTCTCCGGAATGTCCTCCAAGAAGTCCCTGGATGGTAATCTTGATCTCATCACCGGATGCCGTCTCTTTTTCTACCGGAATCAGTCCCTGATAGCGGACTCCGCCCGCACATCCAACCGTCAGGGTCTTCTCTTCTTCTGAATCCAGATTGATGAGTTTTTTCCCTTTTAGTACAGTCAGGTCGATAGCTTCCGCACCTTCCATTCCAAGTTCTTCGTCCACGGTAAATACTGCCTCAATTGGCGGATGTGGAATCTCTCTGCTATCCAGCAGTGCAAGTGCCATTGCGACAGCAACTCCGTCATCTCCCCCAAGAGTGGTATCTTTTGCCTTTAAAAATCCATCTTCCACATACAATTCCAATCCGTCATTTTCAAAATCATGTGTGGATTCCGATGTCTTTTCACATACCATATCCATATGCCCCTGCAAGATTACAGGTTCGCTTTCCTCATATCCGGGTGTTCCTGGCTGAAATATGATTACATTATTCACTTCGTCCTGAATCACTTTCAAGTCTCTTTCTTTTGCAAATGCGACCAGATAATCACTGATGCGCTTTGTATCGCGGCTTCCTCTCGGGATTGCACTTATTTCTTCAAAAAAGCGAAAGACTTCTTTCGGTTCTAATTCATTTAATACTGCCATTTTCCTACATTCCTCCTATGTTACACTGATATCTATTATCTAACAGTCTTCATAAAAAATCAACCTTATCCATACAATGAATTAACAAGGTTCTCCGGGTGATCACATGTCCAGACATCCTGCCCTTACCATTCCGATATTGATTCTGTTTTTTAGCATGCTGTCATTTCCGCAGACAGTCTTTACCGGTGCCAGTTACGGACTTGTTCTGTGGTTCCGGCATGTCCTTCCCACATTGCTTCCTTATATGATACTGATCAATGTTCTGATCTGCACACCTGCACTTCACTGGATCTGCCGTATCACATCCACTTTTTTATGTCCGCTTCTCGGCACCTCTTATTATGGCACATTCGCAGTACTCACCGGATTCTTATGTGGATATCCGATGGGTGCGAAGACCACCTCTGATCTTCTGAATGTCAATAAAATCTCGCGTTCGGAAGCCTCTTACCTTTTATCTTTCTGCAACAATACAAGCCCCGCTTTTATCTTAAGCTATGTAGTGGCCCAAAATATGAAGGAACGTAATCTTTGCATTCCTTTTTTCCTGATTCTTACATTTACACCGCTTATGTTGAGTTTTATCTTCCGCCTCTTCTACCGCCTGCCAGAATCCTCTTGTTCCTTTCCACAGGTAACACCCGGTTCTTTCTCCAATCCATCTGAAAGTATCTCTGACAGCTTTCTTGACCGTTGTATCTTGAATGCATTCGAATCTGTCACAAAAGTCGGAGGATATATGATGATGTTCTCTGTCCTGATACAACTGCTTGCTTCGGTTCTTCCAAACACTATCTTTTCGCTTCTTCTGTATTCCAGTCTGGAGATCAGCACCGGAATCAGACTGCTCTTTTCATCTGCGTTATATACAACTGAGAAGATTATCCTCTGCGCTTTCCTGACCTCTTTCGGCGGATGGTGTTGCATCGCCCAAACATATTCTATGATCTCCAGCAGCCAATTACCGATTCTTCCCTATATAACAGCAAAACTGGTCACCGCATTGGTAACCAGTCTTCTTATCTCCGCTTACATATATGCTATTTGATTGTATCTTAATCCAATGTATCGTCTTCCTGAATATCATAATCAGAGATCGGCATATCATCCGGATATGAATTTCCATCATCCAGATAATCATCCTGTCCGTACGTATCCTGCTCATAAGTATCCTGCGGATATTCTTCTGCCGGATATTGATCCTGCGGATACTCCTGCTGTACATTCTGTTCTGTCTCCGGCGGAACATCAAGCTCTGCTCTGTTGTTACGTACCATGTCGTAACATTCCTGAAGAGAATTTACAAGACTGTCATACTTCGATGTATATGTATCCAGTGTGCGTCCGATCGCACTCTCCGCCTGAGAAAGGAGATCATCTGTATAATGAATGGCTCCGACACGGATCTGGTTTGCATCGTTCGTTGCATTGTCCAGTATCTGCTGTGCCTGTGCAGTTGCTGCGGTTACGATCTCGTTTGCCTGTGCATATGCCTGCTGCATAATCTCATGCTCACTTACCAGCTCATTTGTCTGAATCTGTGCTTCCTGGATCATGCCGTCTGCTTTTGCCTGTGCATCAGCCAGAATCGCATCCTTGTTCGCAATGATCTTCTGGTAACGCTTGATCTCATCCGGTGTTTTCATACGAAGCTCTCTTAACAGTTCGTCCATCTGATCTTTATTTACAATTATTTTTGTTGTCGACAACGGCTGGAATTTACAGCTGTCGATATACTCTTCAATTTCCTCTATGATCTGCTCAATACGGCTGCTCATAATATTTACACTCTCCTTCTATGTTTCATTTTCTCCCAGACTTTCTGCTCTATGTATTCCGGCACAAATTGGGATATATCTCCTCCGAAGGCCGCTACTTCTTTCACTGTAGTAGAGCTTAAATATGAATACTGCAGATTCGTTGTCAGAAAAACTGTCTCAACATCCGACGCAAGCTTATGATTTGTCTGCGCCATCTGTAACTCATATTCAAAATCGGTGATTGCCCGCAGTCCCCTTATTACAACCTTCGCATCCAGCTTATGGGCAAAATCCACCAGCAGTCCTTCAAATGGAATAATCTTAACATTTGCTATGTCTTTCGTTACTTCCTCTAACATTTTAACACGTTCTTCTACGGAAAACAACGGGGTTTTTGCTTTATTATTCAACACTCCGACTGTCAGTTCATCCACCATTCCGGCAGATCTTCTGATGATATCCAAATGTCCGTATGTAACCGGGTCAAAGCTTCCCGGATAGATTCCAGTTAACATATTTCTTTCCTTCCCGCAGGTTCCAAAAATACATGCTTGTTTGTTTTATATTCTTTTTCTTTGATGATGTGATATCCGAGATCTTCCGCGTAATCAAATTCTGTCTCTTTGGAAGCTTCTACAATGATGATTCCTTCCTCTGACAAAAGCGATGATTCCGCAAGATAAGTCAGCACGCTTTTTTCTAATTCATGATTATACGGTGGATCCATAAATATATAATCGAACTGCTTTTCTCCCTCTAATTTATAGAGAGCTGTCATCACATCCATCTGCATGGTCATCCCTTTTCTTTCAAAATGTGTCTTCTGAAGGTTCTCTTTGACACATGCCATAGCTTTTGGATTTTTCTCTACAAATACAGATTCCATTGCTCCCCTGCTCAGAGCTTCAATCCCGATTCCGCCGCTTCCGGCAAACAGATCCAGAAAGATGCTGTCATATAAATATGGAGCGATCATATTAAACAATGTCTCCTTGATCCTGTCTGTCGTCGGTCTGGTATCCATGCCTTCTAACGTCTTTAACTGTGTTCTTCTTGCACTTCCGGCAATGACTCTCATATTCTATCCCCTCTCTTTCCTGTCTGTTCCAAGCTTTCTGTAACGGTTCATACAGGCATAAATCTCCTGTATACGCGGTCTTGCAAGATTGCCCGGTACAATGTTTCCTTCACACATTCCGGCAGGTCCCCTTTTATCCAACAGCTTCTCCGCCTGTTCCACAGCCTGTCCAAGCGTCTTCTTTCCATCAAATATCTCCTCTTCCAGAAAGCGCACAATCTGCCCCAGCGTATTCAACTGTTCACTGTCCACGAGCTGTTCCACATACCGCAGATCGATCGTCTCATGACCGATCATGATTGCATCACGCCCCATTGTTTTCAATTTTACTCTGCCTTTCTGTCGAATACCCGGATTTCTGCGTACTTTCCGGTCATAGGATGGCTCTTTTGGCTTTTCTTCCGGGAACTTCAATGCCGGATAGTCTGCAGCTGCTTTTTTTGCAAATTCCGTAATTTCTTTCGGAACATACTTATCCATCTGAACGATCTGATCCGCAATCTGGAAATAGGATCCGGAACTTCCCGCTACCAGCACGGTCGATATTCCATATTCCCGATAAAGCTCCCTCACTCGCTCAATAAATGGTGTGATCGGCTCCATATCACGGTGGATCACCTGCTGCATCAGTTCATCCCTGACCATAAAGTTCGTTGCACTTGTATCTTCATCAATCAGGAACACCTGTGTTCCCGCTTCCATGCTTTCTATGACATTTGCCGCCTGTGATGTACTTCCGCTCGCATCTTCTGTATCGAACGCATAAGTATCTTTTCCATTTGGCAGATCATTGATAAACATGGAAATATCTGTATGCCGGATACTTCTTCCGTCTTCCGCACGGATCTTCATTGCCGTATCATCCGTGACCACATATTCTCTTCCGTCTCCCGCAACATGTGGATATACACCACTTTCTAATGCTTTCAAAAGTGTAGATTTGCCATGGTAGCCGCCACCTACGATCAAGGTAACCCCCTTTCGGATCCCCATTCCGGTAAGCATACCTTTATATGGAAGCTTCATAGTAATTCTCATAGAATCCGGTGAAGCAAACGGTACCGCATCCTTCATCGGTCTCTGGGAAACCCCCGATTCTCTCGGAAGTATAGATCCGTCAGCAACAAATGCGACCAGTCCTTCTTTTTTCAACTGTTCACGGATATATTCCTGATCCACGGAAAGTTCTACTGCCTGCTTTACTGCATTGCGGTCCATATTTTTATAATATAATGCTTTTTCCACACATGCCGGGAGATATTGATAAAGAATTTTAACCAGCTCTCCTGCCTGTATCGTACGTCCTCTTGCCGGAAATCCGACTTCAAAGCGGACAGTCACATCCCCTGTCTTTTCATCTATCTCACACGCCGTACGTTCCAGCACTTCCTGACCACATCTCGTCACCTGAATAATTCCGCTTTTTCCGGAACCATGTGCCTGAAACGAATGCCGTTCCAGCTGCTTTGCAAAATTTCGCAGCAGATAATCTGCCACCGCCGTCTTTTTATGTTTGCTGTCATATAGTTCTTTCGGAATCCGTACTGCTCTTCCGGCCACCTGTATATGTAACCTGGACGGTGCTGCAAACGGATCTCCCTGTACATGATCAATTCCCAGTATATATGTTCCAAACTGGTATACGCCTCTTGTATCCTTATATGCCGGATATCCCCCTGTGATCAATGCGTTCCAATATATCTGTTTTAAATCTTCTGATGTCTTCATATTTTTGTAACTGCTACTATTCCTTTTTATTTTCTTCTCTTTCTTTTAGAAGTCTGCTTTTGCATTTTTTCTGCACTCTACAGATCCACAATCCTTGCTCTGTGATGAATCGCCGGAAGATATTTCTGAAGCAGATCCTTTTGTCTTGAATTTCAAATGGCTGGTATTGATCCCCGGATTGCATCCGAACCATTCTGCCTCTGCAACTTCCTTATCTATGATCACCTGCACATAATCATCTTCATCCGTCAGAAGTCCCGCAACACTTGCAGATCCCGGTGTTGTACCAAGATGTTCCAGCATCTTCTCCGGTGGTGCGAATGACATATGGGATACGCCCAGCTTCTTACTGAAAGAAGACGTGTCAAACGCTTTATCGGCCGGCATCACCAGCAAGAAGAATGTCGTCTTCTTCTGATTACATAGGAACACATTCTTCCGTATCTCCGTTCCGATCGCCTTGTCTACTTCCGCACATTCTTCCATAGAAGATGCCGGATCATTGTCTACCTGTTCATATGGGATTTTTAATTTTTCCAATGTATCGTAGAATTTACGCTCTAACGGCATTCTCTCGTCTGCCGGTGCTTTTGTCCTTATTTCACTGATATACATAACACTAAACCTCCGTTTCTGATACTTATACTTGTTAACATTATATCGAATCTGCACAGCGATTGCAATTTTTACATTACAAATTTATTTCTTATAAATTTCTGTTTTTTTCATTTTATGCTATACTATAATTGATGTTGTCGGGGGATCTCTGCCTCTGACACCTTTATATCTAAAAAGTCACAAGGAGAAAAAGTCATGAAATACGTATTAGCCTCAGCTTCTCCCAGACGGCAGGAGCTGCTTACCCAGGCAGGATTTTCTTTTGATGTTATCCCGTCTGCAGTTAATGAAAAGATTACAAAAGATATTCCATCCGATGTCGTGATGGAACTGGCACATCAAAAAGCTCTTGATGTATACGAATCACGGATAAAAGATAATCCTGCATATCAGACAGAAGACTGTATCGTGATCGGTGCCGACACCATTGTATCTTATCGCGGTGAGATTCTCGGAAAACCGGCTGATAACGAGGAAGCCTTTGATATGCTTTCCATGCTCGCGGACCGCACACATCAAGTCTATACCGGAGTCACATTCGCAGGACATATCAGCGGGAAGCAGATCCTACATACATTTTACGAAAAAACGGATGTTACATTTTATCCAGTCACAAAAGAGGATCTTCATACTTATGTTGACAGCGGTGATTCTCTTGACAAAGCCGGCGCTTACGGCATCCAGGGCGCATTTGCCATCCACGTAAAAGGGATCGAAGGTGATTATAATAATGTAGTCGGCCTTCCGATCGCACGACTCTACCATGAACTTGATTCCATTTTGCCAAAGGAGAAGATACATTATGCATTCTAGCCGGAATAAACAGAAATACGAAAAATCCGCACTCCGTATCTCCATCACAGGAAGTACGATTTTCGTAATCCTGGAGATCGTTATGGCGGTCATCACAAGGTCGCAGGCCGTCCTTCTGGACAGTGTCTATGACGGCGTCGAGATTCTGATGGTATTCGTATCACTTTCACTGGTTCCGCTGATGTACAAGCCGTCCAGCGAAAGCCACCCATTTGGTTACCAGCAGATTGAATCCCTCTTTGTTGTCGTAAAAGGTGCGATCATGATTGCAGTTACCGTCGGGCTGATCATTAACAACATCCAGATCATCTTCCACGGCGGCCAGCATGTCAACTTTTCCATGGTTGCGTATTTTGAAATGAGTGCCACCTTAGTCAGTATTGCTGTAATCTTCCTGCTTCGCAGGATGAACAGTAAACTGACTTCACCGATCGTGATCATGGAGATCCAGGAATGGCAGATCGACTCTGTTGCATCATTTGGTATGTGCATCGCATTCTTTCTGCCGCAGATCATAACCGGAGAATGGTTCCAGCCTTTGATTCCTTATCTCGATCCGATACTGGCGATCATCCTGTCCCTTTTTATGCTTCCGGTTCCGATAAAAACCGTGATCACGGGACTTCGGGACCTGTTCTTACTCCCTCCGGAGGAAGAAACGGTCCAGGAAATCAAAGATATCGTATCTCCGATCCTTGCTACATACGGGGACACAAAATTATATTATGATATCCTGCGTACCGGACGGAAATTATGGATCAGCGTGTATATCACCATGAACCGTGATATGATTTCTATTTCCAAATTCAAATCTGTGCAGAAAGAGATTATCCAGGCGCTTTCAAAAGAATATCAGGATTTTTATTTTGAACTGCTTCCGGACATTGAATACAACGGGGATACAGAGGTTCCCGAACCCGTTCCCGATGAAGAAGAAGCATAATACGTAAGAGGCTGCCAGCATAATTGCCGGCAGCCTCTTTTTAAAGGTAGTTTTATGAATCAAAATTGTGGTATTGTCTGAATTAGTATTTTGCAGCTGCATCTTCGATAGACGCTCTCATGATCAACATCAACTCATCAATCTGTTTCTTTGTTACGATAAGTGGCGGGATCATACGGTTTACACTGTCTCCGATTGCTGTGATCAGTGCCATTCTGTCAAGGCATCCGTGTTTTACCTCTACAGCGATCGGAATATCATATTCGCATCCGACCAGCAGTCCACGTCCTCTTGCTTCTTTCACATGCGGGAGTTTTGCAAGTTCCTGTTTCATGTATTCTCCCATTTCTTTTGCATTTTCACTTAAGTTATTATCAAGAATTTCTGTTACAGATGCAAGACCTGCTGCACATGTTACACAGTGTCCGCCATATGTAGAACCATGTGTTCCTGCCGTAAATTCTTTTGCTACTTTCTCTGTTGCACAGCATGCTGCTAATGGCATTCCGCCTCCGACTGCTTTTGCCATGGACACTGCATCTGGTTTCACGCCATATCCCATGTACGCCATCGGTGCTCCGGTACGTCCCCATCCTGTCTGAACCTCATCAAACAGGAGCAACATATCTTTTTCATCACATAATTTACGAAGTCCTTCAACGAATTCCTGTGTTGCAGGATGCACACCACCTTCACCCTGTACAGGCTCAATCATGATTGCGATCGTATTCTCTGTTACCTTAGATTTGAAATCTTCAAGGTTATTATATTCTGCATAATCGAATCCCGGAAGCATTGGTTTGAATCCCATCTGGATGGCATTGTCCGGCTGTCCTGTTGCAGACATTGCCCCGTATGTTCTTCCGTGGAAACCATGTTTTGCTGTAATGATGTGATATCTTTCCGGTCCAAAGTTATCCACACCGTATTTTCTTGCCATCTTGATCATGCACTCATTGGCTTCTGTTCCGGAGTTCTGATAAAAGATCTTATCCATTCCAATCGTATCACAGATCTTCTTAGCCAGTAATGCCTGTGGAATTGTGTATGGGTAGTTAAATGTATGCATGATATCATCTAACTGATCCTTGATTGCTGCAATGACTTTTGGATTTCTGTTACCACAGCTGTTAACGGCAACTCCACCGTAGAAATCAAGATATGCATTTCCCTCTTCATCATACAGATACATGCCCTCTGCTCTCTCTGCAATGAAATCATATCTTTCATAAGTCTCCACCATATACTTATTGACCATGTCCTTCAACTCTTGTGCTGTAAGTCCCGTATCCTTTAATCTCATAATAAAACTCCTCACTTTCATTCATTTTCGAATTTGTTGAATTATGATCTCGTTCGTTTTCCTATCCTTTTATCACTCTGTCATTAGAACGAAAAAAGGCACCACACCCAAACGGGTATGGCGCCTTTGCCTTTCAACGATTCACAGTATATACCTGTGTTTTTGAAACGTCAATATGTTTTTTGAAATTTTTTGAAATTTTTTTATCATGAACTTTTCCGACATACACAGGTATAAAAAATAGAGTGTCATACGACACTCTATTTCTGCACATATTAGTTATACTTACGTTTTCTAGCAGCTTCAGATTTCTTTTTGCGTCTTACGCTTGGTTTTTCGTAATGTTCTCTTTTACGAATTTCCTGCTGAATACCAGCCTTTGCACAGTTTCTTTTGAATCTGCGTAAAGCGCTATCTAACGATTCGTTTTCTTTAACGATTACATTTGACATAGTCTCACACCTAACCTCCCCTCCAGTCCTATATTGTGCATCATACGACTGTTCGGGTATTTTTATTGCACTACATATGATTATAACATATTTTTTTCTCACGTCAACAACTTTCTTCCACTTTGGAAAAAATTGCAAAATTTCGCGAATTGACAGTAAAATTTTATGCAAGCTGTCCTTCTAATGCTTCTTTTGCAGCCTTCAGAGCATCCTCTACACCTGCTGGATTCTTACCGCCGGCCTGCGCCATATTCGGACGTCCGCCGCCACCGCCGCCAACTAATTTGGCAACTGCTTTGATCAGGTTACCTGCATGAGCTCCCTGTTTCATAGCTCCGTCTGTAGCGGTAGCCATCAGGCTTACTTTACCATCATTAACAGAAGCAAGCAGGATCACACCTTCGCCCAGCTTCTCTTTTAACTGGTCTCCAAGATCACGAAGGCCGTTCATATCTACACCTTCCAGGCTTGTAGCAAGGAATTTCACACCTTTTACTTCTTCTACCTGGTTCATTACATCACCCATGGCATCTTTTGCAAGTTTGCTCTTCAGGCTCTCTACTTCGCCCTTTAATACCTTATTTTCATTCATCAGATGAGAAACCTTCTCTTCGATGTTTTCCGGTGTTGTTTTCAGTAATTTTGCAGTCTCATGAAGCTTCTTCTCCTGAGCACTGTAGTAATCCAGAAGTCCTTTGGATGTCAGGGCTTCAATACGGCGTACTCCAGCAGCCACACCTGTCTCGGACAGGATCTTAAATGCCATGATGTTTCCTGTATTCTTTACATGTGTACCACCACAGAATTCGATAGAGAAATCACCCATACTTACAACACGTACAATGTCTCCGTATTTTTCTCCGAACAGGGCAGCAGCTCCCGTCTTCTTAGCCTCTTCGATCGGCATATTTTTAATTACAACCGGAAGATTCTCACGGATCTTCTCATTTACGATATCTTCAACCTTCTGCAGTTCTTCTGCTGTCATGGCAGAGAAGTGTGTAAAGTCGAAACGCAGTCTCTGTGCATTGTTCAGAGACCCTGCCTGTTCTACATGATTTCCGAGTACCATGCGAAGAGCTTTCTGAAGCAGATGCGTTGCACTGTGATTGTTCTCAGCAAGTGCACGATTCTCTTTGTCAACTTTCAGCATTACCTTGTCACCGACTTTGACCATACCTTTTGTAACCTGTCCGATATGGCCGAATTTATCACCTGCAAGCTTCACAACATCTTCCACTACAAATTCGCCGTCTTCTGTACAGATCACGCCTTTATCAGCTTCCTGTCCACCCATCGTCGCATAGAACGGAGTCTTAGCAGTAATGATCGTTCCTTTATCTCCGTCTGTCAGTGCATCTACCACTTCTGTCTCACTTGTCATAGCTGTTACTTCAGATTCCACTTCCAGCTGGTCATATCCAACAAATTCAGAAGATAATTCTGCCTCCAGTTGGTCGTATACACTTGCATCTTTACCGCTGTAGTTATGTGTACCAAATGTTCCTTCGGATTTTGCACGTTGTTCTTTCTGTGCTTCTTCAAATCCTTTCTCATCATAAGTCAGACCCTTCTCTTCCAGGATCTCACTTGTCAGGTCGATTGGGAATCCATAAGTATCATACAGCTTAAATGCATTCTTTCCGGAAAGAACCGTCTCTCCGTTCTTCTTCATCTCTTCTTCCATGTCTGCAAGAATAGAAAGTCCCTGGTCGATCGTCTTATTAAACTGTGCTTCTTCTTTTGCGATTACATTAAAGATAAAGTCTTTCTTTTCTTCCAGTTCCGGATATCCGTCTTTAGATCCGTCAATGACAGTCTGTGCAAGTTCTACAAGGAATGCTCCCTTGATTCCAAGAAGTCTTCCGTGACGGCATGCACGGCGGAGAAGACGTCTCAATACATATCCACGTCCGCTGTTTGATGGAAGGATACCGTCTGAAATCATAAATGTTACTGAACGGATGTGGTCTGTCAGTACTCGGATTGAAGTATCTGTGTTATCATCTTTCTGATATTCCACACCTGCCATGTTACATACATGGTCTCTTAAAGCCTTTAATGTATCGATGTCGAACATAGAATCTACATCCTGCACGATACATGCCAGACGTTCCAGTCCCATACCTGTATCAATGTTCTTCTGCTCTAATTCTGTATAGTTGTTATGTCCGTCATTGTCAAACTGTGTAAATACGTTGTTCCAGATCTCCATGTAACGGTCACATTCACATCCGACTGTACATCCTGGCTCTCCGCATCCATATTTTTCTCCACGGTCATAATATACTTCTGAACACGGTCCGCAAGGTCCTGCTCCATGCTCCCAGAAGTTATCTTCCTTTCCGAAACGGAAGATTCTCTCCTCCGGAATTCCAATCTCTTTATTCCAGATCTCGAAGGCCTCATCGTCATCCTGTAAATGG
>ENA-OQDT01000697-OQDT01000697.1-human-gut-metagenome-genome-assembly--contig:-NODE-697-length-21604-cov-4.880756_pt1 | contig 21604 bp, 15 predicted proteins | sample MGYA00242786_ERZ504617 | MGnify/ENA primary metagenome ERZ504617 (study PRJEB26092, sample SAMD00036337) | human gut metagenome | host: Homo sapiens | study: EMG produced TPA metagenomics assembly of...
CCAGAAATAATAAAAGTAGCTGTATAGCCGAAAGGCAAGCAGTATTGGTGTCATGGACGCACCCTGAAAAAAGGCGGTATCCCGCCAGATTTCAGATGCTCTGGTAACTTGTTGCCGAGTAGTTCACCAGCAGTTTCACGTACTATTCTGAAGTCGCTGGCAGGATATTTTATTTTAAGTCTGCTTCTGGGAAAAGGCTGGTTTCTTCTTTTAAAGCTGATCCGATGGCTTTTGGAATCTACAATAGGTGTAATAGTGCTTATGCTTCTTGGCATTTCACTGGCTATTACGGTACCGGTAGCCATAGCATGGTGTATTGCAACACCAAGAAAATGAAGAATCAATCGGAAAGAAAAGGCATCTTCCAAAGGATTAGAAATCCGTTGAATCCCCACCATTTTTGCGTTACAATAAATGCATACTAAAATACCACAAAGGGGATTTTACCTATGCAGAAATACATAATGGCACTGGACGCGGGGACAACCAGCAACCGGTGCATCCTGTTTAATAAAAAAGGTGAAATGTGCAGTGTAGCACAGCGCGAGTTCCATCAGTACTTTCCGAAGCCGGGCTGGGTGGAGCATGATGCGGATGAAATCTGGGCGAGTATGCTTGGCGTAGCGGTGGAAGCCATGAATATGATCGGTGCGGAGGCTTCTGATATTGCGGCGATCGGAATTACCAATCAGAGAGAAACGGCAATTGTATGGGATAAGAATACCGGAGATCCCATTTATCATGCAATCGTCTGGCAGTGCCGCAGAACTTCCGAGTACTGCGACTCCCTCAAGGAAAAGGGACTCACAGAGAAATTCCGTCAGAAGACAGGTCTCGTGATCGATGCCTATTTTTCTGCGACCAAAATAAAATGGATTCTGGACAATGTAGAGGGTGCAAGAGAAAAGGCGGAACGTGGGGAACTCCTTTTCGGAACGGTTGAGACCTGGCTGATCTGGAAACTGACGAAGGGATCTGTGCATATCACAGATTACTCCAACGCATCCAGGACGATGCTTTTTAATATCAATACGCTTGAGTGGGATGAAGAGATTCTTGAGGAATTGAATATTCCATGCAGTATGCTTCCCGAGCCAAAGCCGTCAAGCTGTGTTTACGGAATGGCAGATCCGTCTTTCTTAGGCGGCGCGATTCCGATCGCAGGTGCAGCGGGCGATCAGCAGTCGGCACTTTTCGGGCAAACCTGCTTCCAGGCGGGAGAGGCCAAGAACACTTATGGCACAGGCTGTTTCCTTCTTATGAATACAGGAGAGAAACCGGTATTTTCGGAGAATGGTCTGGTAACAACGATTGCCTGGGGACTGAATGGCAAGGTGAATTATGCACTGGAAGGATCGATTTTTGTGGCGGGAGCTGCAATCCAGTGGCTTCGTGACGAGATGCGTCTGATCGATTCTTCAGAAGATTCAGAGTATATGGCACAGAAGGTTCAGGATACGAATGGATGCTATGTCGTTCCGGCATTTACCGGACTTGGTGCACCGCACTGGGATCAGTATGCGAGAGGTACGATCGTGGGAATCACCAGAGGAGTAAACAAGTACCACATTATCCGTGCGACACTGGAATCTCTGGCATATCAGGTAAACGATGTTTTACAGTCTATGAAGGCTGATTCCGGGATTCAGCTTGCGGCACTTAAAGTCGATGGAGGAGCCAGTGCCAACAATTTCCTGATGCAGACGCAGGCAGACATTATAGATGCACCGGTCAACCGTCCGAAATGTGTGGAGACAACGGCAATGGGAGCAGCCTATCTGGCAGGCCTTGCGGTAGGATACTGGAGCAGTAAGGAAGAAGTTCTCAAGAACTGGGCGATCGACCGGACCTTTGATCCGAAGATCACGCAGGAAGAGAGAACAAAACGAATCCGTGGATGGGAAAAAGCTGTAAAATATGCGTATGGATGGGCGAAAGACGAAGAGAACTGATCGAAGAATCAAGTGGACGATAAGTTTGTATTTAAAACAATTGCACATACTGGCGTGAAGAGGAGAGCCTGACAGGAAATCCATGAAAATGGGTTTATTTGTCAGGCTCTTTTATATATACAGGAGGTTTTTACAATGAATAAATACGATATTGCGATTATCGGTGCGGGAGTTTCCGGTACGGCGATTGCACGGGAACTGTCCCGTTACCGGATAAAGGTATGCGTACTGGAGCGGGAGGAAGATGTCTGCTGCGGAACCTCCAAGGCGAACAGTGCGATCATTCATGCAGGTTATGACGCAGAGCCGGGATCACTCAAAGCAAAACTGAATCTTCGGGGAAATCAGATGATGGAGCAGCTTTCCTGTGATCTTGATTTTCCATTCCGAAGAAATGGTTCACTGGTTTTGTGCCTGGATGAAAAAGACCGCCCCGGTCTGCAGAAACTTTATGAGAGAGGAATCCAAAACGGTGTAAAGGGACTTCGAATTTTAAATAAAGAAGAAATAAGAAAAATGGAGCCGAATGTTTCTGACCAGGCTGTGGCGGCATTGTACGCACCCAGCGGAGGAATTGTATGTCCATTCAACATGACGATCGCACTGGCAGAAAATGCCTGTGCAAACGGAGTGGATTTTTATTTCAATACAGAAGTGCACAAGATCACACGGGGAGAAAAAAACCTGGACGATTGAGACAACAGAGGGAATTTTTGAGGCAGACTGTATTGTAAGTGCGGCAGGAGTTTATGCAGATAAATTCCACAACATGGTCAGTGAAAAGAAACTTCATATCACTCCGCGAAAAGGAGAATACTGTCTTCTTGATAAAGCTGCGGGGACACATGTAAGCCGGACGATTTTTACCCTTCCCGGCAAGTTTGGCAAAGGAGTTCTGGTCACACCAACCATTCACGGAAACCTGCTGATCGGGCCAACAGCCACAGATATAGAGAATAAAGAAGGAATCAATACCACCAGAGAAGGTCTGGAACAGGTTCTGAAAAAAGCGTCCGAAAGTGTCAAAAACATTCCGGTCCGTCAGGTGATCACTTCTTTTGCCGGACTTCGAGCACATGAGGACGGAGACGATTTTATTATAGGAGAGACGGAAGAAGGATTTATCGACTGTGCCGGAATTGAATCACCGGGCCTTTCCAGTGCTCCTGCGATCGGAGAAATGGTTGCTGACATTCTGAAGAAAAATATGATCTGAAAGAAAAAGAGGATTTTCTTTCCACAAGAAAGGGAATTACCGATGTATCAAAGTTTTCACTGGAAGAACGAAATGCGTGGATTCGACAAAATCCGGCTTATGGAACGATTGTCTGCCGCTGTGAGATGGTGACAGAAGGTGAGATCATAGATGCGATTCGAGGACCTCTGGGTGCCAGATCACTGGATGGAGTGAAACGCCGTACCAGAGCAGGCATGGGACGTTGTCAGGCAGGATTCTGTTCGCCGCGTGTTATGGAGATTTTAGCCAGAGAACTTGGAATTCCCGTGGAAGAGATCACAAAATCCGGAGGCAACTCTGGAATCATAAAAGGCAGCAACAAAGATTCTTTTGGGGAGGACGGCAAATGATAAAAAAATATGACATTGTGATCATAGGCGGCGGTCCGGCAGGACTTGCAGCGGCTATTTCAGCGAGAAAAAACGGAATCGAAAGTACTCTGATTCTGGAGCGGGACAAAGAACTGGGAGGAATTCTGAACCAGTGCATTCATAATGGTTTTGGGCTTCATACCTTTGGAGAAGAACTGACCGGACCGGAATATGCCGACCGTTTTATTCGTCAGGTCAGAGAACAAAATATAGAATACAAACTGAATACCATGGTCATAAACATCAGCGGGGAAAAAGTTATCACAGCGATGAACCGTGAGGAAGGCATGTTTCTGATTCAGGCAAAAGCGGTGATTCTGGCAATGGGCTGCCGGGAACGTTCCAGGGGAGCACTGAATATTCCGGGGTATCGTCCGGCGGGAATTTATTCTGCGGGGACGGCACAGAGACTTGTAAATATAGAAGGGTATCTTCCGGGAAGAGAAGTTGTCATCCTTGGCTCCGGGGATATCGGACTTATCATGGCCAGGCGTATGACACTGGAAGGTGCAAAAGTAAAAGTGGTAGCAGAGCTGATGCCGTACTCCGGCGGGCTTAAGCGGAATATCGTGCAGTGTCTGGATGACTTCGGAATCCCGCTGAAACTCAGTCATACTGTGGTAAATATTAAAGGAAAAGAACGTGTAGAAGGAGTTACTCTGGCACAAGTCGGAGCGGATGGAAAACCGATTCCGGGAACGGAGGAAGAATATGCCTGTGATACTCTGCTTCTTTCAGTAGGCCTGATCCCGGAGAATGAACTTTCCAGAGAGATGGGAGTGGAACTGAACCGTGTCACATCGGGGCCGGTAGTCAATGAGAGTCTGGAGACGAATATCGAAGGGGTGTTTGCCTGCGGAAATGTTCTGCACGTTCATGATCTGGTAGATTTTGTATCCGAGGAGGCAGCAGCGGCAGGAAAAAAATGCGGCAGATTACATAAAATGGCAGCAGCCAGTGGAAGTTCCGGAACAAAAGCAGAATCGGACAATTATTCTGGAATCCCGAAATGGAGTTCGCTATACTGTCCCGGCAGTGATAAGACCGGAGCGCATGCCGGAAGAAATGACAGTCCGTTTCCGTGTGGGAGCTGTTTATAAAAACTGTTATATCAGCTGCTATTTTGATGAAGAACGTGTTCTTCACAAAAAACGGACAATTCTGGCACCGGGGGAGATGGAACAGATTAAACTGACAAAGGAACAGATTTTAAATGCTTCATCACTGAGAAAAATCAGCATTCTGATTGAGGAGGAATAAAGATATGGAAGAAAAAAATCTTACCTGCATCGGCTGCCCGATGGGCTGTTTCCTCACTGTAAAAATAAAAGACGGAGAAGTACAGAGTGTAGAAGGCAATAGCTGTAAGCGGGGAGCCGTCTATGGAAGAAAAGAAGTGACCAATCCGACCAGAATTGTGACAACAACCGTTCGTGTATTAAATGGCACGGAAAAGGTCGTTTCCGTCAAGACAAAAGAGGATATTCAAAAGTCCGGAATTTTGGACTGTATCCGGGAATTGAAAGAGGTCACTGTTACTGCTCCAGTAGAGATCGGAGATGTGGTTCTGCATGATGTGGCAGGAACCGGTGTGGACATTGTTGCAACGAAAAATATTTCTGTTTCCATTGACATTACAGGGTCAAACGACTATCATTAAAACAGTATGTTTTTCTGTAGGCACCTCTTGCGGATTCGACAGATTTTTACAGAAAAAGATACAGGAGGAACACAAAGGAGAACAGAAATATCATGACAATATCCATGATAGGGATAGATCACGACAGAGCACCGGTAGACGTCCGTGCCCTGTTTGCATTTACGAAGAAAAATGCCGGAGAGGCAATGGAAAAACTGAAAGAAAAAGCAGGCATCCGGGGATGCATCATTCTGTCTACATGCAATCGTCTGGAAATCTGGGCGAGCCATGAGGATGAGCAGGAACTTTCTTTATACCAGTGTCTCTGCGAGCTCAGAAATATACAGGATCCTTTTTATGAAGAATATTTTATTTCAAGAGAAGATAAAGAAGCGGTTGAGCATCTTTTTTATCTGGCAGGAGGTCTGAAATCACAGATTCTTGGAGAAGATCAGATCCTTACACAGATCAAGGATGCACTCAATCTTGCGAGAGAACATTTTACCACGGACAGTGTGCTGGAAGTCCTTTTCCGCATGGCAGTGACCGCGGGCAAAAAGATCAAGACAGAAGCTCCGCTTGCACATGGAAATCCGTCTGTGATCCATCAGGCAGTCAGCAGTCTGCGGGAACAGGGATATGACATGCATGGCAAAATCTGCATGGTTATCGGAAACGGAGAGATGGGTAAGGTTGCAGCGCAGACTCTCCGTGATGCCGGAGCGAATGTCACCGTAACCGTCCGTCAGTACAGAAGCGGAATGGTGAGCATTCCGATCGGATGCAGCAGGATCCATTATGGTGAACGAATGAACTTTCTGCCGAAATGTGATGTAGTAGTCAGTGCGACAGCCAGTCCGAACTATACACTTCGCAGAGAACTGTTTGATGATATCACGCTTACGAAACCACTGCTTCTTCTTGACCTTGCTGTGCCGAGGGATATCGAACCGGCACTTGGAGGAGAAGAGGGCGTTACCTTATATGATATGGACAGTTTCCGCACCGAGAGGATCTCTCCGGAATCCATGGAGAGCATCACAAAAGCCGGCGAGATCGTCAGGGCACAGATGGATGAATTTTTCCAGTGGCTGGATGGCAGGGATGTGATCCCGAGGATCCAGGAGATCAGGGAGGATGCAGTGCAGGATCTGAACCTGCGTATCCACAAGATCCTCAAGAATACACCAATGGATGACTCCGACCGTGCAAATCTTCTCAAAGCAGTAGATACTGCAGCAGGAAAAGTGGTCAACAAACTTATTTTCGGACTCCGGGACAGTCTGGAACAGGACACTTTCCTGGAGTGCGTGGCAGGATTGGAGAAATTATATGAAGAATAAACGTTTTTTTCCAATGTTCGTAGATCTGTCTGACAAGAAAATCGTAGTGGTAGGCGGCGGGAACATTGCGACCAGGAGGATTAAGACTCTTTTGCAGTTTACCAGGAACATTACCGCAGTAGCTCCAAAGACAACGATGGAGCTTCATGAACTTGGCAAGGCAGGATTCGTAAATCTGATCAACCGTCCGGTGAAACGGTCTGATTTTGCCATGGCATTTATGGTGATCGCGGCGACAAACGACTGGAAACTAAACGATGAGATCTATCGAGTCTGTAAGGAGCAGGGGATCTACGTCAATGTCGCAGATGACAAAAGCAAATGCGATTTTTATTTTCCGGGGATCTACATGCAGGACGAGGTTGTTGTGGGAATCACAGCGAGCGGGCTGAACCACAAGAAAGCCCGAAGAGTCCGTGTGGCGATCCAGGAGGCAATGGAGGCATCAGACAATGAAGAATAAGATCACGATCGGCAGCAGGGAAAGCAAGCTTGCAGTGCTGCAGAGTGAGATGGTGAGGGACTACATAACCGAGCATAATCCAGATCTGACAGTAGAGATCCTGACCATGAAGACAACGGGTGACAAGATCCTGGACCGCACCCTGGATAAAGTAGGCGGCAAGGGACTTTTTGTAAAAGAACTGGATCACGCACTTCTGGAAGGAAGGTCAGAACTTTCTGTTCACAGCCTGAAGGACATGCCGATGGAAGTGCCGGCAGAACTTCCTCTGCTGGCTTTTTCCAGAAGAGAAGATCCGAGGGATGTGCTGGTACTGCCGGAGGGCGTAACAGAACTTGACAGATCCAAACCGCTTGGCTGTTCCAGCCTTCGCCGGACCCTGCAGCTTCGGGAGTTATATCCGGATATGGAGGTCGCAAGTGTCAGGGGAAACCTTCAGACAAGACTCCGCAAACTGGATGAGGGACAGTATTCAGCTCTGATCCTTGCGGCGGCAGGACTTAAGAGACTTGGACTGGAATCCAGAATCAGCCGGTATTTTACAGAGGAAGAAATGCTCCCGGCAGCAGGTCAGGGAATCCTGGCAGTACAGGGACGTACCGATGTTGACTATGCATTTCTGGACGGCTACTGTGATGCAGATGCATGGAGCGCAGGAAGTGCAGAGCGTGCTTTTGTACGTTTTCTGGACGGCGGCTGTTCTTCTCCGGTGGCGGCGTTTGGTGTGGTCGAGGGAGAGGAACTTTTCCTTCGCGGACTGTATTATAATGAAGAAACAGGAAACTGGTTCAAGGACAGCATCCGCGGAAAGCGCGAGGACGCAGAGGTACTTGGCATCGCGCTTGCAAAACAAATGAAAGAATCCGACAGAACAAAGACGGATAAAGGTGAGGCAGAATGAAACAGGGAAAGGTATGGCTCGTAGGAGCAGGACCGGGAGATATCGGTCTTTTTACACTCAAAGGAATGGAGGTTCTCTCCCAGGCAGAGGTTGTCGTCTATGACAGTCTGGTGGGACAGGGCGTACTTGCAAAAGTACCTTCTTCTGCAAGACTCATCAACGTAGGAAAGCGTGCAGACAAGCACACCATGCCGCAGGAGCAGATCAATCAGGTGCTCCTTGAGGAAGCGCAGAAGGGATACCGTGTCGTGAGACTGAAAGGCGGAGATCCGTTCCTGTTCGGAAGAGGCGGAGAGGAGCTGGAACTTCTGACTGCCAATGGGATCCCGTATGAAGTGGTCCCGGGCGTGACCTCTTCGATCGCTGTGCCTGCTTATAACGGCATTCCGGTAACGCACAGAGATTTCTGCTCTTCCGTCCATATCATCACAGGACATAGAAGAGCAGGTAAGGAATATGACATCGATTTTCAGGCACTGGTCAACACAAAGGGAACACTCGTATTCCTGATGGGGATCGCTGCTCTGAATGATATCTGTCAGGGACTTCTGAATGCAGGAATGGACCCGGAGATGCCGGCGGCCGTACTGCAGAAGGGAACAACTTCCGACCAGAAAAGAGTCGTTGCCACAGTTGCAACACTCAAAGAAGAAGTAGAGCGTCAGGGTATCGAGACTCCGGCGATCATCGTAGTTGGTAAAGTCTGCCGTCTTTCTGAGGAATTTGGCTGGTATGAGAGACTTCCGCTCGCAGACTGGAAAGTCCTTGTGACACGTCCGAAGGGCAGAAGCTCCCGCACAGCAGATGAACTTCGAAGAAAAGGTGCAGAAGTCCTGGAACTTCCGTCCATCCGTACCGTGGCACTGGAAGACCAGAGCGCACTTTATCAGGCACTTGATGAGATCAGCGAGTATCAGTGGCTGGTATTTACTAGTCCGACAGGGACAGAGATTTTCTTTGAAGAAATGTTCTCCATGAAAAAAGACATCCGTTGTCTTTCTTCATTGAAGGTGGCAGCGATCGGACAGGGAACAGCCAAAGTTCTGGAGCAGAGAGGCATTCTGGCGGATCTGATCCCGGAAATTTACGATGGAGACTCCCTGGGAGAAGCACTGGCACAGACCCTGCATGGCGGCGAAAAGATCCTGATCCCGCGTGCCTCAAAGGGAAATGCAAATCTGGTCAGAATCCTTGAAGAACACGGTGCCAGGGTGGACGATGTACCGACCTATGATACCATCTATGACAAAAATCCTCTGATCGATGTAGCAGCAGAGATCACGAGGGGCGGTATCGACTGCGTGGTATTTACCAGCGCATCTACCGTCAAAGGTTTTGTAGAAAGCACAGGACTTTCTGATTATTCAAATGTGACAGCAGCATGTATCGGCAAACAGACAAAAGCAGCAGCAGACAGCTATGGAATGAAAACATATATGGCATCCAAAGCTACGATCGACGATTTGACGACACTTGTTGAACAGATAAAAACAGATAAGGAGTGACAATAATGGATCTGATTCAAAGACCAAGAAGACTGCGTGGCAGTGAGACTCTGCGCAAAATGGTAAGGGAAACAAGAATTGACAAATCTTCTCTCATCTACCCTCTGTTTGTAAGAGAAGGACAGGGGATCGAGGAGGAGATCCCGTCTATGAAAGGACAGTTCCGCTACAGTGTGGACCGTCTCCCGTATGAACTGGAACGTCTGACGAAAGCCGGAGTCAGCAACATCATGCTGTTCGGTATTCCGGATCATAAGGATGAAGTCGGAAGCGGCGCTTACGACGAAAACGGAATCGTACAGAGAGCACTCCGTGAGGCAAAAAAACAGTTCCCGGATCTCTACTATATTACAGACGTATGCATGTGTGAGTACACTTCCCACGGACACTGCGGTGTTCTATGCGGTCATGAAGTAGAAAACGATGCAACTCTGGAACTGCTTGCAAAGACAGCTCTTTCCCATGTTGAGGCAGGTGCGGATATGGTAGCACCTTCTGATATGATGGACGGACGTGTGCGTGCGATCCGTGAATGTCTGGACAAAGCAGGACACAAGGAAGCACCGATCATGTCCTATGCAGTAAAATATGCATCTGCTTTCTACGGACCATTCCGTGATGCAGCTGGTTCCGCTCCGGCATTTGGTGACCGCAAGAGCTATCAGATGGATTACCACAACCGCCGTGAAGGAATGAAAGAAGCCCTGACAGATATCGAGGAAGGCGCAGACATCATCATGATCAAACCTGCAATGTCTTACCTTGACATGGTATCAGAAGTTTATAAGGCAACCAATGTTCCGATCGCAGCTTACAGCGTCAGCGGTGAATATGCAATGGTCAAAGCAGCAGCCAAGATGGGCTGGATCGATGAGGACAAGATTGTGTGCGAGATGGCAGCAAGTGCTTACCGTGCAGGTGTTTCTATTTATCTGACCTACTATGCAAAAGAACTTGCCCGTTTTATCGATGAAGGGAGAATTGGATAATGGGAAGATCAGAAGACTTATTTGAGCGTGCAGTCAAAAGAATCCCGGGCGGCGTCAACAGCCCGGTAAGGGCTTATGGTGCGATCGGAATGGCTCCGCGTTTTATCGAGCGTGCAGATGGCTGCTATATTTATGACGTGGATGGAAACAAATACATCGACTACATAGATTCCTGGGGACCGATGATCCTCGGCCACAACTTCCCGGCAGTCCGTGAGAGCGTGCTCAAAGCCTGCGAAAACGGGTTAAGCTTCGGCTGTGCGACAGAGATCGAGGTCGAGATGGCAGAATTTATCTGCGAGCATATCCCGCATGTGGAGATGGTTCGTATGGTCAATTCCGGTACAGAGGCCGTTATGAGTGCGATCCGTGCCGCAAGAGGTTTTACAGGAAAAGACAAGATCATCAAATTTGCAGGATGCTATCACGGACACAGTGATGCACTTCTTGTAAGTGCAGGTTCCGGCGTAATGACCAGCGGAGTTCCGGACAGTGCCGGTGTTCCGAAGGGATGCACCCAGGACACCATGACAGCAGTTTACAATGATCTGGACAGCGTCAGAGCACTTCTCGAGGAAGCTCCGGATCAGGTTGCGGCCGTGATCGTAGAGGCGGTTGGAGCAAACATGGGCGTTGTCCCGCCGAAGAAAGGATTCCTTGAGGGACTTCGTACTCTGTGCGACCAGTATGGAACACTTCTTATCTTTGATGAGGTCATCACAGGATTCCGTCTTGCATTTGGCGGGGCAGCAGAATATTTTGGCGTAAAACCGGATATGGTTACTTATGGCAAGATCATCGGTGCAGGAATGCCGGTCGGTGCTTACGGCGGAAGAAAAGAGATCATGCAGATGGTTTCCCCGGCCGGTCCGGTTTACCAGGCAGGTACCTTAAGTGGAAACCCGATCGCCATGGCAGCAGGACTGACACAGCTCAAATATCTTTATGAACATCAGGAAGTTTATAAGGATCTGGAAGCAAAAGGTCAGAAACTCTATGGAAGCATGGAAGAGATCCTCAAGGAAACAGGAAGCCCGTACCAGGTAAACCATGTTTCTTCTCTGGGAAGCATCTTCTTTGCGACAGAGGAAGTAAGGGATTACACTTCTGCAAAAGCTTCCGACACAAAGAAATTCGCAGAGTATTTCCTGCACATGCTGAAAAATGGAATCCACCTCGCACCGTCACAGTTCGAGGCAATGTTCCTTTCCACAGCACACAGTGATGCCGTGATTGAGGAAACTCTGGACAAAGTCAGAGGCTTTTTTACAAAATAAAAACTGAATAAGGATTAGGATCTGTCCGCAGGAACTCATTTTATTTATTTTTGGGAGGGCACTTATGTTTCGGATCGCAGTATGCAGCAGTCAGACGAACGATAAGAACGAAACCAGCAGGACCATACAGAAATGGATAAAACGAAATATCACAGCAGATGCAGAGCTCTGCCAGGTGGAAAGTGTAGAAGAACTTCAGAACATCATGGAAACACAGCCGGATAAGTATAACTTTTGCATTATGGATATGCCTGCCCTTAAGAGTGCTTTTGAGGCGCAGACAGAGCAGAAGAAGCATCCATTACTGATCCATGGGACAGATTCGATCCGACATATTTTTGTGGAAGATATCATGTATGCAGAGAATTCCCTGCGGCGCATCACTTACACGCTGTACAACCGGCAGAAGATCATCAGTGTCCGGCGGGCGGGAAGTTTCGAGAGCGCAGTCGGGGAAATTGCAAAGGCACAGGCTTTTATGCAGCCGCACAAGTCTTTTTTTGTCCAGTTCCGGTACATTTCCGAACTGGGGACAGATCATATCCTGATGGCAGACGGCAAGAAGATCCCGGTAGCACAGAGCCGCCTGGTCACGGTACAGAGCAGGTATCTGCATTATCTCACACAAAGAACGAAAGCATGAATAAAAACTCCACAGACTGTTTGATAAAAACGGTCTGCGGAGTTTTTTTATATGCATATCGTGGTCTGCGCAGAAACAAGGCGCAGTGCGCAGAATCAAAGAACAAGAAGTGTATAAAATCTGCTATGATAACACTACAGAAGAAAAAGAGATGCGTGACCGCTTCTTCAGAGTACCTGAATATTTTTTTGGAAAATGCCTGATGAGTTTTTCGGCAGTTCTTTGAAAATCAAACAGCAAAGGAAGGAGAGGTGGCGTTGAACGGTAAAAAAAGAATCACAAAGATACTTGCCATGATAATCTGCCTGATCTTCTGCACCAACCAGGTCGCAGTTTATGGGGCGGAACTTGTTTCGTTTTCCGATGGGGTGGAAGAGCAGGGAGAGATATCATCTGCAGGCATAGAAGAAATGGGTTCTTCAGAGACAGAAGAGGAGGTATCAGCTGACAACAGTCCGGGTGATTCAGAAGGGACGGAGATTTCGGAGGAAGATTTTTTAGATAACAGCACAGAAGAAAATCCACAGGAAATGCAGGGCGATGGATCTGAAGGTACTGCGGATGCTGCGATTGAAGATGATCTGCAGGACAGTACAGAAGATGTGCAGGAAGAAGTTTCCGATGCGTCAGAAGAACTGTTTCTCTCGGAAGAAACGCAGGATGTTTTTTCGGCAGGAGCTGACAATATCCCAGTCTATTCATCCGAGATCAGCCAGGATATCTACTGGCAGGACAACAACGAAAGCGCACAGGCGGGACGTCTGAGTGCAGACGAGTATGCAGCGTGGTTTTATCAGTACGGCAAGGTGGAGGTGACATATCAGGATTCTGACAAGACACAGAAAACACAGATCATGAAGGTGAGTGAACTTCTGGTGAATGGTCAGAGCGGGATCACGATGGAAGATCTTGAGGGAACCGGACATTATGTGATGCATTTTGCACAAGATTCACTGAAAGGAAGTCTTTCCGTTACAGGAAGCGATGGCCAACTATTTAATGCGACGATTCAGACGATCACACTTCTCCCGCCGGATCCGGAGACAGACAGAGACTATCCACAGGATGATAAGCTGGCACAGAATTATAAGTTTCTGAATATTCCGGACGAGAAAGTGAGGGAGGAATACATCTCTAATAAAAAATATCGGGTTTTGGATGGTATTACATCAAAAAGATGGATGTTACTACACATGTAGAGATCCGCTGTGGCGATATGAGCTGTGGCAGTGATCTGACAGATGCAGTACAAAAAGGAACTGTATCTTCAGTATCAGAAAAAGAATCAGGATGTGAACACCATTTCCAGTTCGCTGGAACAGACTCGAAATGCACAGGTAAAAGAACAGAAAGACGGAAGCAAAGTTGTTTCCATGGATATCACAGTTTCCGGACTGCCGCAGTATCGTATTGACGGCACGGAGATCCTCTATGATATCCGGGAAGGTGATTCGCAGGATTATCGCCTGAACAGCTATGATCCGGGGGAGGGAGATTATTTTAGCATTGATTACAACAACACAGATCTCTCCAATCATGGCACAGATACTACAGCGGTTTATAATGGTGGAACGATCATCCTGACGCGGCGCGGCACGGCTTCCTATCAGGCAGAGAAAGAATGGAAGGATGCGGAGGACTGTACAGAGCGGTCGGAAGTATCTTTTACCCTGTGGCGTTACAGCGAGCGGGGGGATGCGAGTTACCGGAAGGCATCTCAGGTGAAAAACAAAGAAGGGGATACGCTGAAATATGTGATCCCTGCAAACAGCACTGAAGACAGCCAGAAGATCACGTTCGAATATTTGGCGAATCCCGGAGCAGGAAGTGTATGCCTGACAGAGCAGGAAGCCCTGCCGAAATATGATCCCGAAGGATATCCCTATGTGTATTTCACACGAGAACGCATGGAGAATAATGGAAAGTATGAGCAGGTTCTCGGGAAGATTACTTACAAAAAGAATGGAGACTTTGCGATAAAGGATACTCTTCCAGATGGAGTTACCCGTGAAAGCACAGACAAAAGCATCTACAACGACGGCACGGTCAGCAACGTTCTCACCGGAACGGTAACGGCTGATTACACTAAAACCTGGCGTGCTCTTGCCTGGCAGGGTGAGCTTACGGATGTGCGGGTAGAATTTGCGCTGCAGGCCAAACATGTTGAAAGTTATGGAACAGATGATGACCAGTGGTACACAGTACAGGAAAACGGTGCAGATGTGACACAGAGCCTGTCTGGATTCGACGAGGAAATGACCTCCATGTCCGGAAGCAGAAGCATGCCGAAATATGACAAACTTGGACATGAACTGGAATACCGATGGATAGAGATTGGAGTATATCAGGGAAATGATACCACGAATCTGCTTAAGAAAGATGCAGATTCCGGGAATGCTTCGTTTGTCCTGACGCAGAAAAACAAAAAAGTTTCTTATACTTCTTCTGTGGAAAGTGTGCTTAAGGAAGACGGAAGTTATCATTCCGAGATCGTCAACCGGATAGAGCGAAAGGTAAATTACAAAGTTGTCAAAAAATGGCAGGAGGCCGAAGGCAACGAGACAGAAGCACCGGAAGATGCGAAGATCACACTGGCACTGCTTCGGCAGGATTCCACCAATCAGGTAAAAGAACTTGGCACACTGACTCTGGATGGAGAGAAGGACAGTGTGGAAACACAGATCCAGGATGAAGAAGGGAATGTGATCCGTGCGGCAGAGACAGAAAGCTGGCAGGGGGAATTTCTTGATCTTCCTCTCTATGATAAGGACGGACGCTGGCACGATTACCTTGTAGTGGAAAAGGACACAGATGCTTATCGTGTCATCTACGGCGAGGTTCAGTTTGATGAAGAAACTTTAACTTATTACAGGGAGATCATCAACCGTCCAGGTGCTGGGAATTTTCAGTTTATCAATGTCCGGAAGGAATGGATCGACGACAGCGACGCGGAGCATCGTGGTGACGTGACATTTACAATCTATCAGCGAATCGGAGAAAATGAGTTTCAGGAAATCCAGACAGTGACGCTTAAGGCACTGGATTTCTGGCAGAAACAGGTGGAGATTCCAACGGATCTTGATCTGAAAAATATCCTGGTGTTGGAAACGTCTGTTTCACATACCAGTAACAACGGAGAAGCAAAAGTCCCCTGTGATCTGTCATCCAACACTGCCAGAGACTATAGCGGTGAAGAAATGGAACAGATCTGGAAACGCTATCAGGACAGTTCTTCCGCGCAAAATCCGGCGATTTATTATCATTCGGATGAACACTGGTATCGTGTCATGTTCCAGACGAAAAACATCGAGGGGATTTCCTATTATACCATCACAAACCAGAGACTTGGAAGAATCCTTCTGGATGTGACAAAAGAATGGATCGATGGTGACGGAACCAGAAGGACCGAACTGCGAGAAGCTCTTAAGACGCAGGGACTTGGTCTTTATGCGAAGCTGATCTGTGACCAGGCAGGTGTGATAGATTATCAGAAAGGGACGATCAACACCGGAACAGGTGAGCACGCTCCTGTTGATGCAGATGGAAAAACAGTTTCCATGTATCAGGAGATCAGCATTGACACGGCGGTAAAAAATCAGAAATTTTATTTCTATGATCTTCCAAAATACGATGAGAACGGATCTGTCGTTCACTATTCCGTGAAAGAAGTCTATGCAAAAAAGACTCCTGACGGCAGTTATCAGGAACTTTCCCTGAATGAATTAAAACAGACCGGGATCACAACAGAATACACTTCCCTTACTTCCAGTAAGTATCAGGTAGGAGATTCCCACACAAAAGACCAGCAGCATTTTTATCTGAGAAACAAACTCAGCGGAACGAAGAAGATCGTCTTCCACAAGCAGTGGAAGGATCATTATCGTTTCGAAAAAGGCGACCGCCCTGACATTTATCTGAATCTTTATCGTCAGGTGCATGAAGCAGATGGAAGCGTGAAACTGGAGCTGTTTTACAAAGATCATCTCTGGCGGCCGACAGAAGAAGGAGACAGCCATTATGACTGGACTGTCGATTTTGACAATCTGCCGAAGTATGATAAGTATGGATATGAAATTTTGTATTATGCGCAGGAAAAAATGCATGTCAACGCCGAGCTTTTTGATTACACAACGGTGGAATATCTTGATCCGGAAAAAAATCTGATCGGAAATGAGGAGGGATTTTTGGAAGAAGTGACGGAGAACACCCGTCTGGCGCAGCTGTCTGATGGAAGCTGGATTCTTGGTGAGAACGGAACTTTTGTCAATCGCTTGAAGGAAGATATTCGAATCGAAGGCAAAAAGATCTGGGGAAATGTCCCGAGAGGTTTTGACAAAGCGGTACTTCCAAAAGCAACCTTTACCATTTACCAGAAACTGGAAGAAGAAAAGGGAGAAGGCAGCGAATGTGCATCCGTTACGATCAAAGACTGGTCGAAACAGTATGTCAATGCAGCATACCGTTTTCTTCTGGAATATATGGGTGAAAACTGTAACCGGATCGATACAGATGCAGATGGCAGACAGAAACTGACTGCCGAAAGTGCAGATGGAACAGATCAGAAACTTCCTCTTTATGATAAGGATGGAAGACGATATTCCTATACAGTCAAAGAAACCATGGAGGGGATACCGAAAGACCGGGAAGGAAAGGTGTTTTTACAGCCGGAGATCCATAACTTTATGGTAGAGAATTTTTATGAAAGTGAGAAAGGAAATCTCACCGTTAAGAAAATTCTGGAGGCAGAAAAGACAGAAGAAGAAAAATATCCTTCTGTAACCTATGTTCTGACCCGTTATTATATGGGAAAAGACGAGAATGGAAAAGATGTACTGAAGCGGGATATATCCTTCAAAAAGATGTTAACGCTTGATTATAATGAGTTTTCTCCTGTTGGAAAAGATACAGGATTGGCATCCGCAGAAGGAACGTTTGAGGATCTGGAAATTTATGCACCAAGTGGCGAGAAATTTCAGTACAGAATTGAAGAGAAAAAATATCAGAAACTTATGACAGTTACAGTCTTGCCTTTGCAAAGCCGGGAAACCGTGACAAAGCTGGCAGACTGATCCGGGGACAGACCGGAGATCAGCTACAGGGAGAAGAAAATCCACAGGAATATAGGGTAGAGAATCTGTATGCTTCGGATGATGAAGAAAAAATTCCAGATGCGACGTTTAAGAATGTTCTCAGCGATGACAGAATTGTGATCGAAGGAACCAAAAAATGGGATGACAACAATAACCTTTTTGGTTTCCGTCCGTCTGTGGATGAATTGAACAGTCAGGGACTTATTTCGTTTGAAGTGATTCGTTATGCAGAGGCACAGCCGGGAATGAGAAATGCTATCGGAAGTGCACTATATCCATTAAAAGTTGTTGATGAACAGGGACATAAACCATATCAGATTGTCTGGGAAAAAGTGAAAGGAAAAAACGACAGATATCTGTTTCAGATTACAGGAACAGATGGAGAACTGGAAAAGTATGCACCAAATGGAATACCATGGAAATATGGTATTCGTGAAATATATGCAAGGGACAAAGAAGATGGACTTCCGGGTTATCGCGACAATACGAGAGATTACTGGTGTTATTTTTATGGAAAAAACATTTGCTGAAAGAAGATAAAACTTATGAAGCAGAGGTAGCAGAGACAACCGTTACCAATCATGTCCGGGTAGTGACTGCACGGATTGAAAAGAGATGGCGTACACTGGATGTGAAGCATAAAGATGCAGAGAATGCAGACCAGGTATTTTCTGAAAGACCTGAAAATATCACAGACAAATCAGATATCCGGGAATCTACGGGAGCAGATTATCTGGGATATTACCTGTCATTGCAGTTTGTATTGCAGGGAAGAGTAAAAGCCTGCTATAACGCGCAGGGAGAAAATGTTGCGCTGGAAGAACCTTCTTCCTGGATGGGACTGAAAGAATTATTTAAAGGAAGCAGGAAAGAAAAAGGCTTTGCACAGACACGACCGCTTCAGGAAATTCTGAAAAATCTGGTACAGGAGGATGCATCTGTTACAGTATCTGAAGATGGCGTGAATGTTATTTTGCAGGGGTATATGAAAGATAATACATGCTGGATGCATAAGCTGCAATATCTTCCGAAATATGCAAAAGGTGGAGCTTACAATAAAGAAGGCTGTTATTATGAACTGGAATACAGGCTATGTGAAGAAAACATTTCTTTCAGGCAGTCGAAGGATGCGGAAATCTTATTTAAAGTGGATTTAAGTAAGGCATCACTTTCAGAAACACCAGATGGCATCTTGAATGAGATCATCAGCCGCGGAACAGGAAAATTTGATCCATTTTTTGTGATGGGATTTTTTAGAGGAACTTCCGGTACGGATTATTCCTATGGAAATCACGAATCAGACAGTTTATCTGTCTGGGCAAATGCATTTCCGGTTACGAGACTGAAAGTGAGTAAGGTATGGAATGATACCAGTAACGTGTATGGTACCAGGGTATTAGACAAAAATGGAAACTGGACGGTGAGCTTTGCAGTACAGAGGCGGGCAGTTAAACTGGAAGCTGGATCAACCTGGAAATCTCCCTGGCAGAATCTGTCTTCCACGGATAAAACAGGAAACAAAACAGAAGTCAGAATCACTTTGAGCGGCGAAGACAATGTAGAGGCAGAGGACATCAATGAGAAATCAACAGAACTTGGAGGGCTTCCTGTCTATGGTATTGAGAGTATTGACGGAACATATCAGGTGGTTCGATATGAATACCGTGCAAGAGAACTTAATACAGATGGAACAATGATTACTGAGCCAGAGGGAGAAACTTCTGTAAATCATGCGTATTCTGGATCTTTTTCAGGTGGGATTTATGATGTGGATTATCAGGATGGAAAGAAAAAGAATAATGAGACAGATGGTGACTGGAGATATCGTTATATAACTACAGTTACAAATTCTTTTGATCCGACCGTGCGCTATGCAGAGAAAAAATGGGATTTGTCCCAAATTCCGGAAAAATTCCGAGATGAATGGAATTGTCCGGAAATCACGTTGGAAATTCAGTATCAGAAAGCAGATGGAAGTTATCAGTCTTTCAGCAAGAGGGCAATTGTGGTGCTGAATGGAGAAAAAGATAGTGGAGTAACACAGGATACTTCGAAGGATGGACTGCTTCCGGCATATGGAGAATACGATTCCTGGAAAGCCATCTGGAAGGGGCTCCCAGAATATATTCCGGGATCTGCCACGATAAAAAAGGATGGAAAGGATGTCACTGTCTATCACGTCAGAGAAAATCATGGCGGATACTATCAGGAGGAAGAGAAAAATACAGCAGAAGGCAAAGAAAGAAACGGTGAAACGGAAAAGACGGCGTTTTGCTTTGTTAATACGCCTACAGAGATTCAGGCATCCAAAACTGTAGATCTTGGTGAAACAAAGAAGTTTAACCTAAATGACCGTATCTTCGGGTTTACACTTACGAATAATGGAAAAGTTCAGGGAACTTATCACGCAGTGATTGCTATGGAAACGGAGAAAGAAAATGGAACAGCAGTAGTAACAAAAGAGCAGAAAGATATTACTGTTGGCAGGGAATTTTACCTCAAAAACAACCAGACCATAACCATCTATGGACTGCCAATCTACAGGAATAACGATGGAAAAAACAAGATCACATATTATATAGAAGAAACAGATTCTTCAGGAAAGAAAAAAGAAGATGGAAAGGATTCAGGATATGTACCGGGATTCCGTACCGAAATTGAAGCAGAAAATACAAACCTTTCTAACTCCGTCAGTGGAAAAAGTGGCGGAGCACAATTTGCAGATACAAAAGAAACACATCCATCATTTGCATTCAGAAATATTCTGGAAGGCAGCATTGAAATCATCAAAACAGACGGTACCGGCAAAGCACTTCAAAATGTAGAATTTTTGCTGCAGTACAGAAAAGATGATGGAAAAACAGACGAAGACAGTGAAGCGGAATACCGGAATCTGGATGCAACTGTGTGCAGTAACAGAAATCTGGTGCGAAACAACGGTATTGCAAAAACAGATAAAAATGGCCGAATTACATTCCGGGGTCTGAAACTGGGTTACAAATATCGCCTGACCGAGATCAGGCCACTTGCAGGAACCCAGGGACTTGAAAATTCGATTACGGATATAGAACTTCCAATGCTTCTGAAAACGAAATCTGGAAACGAAATCAAACCAGTAGCAGAAACTCAGGGCAGGTTTGTCTATGTAAAACTGAAATATAAGATTTCAAATAATACATTCACAATGCCGATGACCAGCGGAAACGGTTTCTTCTGGCCAGGTATTCTGGGACTTATTGCTACAGGTATCGGAGGTGCGTTCTGGATCAGCAGTGGAAGCAGAAATAGAAACAGCAAAAAGAAGGGAGAGTATGCAGAATGAAAAAAGGAATTCTGAAATTTTTGGCTGGTACGGCGGCCATCGCTACGTTGATAGGAGGAGCACCGCTTTCTGTGCAGGCAGCAGCGACAGATACACCAAAGGCGACACTAGTGACAGATAAATATTATAAAACATTGCTTGGAGAGGAGGATGAAGAATCGGAAGCTCCATCTCTGACACTTGAAAAAATACAAAAATGGAAGTGAAAGTAAGGACCCTATTGATGGAGTAGAGTTCAGATATGCAAAAGTCGGTGATCTCTATCAGATCGTAGATGGAAATAAAATTTCCATGGCGTATGGTGTGGAAGCTGTGTTTGCAGCTGCGTTTAAAATCACTGCAGCAGCGGATTATCACATAACTGAAAATGGCGATATGTACTATTACAAAGATATTAACGAAATTAATACACAATATTTGCAGAGTATTAATTTACAGACAGAGACTTCATTGAAAGAATATATAGGAGGAACTGCTTTTACTTCTGTAACAACAGGCTGTGATGGAAATGCCAGTGGCACAGCTAAGATCGAAAATGCGGACTATGGTCTGTATGCTGTAGTAGAGTGGAGCTCTGCAAATGCGAGTATTAATGGAGAAAAGGTATCCCTGACGAATATTCAGAGTCCTTTCCTCATTGCACTGCCTACGTATGTCACTACAAATGAGGGAGAAGCTTACTGGGAAAAAAATGTAACAGCAGAGGTCAAAAACAGCACCGACGAACCGGAAACAGAAAAGAAGATTGTGACAGCAAACGAAGATAAGACAGATGGAAGTGAAAGTGTAGACGATACAGACATACTCCATGGAGACACTGTTCATTTCCGTCTGAAAGGAACAGTTCCGAATATTCCAACCGTAGCCAATGG
>ENA-OQDT01000699-OQDT01000699.1-human-gut-metagenome-genome-assembly--contig:-NODE-699-length-21548-cov-4.293730_pt1 | contig 21548 bp, 20 predicted proteins | sample MGYA00242786_ERZ504617 | MGnify/ENA primary metagenome ERZ504617 (study PRJEB26092, sample SAMD00036337) | human gut metagenome | host: Homo sapiens | study: EMG produced TPA metagenomics assembly of...
ATGTTTACTCATTTTGCAAGAGCAGATGAGTATGACAGAAGTCCGGCTATGGTACAATTGGAGCGGTATCTGGATTTTTCAAGACGCGTAGAAGAGGCAGGAGTGGAAATTCCTCTGCATCACTGTTAAATATCAGATTCTGAAACTGACCCTTCAGCCAGTGGTGGAGAATGCACTTTACCATGGAATCAAATATAAACGTGCCAAAGGCTGTATTCACATTCACGGGGAAAAAGAGGGCGATATTATCCGTCTGACTGTCCGGGATGATGGTGTGGGCATGGATGAGGAAGAGCTTGAACAGCTTCGCCAGCAGATCGAGAAGCCCTGCCAGGAGACGGAGAAGGGCTTTGGTCTGGCAAATGTAAATGAGCGTATCCACATGTATTTCGGACCGGAGTATGGAATGAAGATCCAGTCACAGAAGGGCAAGGGAACTACAGTGGAGATTGTGATCCCGGCTATTCTGGAAGCTCCGGTGGAGAAAACAGGGAATGATACAGCAAAAAGCGGTTGATGTCAGCAACAGCGTGAATTCTGACGCAAATAAAAAAAATAGAAAATAATCCGAAACAGCAGAATGACAATAAGATAATTGAGGGTGGACAGCCACAGCAGGAGGAGACAGGCGTATGAGACAGTTTATAAGAAAAAATATCTGGGCTGTGGCGCCGGTTGTGCTTGTGCTTATGGCACTGGCCCTTCTGGGAAGCCCTTTGAGCAGTAAAGTGCAGGAAACTCCTGCGGAGGACGATAATCTGATCGTAGTAGGTGTTGCCCAGGTGGGAAGCGAATCTGTATGGCGAAGTGCCCACACGCAGTCCATTCAGGACGCTTTCACCAGGGCAAACGGCTACATGCTGATTTTTGACAATGCCAGACAGAAGCAGGCCAATCAGATCAAGGCCATCCGAAGCTTTATTTCCCAGCAGGTGGATTATATCGTACTTTCTCCTATTGAGGAATCTGGCTGGGACACTGTGCTTCAGGAGGCGAAGGATGCCGGGATTCCGGTAATTCTCATAGATCGTAAGGTTTCTGTGGATGATGACTCCCTCTATGCTTCCTGGGTTGGTTCCGATTTTGTCCGCGAAGGACAGGATGCCGGTTACTGGCTTGAGGATTACATGAAAAAGCAGGGCAGGGAAGATGACGAAGTTAACATCGTAGTGCTGAAAGGAACCAAAGGCGCCTCCGCCACCATCGGCAGAACCCGTGGATTCAATGAAGTGGCAAAGGTGCAGCGCAATTGGAACATTTTGCAGCAGGTAGACGGAGAATTTACCACAGCAAAAGGAAAAGAAGAGATGGCAAGGCTTCTGGATCAGTATGAGGACATAGATGTGGTGGTTTCACAGAACGATGACATGACTTTTGGTGCTCTTGAAGCCATCAGAGAAGCAGGAAAAACTGCAGGAGTGGACGGCGATATTACGGTAATTTCCTTTGACGCAGTGGATGCGGGCGTGGAGCTGGTGAGAAACGGGGAGATCAACATTGATGTCCAGTGTAATCCTGACCAGGGAAAATACGTGGAGCAGATCATTCAGGATATGGAAGCTGGCAAAGAAATAGAGAAAGCATATTATGTTCCGGAGCGGGTGTATACCCAGGAGAACGTTGGGGAGGAAGAAAATGTTACGGAAGGTATTTCTGGTTGAAGATGAGACGGTGATCCGCGAAGGGCTCAGGGACAGGATTCCCTGGGATCAGTTCGGATACCGTTTTGTAGGAGAAGCAGCAGACGGGGAAATGGCTTTGCCCCTGATCCGTAAGACGAAGCCGGATGTATTGATCACGGATATTAAAAATGCCTTTTTAGGATGGGCTTTCCTTAAGTAAAATTGTGAGCAAAGAATTTCCGCGGATGAAGATTATTATTATCAGTGGTTATGATGATTTTGAATATGCGAGACAGGCAATTGAAGTTGGTGTTGACCAGTATCTTCTGAAGCCGGTTACCAGAATGAAGCTGAAAAATGTACTTCTTGAACTGAAAGATAAGATCGAGCAGGATCAGGAGCAGGAGGACTACCGCACCCAGTTCCAGAATGAGATCCAGGAGTATGAGCAGTTTTCCAGACGGCGTTTTATGGAGAAAATTCTGGAGGGCGAGCTGTCGGTTAAGGAGATTTATGATGAGGCAGAGCGTCAGTCCATAGAAATTACGGCAGCAGGATATAATCTGCTTTTCCTGTATTTACAGGAGAAAAATAAGGACAAGATGGCAGGTTTTCTTCGGAAACAGGATGAAGTGCTTCATTATTTTCTCCGCTATCCCCAGTATCTGCTTTTCCGCTGGAATGTAAACAGTTACGGAGTTCTGGTAAAGGGGGAATTGTCCCGGCTTCCGGAGCTGACAGATAATTGCGTGGAGTATGTGAAGCGGACCTGCGAAGGGGAAGAGCAGATGGACTGGTATGTAGCTGTAGGAAAACCAGTGGAGAGATTGAGCTTGCTTTCCCAGTGTTATCAGAGTGTGAATCATTATTTTGCATATCGTTTTATGGTGCCGGGACTGCATGTGCTTACAGAAGATACTTTGGAGAGTTATGTAAATTCGCAGGGAGAGAACCGGCTGGCAGCAGTGGATTCTTCACAGCTGAATCCTGAGATCATCAAGGATTTTCTCACAAAAGGAAGCAGTAGTGAGATCCAGGAGTTCGTTCAGGGATATCTGGGTGGAATGAGTAAGGCATTGGAGTCCAGAATGTTCCGGGATTATGTGGTGCTTCATATTCGGTTTACAACTATTATGTATCTGGAATCCATTGGTGTGGAAAAAGAGGGTTATACAGAACGGATCGCGGGAAAATATCAGGATACCAGTATCAAGGCATCGCAGGTGGCAGGGTATTGTGTGGACATTCTTCAGAGTGCCATTGATATCAGGGATGAGAAGAATGAGTCTCAGGGCAACAGCGCCATGAGGAAAGTGCTGGATTATATTGATGAGAATTACTATAAAGAGACCATTTCCCTGAATGAAGTAGCGGATGCGGTGAATATGAGTGCCAACTATTTAAGCGCAATTTTCAGCCAGAATATGCAGAAGACGTTTGTAGAGTATATTACCTGCAAACGTGTTGACAGAGCGAAAAAACTCCTGCGCGAGACGGACAAGTCGTCCGGAGAGATCGCACAGGAGGTGGGATATAAGGATCCCCATTATTTCAGTTATGTGTTTAAGAAAAAATCCGGGTGCAGCCCAAGGGAATATCGGAGTAAGGGGACGGCATGATATTCAAAATTAATTATGCGATTTCGGCAGTGATAACTGCCATGGGACTTCCTGCGAAGAGACAGGGAGTCCTTTTAATTTGTTTATGCTCATTTGGGCGGCCAGAGTACCAGGCTGGTGTGTCTGGTGTGTCAGTGTTGTGGCGCGGAGCAGACCAGATGTGGTAAGGTAGCTGGTATTGAAGGCGGCTAGTGCTATTGTGGTTTCGAAACTATGGTCGGCGGAAGTAGTCTTGAATCCAGTGCTTTGAAGAGAGGATGAAAGGGAAGCATGAGTTGCTATCTTTTTCTCCTGTCCAAGCGACAGCTCTTCCCATAACAGCCATGCAATAAAGTCATCCTCACAAATAAACGCAGTGCAGTCGGGGGTGATCCGTTCTAGAAATTTTTTTAGGAAGCTGATATCCTGGCTCTGACGGAAATCATCCAGTTCCTGTGTGGTGTACCAGCAGATGTTGCGGTCTGGTACAGTCAGCCCCTGATTTTGCATAGCATCCAGAAATCCCTGGTAGCGTTCAAGTCCCCGCTGATCGTCCATCTGGAAAATACCGGCGATAGAAGAGTGGCCTTTTTCCACAAGACTTTGCACCAGAAGACCAGCCCCATATAGATTATCTTCATAGATTACTGGAATCTGAGACAACTGGGGATAAGCACATCCCAGGAACAAAATGGAAGTTCCCCTTTGTATCAGCCTTTGATAAAGCTCTGTATTAGGTGATGGTAAGGCGCTTTTTACAGGCTCCACAATAAGTGCCCGCAGCGGACTTTTCAAAAGAAACTGAAGGATTTGCCGTTCCTGGTCCACATGATTGTGAGTGGGGTAAACCTTGCAGGAAAATCCCTCCGCAGCCAGCGCCACACGAATATCATTTATCAGTGCAGGATATTCATATTGCTGTTCATCGGGAATCAGAATTCCAACTATATTCCGGTCTTCCAGGCTGGAAAGTCCGGTAATGTAAGCTCCGCTCCCTTTAATGCGGCGGATTTCCCGCTCATCTTCAAGAACCGCCAGCGCAGCCCGGACCGTTTGTCGGCTGACACGGTATCTGACAGCCAGCTCCTGTTCGGTGGGAAGCTTGTTGATTCCATTTTGAATAGAATCTGAAATGATTTCTCTTAGCTGTTCAACCAGCCATTTATATTTGATCGCCATATATTTTAGTTCCTCTTTCTTAGGTTAGAGCGTGTCTGAAAAAGTATTCCCGCAATCTGTCGCGCCACTCTGTTTTTTTATTTTGCTGGGATAGTTATTTCATAAAATTTTCACATGAATTATTTATGATTTCCCAATAAATCTTCTGCTTTTTCACTTCTAAAACCCAAAATATTATACCTTTTTTCAAATGATCAAACCTTTTTTTTCCAGCTTAGACAGTTTGCCAAATCGAAAAACATAGAAAAAGGTGTAATATTTTTCACAAAATCATAAGAAAACAAACTTTCTAAATGAGAAATCATAAAATATCACCCCTTTTCCTGCCTGAAATTCATTATAATATAAATTTGTCTGTATTTCACTATGAAAACCAACAAATTTGTATTGTTTGAACTGACGAAACAACCAAAAGACGGGAAAACAATATTGAAATTTATGTTGATTTTCGCTAAATTATAGACATCAAGAAGAACACGGATTCAAAGAACGGACGGAAAGCTAAGACAGCAAACGGATCAGTGTTGAACGAGAAACCAATGGCAGGCGCGACCTGCAAAAGTATTTTTCTAAAAGAAAGAGAGGAACAATCACATGAAAAAGAAATTAGCAGTTATGGCACTCGCAGCAGCAACACTCAGCATGATGGCTATGCCGGTTTACGCTGACGATCTGGTAACAGTTGGATACGCACAGGTTGGACATGAATCAGACTGGCGTACAGCAAACACCCAGAACTATCAGGACGTTTTCTCAGAAGAGAACGGATACAGCCTTGATCTTGTAGACTGCGACAATGACAATGCTGCACAGCTTGAAGCAGTTCGTACATTCATTAGTAAAGATATGGATTACATCGTAATCGCTCCGATCCAGTCCGCTGGCTGGGACACCGTTCTTCAGGAAGCACAGGATGCAGGAATCCCTGTAATCATCGCAGACCGTGAGATCGAAGCAAGCGACGACTTATATGATGCATGGTTGGACAAACACACAACGAAGGTATCACGCTGGTAACTGGTTAGCTGAGTATCTTGGCGATAAAAGATGCTAACATTCTTGTAATCGAAGGTTCCGTAGGAGCTTCCGCAGCACTTGGACGTACAGAAGGATTCAATCAGGTAGCTGGCGAGCATGACAACTGGAAGATCCTTGATTCTCAGTCCGGTGACTTTACACAGGCTGGTGGCCAGGAAGTTATGGAGTCCTTCATCAAATCCTACGAGGGACAGTTCAATGTAGTTGTCTGCCAGAACGATAACGAAGCATACGGCGCAATGGATGCAATGGATGCAGCAGGTATCACCTACGGTGTTGACGGCGATGTAACTCTTATTTCCTTCGATGCAACACACGATGGACTTCAGTACACATTAGACGGAAAGATCAACTGCAACGTTGAGTGTAACCCGATCCAGGCTGAGGTTGTTAAGGGCGTAATCGAAAAAATGCAGGCAGGCGAAGAATTTGAGAAGACAACACTTGTTGAGGATCAGGCATTCGTAGCACCTGGAATCGAGAGCGAATATGCAACAACTATGACTGATGAAGTTCTGGCTGGACGTGCTTATTAATCAGAAAAATCAATCGGAGAGTGTGAAAACAGCAGAGCTGTGAAACAATCCGTAAACATCGAAATTGGTTATCAGCAAGCAGCTGAAAAACGATAAAGATGAACAAATAGGGGAGGAAAGTCCCAATGCGGATTTTCTTCCCCTTAATTTTCGCGAGCAACGAGGAGAATGAAAAATGAAGTTGATAACGGGAAGGGAGGAATCGCGTTGGAGGCAGGAGTAGTATTGAAAATGCAGGGAATCTGCATGACATTCCCAGGTGTAAAAGCACTGGAAGGCGTGGATCTGACATTGAAAAAAGGTGAAATCCGCGCGCTGATGGGAGAGAATGGCGCGGGTAAATCCACATTGATCAAGTGCCTGACCGGCGTAAATAAATTTGAGGCTGGAGAGATTTATCTGGAAGGATTTGATCATCCCATCGTAAATAAAGATACCATGGACGCCCAGAAGAAGGGCATTTCTACTGTATATCAGGAAGTAAACCTCTGTCCAAACCTTTCGGTGGCAGAGAATCTTTACATAGGCCGCGAGCCACTGACAAAGCTTGGAACGGTCAACCGAAAGGCAATGAACCGTCAGGCAGCTGTCCTTATGAAACAGCTGGAGCTTGACGTTGATGTAACACGTAATCTTGAAGAATATTCACTGGCATTGCAGCAGATGATCGCAATTGCCCGTGCTGTAGATATGGACTGTAAGGTGCTCATTCTGGATGAGCCCACATCTTCACTGGATGATCGTGAAGTAGAAAAGCTTTTTACCATGATGCGCAGACTGAAGGAGAAAGGTGTAGGAATCATATTTGTTACCCATTTCCTGGAACAGGTTTATGCAGTATGTGACGGAATTACCGTTCTTCGAAATGGTCAGCTGGTTGGCGAGTATGAGATTGCAGATCTTCCGAGAGTGAAGCTGGTAGCAGCTATGATGGGAAAAGATTTCGACGATCTTGCTTCCATTAAACCGGAGACCACAGGAGATAAGAGAAAAGAGCCGATGGTAATCGAAGCACGTGGCTTAAGCCATGCAGGAACCATCAAACCATTTGACCTTGATATCCACAAAGGAGAGGTTATCGGTCTTACCGGACTTCTTGGAAGCGGACGAAGCGAACTGGCACGTGCTATTTACGGTGCTGACCGCGCCCAGACTGGTACTTTGAAAGTAAAAGGCAAGGAAGTTAAGGTGAAAAATCCTATTGATGCCATGCATCTTGGAATGGGACTTCTTCCTGACGACCGTAAAGCGGAGGGAATTGTTGCAGATCTGTCTGTAAGAGAAAATATCATCCTTGCAATTCAGGCAAAACAGGGCATTCTGAAAAAGATCCCTATGGCAAAACAGTGTGAGATTGCAGACAAGTATATTGATCTTCTCCAGATCAAATGTGCAAGCCGCGAGACTTTGATCAAACAGCTTTCCGGTGGAAACCAGCAGAAGGTTATCCTTGCAAGATGGCTTGCAACAAACCCGGATTTCCTGATTCTGGACGAGCCTACTCGAGGCATCGATATCGGTACCAAGACAGAGATCCAGAAGCTGGTTCTGAAGCTTGCAGATGAAGGAAAGAGTCTGATCTTCATTTCCTCTGAGATTGAGGAAATGCTCCGTACCTGCAACCGTATGGCAGTTCTCCGTGACGGTCAGAAGGTTGGAGAGATTGATGAGGCAGATATGAACCAGATGAACGTAATGAAAGCAATCGCAGGAGGTGAGCAGTAATGGGTAATTTCAAAAAACTGGCGCAGAAACGTCTGTTCCTTCCGGTTTTCAGTATGATCCTGGTCATGCTGATCAACGTAGTATATGATATTGCAACAGGAAGCGCACCGCTTTCCTTCTTTATGATTTCCATTAAGAATGGTGTACTTTACGGACGTCTGATCGACATCCTGAACCGTGGAAGTGAAATCGCCATACTGGCAATCGGTATGACACTCGTTGTATCTGCTTCCGGCGGTACTGATATTTCCGTTGGTTCCGTAATGAGTCTTTACGCAGGTGTCTGCTGTATGATCCTTGCAGGATACGGAAATGTAAATGTGCAGGAATATGCGCATCCGCTGCTGGTTGGCATTGGAGCCGGACTTCTTGTCACTTTGATCTGTGGCGTTTTTAATGGATTTCTGGTTGCCTATATGAATATTCAGCCTATGGTCGCCACCCTGATCCTATGGTCGGCAGGCCGAGCAGTAGGACTTCTTCTTTGCAACAGCCAGATCGTTTATGTTCGAGTTCCTTCTTTCCAGAAGCTTGGTGCTTACTGCGGAATCATTCCTACACCGATCATTGTGGCTGCTGTGTGTGTGGCAATTGCTTCTATTGTACTTCGCTACACAGCACTTGGAACCTACATCCAGAGTGTTGGTATTAACAAAAAAGCTTCTCGTATCGCAGGCTTTAATTCTGCAAAAATCATCCTTATGTGCTATGCAATCTGCGGTCTTTGTGCAGGTCTTGCAGGTATGGTTGCAACCTCCAGAATCTATTCAGCAGATACCAATAACATCGGTCTGAACATGGAGCTGGATGCAATTCTTTCTGTAGCACTTGGCGGCAACAGCCTTGGCGGCGGTAAGTTTTCCCTGGCAGGTTCCATCATTGGAGCGTACACCATCCAGGCGATTACCACAACTCTGTATGCACTTGGTGTTTCTTCTGCACAGGCACCGGTATTTAAGGCAATCGTAGTTATTATCATCGTAGTAATTCAGGCTGAGCCAGCCAAAGCCTTCTTTAAGAAGCTGACAAAGAAATCCGGAAAGGAGGCAGCTCGGGCATGAAAAAGAAAAAAATAAACAGCAATAACCTGTTGCTGCTGATCACCATTGTATTATTCTTTGTAATGTATGCTGCAGGATGTATCGTATATGCGGACAAAGGCTTTACCCGTTTCCAGACATTTCTGAACATCCTGATCAACAATGCAGGTCTGATCTGCATCACAGCTGGTATGACATGCGTTATGCTTACTGGCGGTATTGATATTTCCGTAGGTTCCTTGGTTGCTATGGACTGTATGATCCTGGCAGTGGGAATTGAGCAGTGGGGATGGTCCAGCCCGGTACTTATGCTTCTGATTCTTGCAATTGGCATTATATTTGGTATTGTTCAGGGCTTCTGTATTTCCTACCTGGAAATCCAGCCTTTCATCGTTACTATGGCAGGAATGTTCTTTGCCAGAGGTATGACAGCTGTGATCTGTAAAGAGCAGGTAAGTATTGTTTCTGACAAGATTTTTACCACTCTTTCCAGCTTTAAGATTTCCCTTCCATTTGGAGGGTATCTGAACAAAAAGGGAATCATGCAGTTTCCATACCTTCGTGTAACTGTTGTAGTTGCATTGATCGTAGTTCTTGCTATTTATCTGATGCTGAAATACACACGCTTCGGCCGCAGTATTTACGCAGTAGGTGGCAATCAGCAGTCTGCAACCCTGATGGGACTTGATGTTAAGAAAACACAGATGAAGGCATATATTCTTTCCAGTTTCCTTACTTCCATCGGCGGAATCTGCTACTGCCTGAATACCATGGCAGGTACCACCACCCAGGCAACCGGCCTTGAAATGGACGCTATTTCCTCCGCAGTCATCGGTGGTACACTTCTTACCGGTGGTGTAGGAAATGTACTTGGTTCCTTGTTTGGTGTATTGATCAATGGTACGATTTCTACTTTGGTTAAAACCAATGGAAAACTGATCAGCTCCTGGTCCAACATTGTAACAGCAATCCTGCTGTGCTTCTTCATTGTACTTCAGAGTGTATTTGCACTGGTAAAGGAGCGGAAGAGCAAATAAAAATTGAATAAAGACTGAAATGAGACAGGCGGGTACATGATTGAAATGTGTATCTGTCTGTTTTATTTTGGGGCATAATGGAAGAAAGGGTAACATACAAATTAGTTAATTGCAATTTTATTCTTCCTGTCCCAATTTCACAAAAATCGGTTCATGTTTCATAGCCGGAATAATTTTTTCCATCATATCTTTCATATTAATTTTCAGGCTGGAGGTGTTAATACAAGGGTGACAGCCGATGTAAGGTTCCTTCAGGAGGTCTTCATCAATAAGCAGCTGCACATGATTTTCCTTATCGTTCATAAGTCCAAGTATACTGACAGAACCAGGTGTAATATCAAGGAATTTCTCCATATAAGTTTCATTGCCGAAGGAAAGTCTGGCAACGCCAAGCTGGGAAGATACTTCCTTTGTCTTAAACTTCTTGTCGCCTGGCAGGAGCAGCAGATAGAAGTTCGTTTCCTGGCGGTTGCAGAGAAACAGGTTTTTGCAGATTACTGCATCAAGCACTTTATCCACATCTTTACAAGCTTCAATGGTCATCAGAGTTTCATGGTCAATCCTCTGATAAGGCACCTGAAGTGCATCAAGAAAATCATAAGTACGTATCTCTTTTTCAAGTCTGCCCGTGGTATCTGCGGGACGTCCGTTTTCAAGCTTTAATTCCATGGTGTTCTCCTTATGTATTCCCCCACAGGGTCTTTTTTTGTCAAATATCTGGGGAATATTGTAGCATTGAGAGTTTTTCTTGTAAAGTGGAGGATGTTCTCCCACAAATTGTGATGCACATCTTTTAGAAAACATTTTTCAAATACATTCCAGAATAGCGATGAATATTTCAGAAAATATATGCATATATAAGTTCGGAGGCGGATATCTGCTTTTTTTCCATAGCGCTCCTGTTGACAAAATTCAAAAAGGCTTTATAAAATCCTTAGAGCCTGCAGATTGCAGGAATGATTTTTCAAACACGCTCTAGAATCTGTGCAGACCTCATGGATTGCATGATGCCGTACTGCATAATAAAATCATCAGGAGGAGCACATCTGAATGAACAATATCACAAAAAATGCACTGGAAGAGTCTTTGAAAAAATTTCTCCTTCAGAAGCCTCTGGACAAGATCACCATCAGCGACTTGACTACAGATTGCGGAATTAGCCGAATGGCTTTTTACTATCATTTTAAAGACATTTATGACCTGGTAGAATGGTCCTGTATTGAGGACGCTTCCCGGGCTTTGCAGGGAAAAAAGACTTACGACACCTGGCAGGAAGGGCTTCAGCAGATTTTTGAGGCTGTTTTGGAAAATAAACCATTTATCTTGAACGTGTATCGCTCTGTGAAACGAGAGCAGGTGGAAAATTATCTGTACAGCTTGACCTATCAGCTGATCGAAGGAGTGGTGGAAGAGCAGAGCGAGAATCTGAGGGTTACAGAGGAACAGAAGAAATTTATTGCGGATTTTTACAAATACAGTTTCGTAGGTGTTATGCTTGATTGGATCAAGAGAGGAATGAAGGAAGCCCCAGAAGAAATCGCGAATATGGTCTGCGTGACCATGCATGGAAATATTGGGAATTCTCTGCGGAATATGGAGAAGGAAGGGCAATAAAGATTAAGTTTATCCGGAAAATAAGGGATAACTATGGCATAGCAGCTTTAATCCTGAAAGGGCGGGACATAAAGTTTTCGAAATCAACTTTACAAAGTAAGGCGGATGATAAGCTTTTTTGTCATCCGTCTTGTTTTGTAAATTGAGGAAAATTACTTTTTTGACGTAGAATACACTCAGAAACAGGAAATACTAAATAAAAGGCAGCAGAATTTCGAATCAGTCAAATAAAAGCTTTTTATCTGAAGGTTAGGAAACAAAACTGAGAAAGCTTAGAAGCTGATTCGAAAAGTTAAAACAAGAATAAACACAGATAGCCGGAAATAATGTAACGGCAAATTTCAGAAAGGTGGTAATTTTTATGTCAAAGAAAAAACATTCCGTATTAGGTATGGCAGCACTTGCCGCAGCAGGTGCAGGAGCAGCAGTTCTGGCAAACAAGAGCCGCGAGGAGAAACAGATCACAGAAGCACACGTAGACCCGAATTACCGCAATACAGAGCGTGGCAAAAATGAGAAAAACAGCAAGGGCATTTATTATACAAACGGTAACTACGAAGCATTTGCCCGCCCGGAGAAACCGGAAGGCGTAGATGACAAGCATGCATATCTGGTAGGAAGCGGACTTGCTTCTCTGGCAGCAGCTTGCTTCCTTGTAAGAGACGCACAGATGCCTGGCGACCACATTCACATCCTGGAAGCGATGGACATTGCAGGCGGTGCATGCGACGGTATTTTTGATCCGATGCGAGGATACGTCATGCGAGGCGGCCGTGAGATGGAAAACCATTTCGAGTGCCTCTGGGATCTTTTCCACAGTATTCCATCTCTGGAAAAACCAGGTGCCTCCGTTCTGGACGAGTACTATTGGCTGAACAAACATGATCCAAACTATTCCCTTTGCCGTGCTACTGTAAATCAGGGCAAAGATGCTCACACAGATGGAAAATTCAATCTGAGCCAGAAGGGCTGTATGGAGATCATGAAGCTGATTTTTCACAAAGGACGAGGATCTTTACGACAAGACCATCGAGGATGTATTTGATGATGAGGTTCTGAATTCCACATTCTGGTTATACTGGAGAACCATGTTTGCGTTCGAAAACTGGCACAGCGCACTGGAGATGAAGCTTTACATCCAGCGTTTTATCCATCATATCGGCGGACTTCCGGATTTCAGTGCTCTGAAATTCACCAAATACAATCAGTATGAGTCCCTGATCCTTCCAATGAAGAAATATCTGGAGGATGCAGGTGTTGACTTCCAGTTCAACACAGAGGTTACCAATGTAATCTTCGATATTCACGATGGTAAAAAAGTGGCAACTGCTATTGAGTGCAAGGTAAAGGGTGTTGAGAAGGGAATCCTTCTTACTGAGAATGACTACGTATTTGTTACCAACGGAAGCTGTACAGAGGGAACTATCTACGGTGACCAGAATCACGCTCCAAATGGAGATGCTGAGGTTCGTACAAGCGGCTGCTGGAGCCTTTGGAAAAATATTGCAAAACAGGATCCGTCCTTCGGACATCCGGAGAAATTCTGCTCCGACATTGCGAAGACCAACTGGGAATCTGCAACTGTTACTACACTGGATGACAAGATCATTCCTTATATTACCGACATCTGCAAGCGAGATCCGAAGAGCGGAAAGGTTGTTACCGGCGGTATTGTAAGCTGCCAGGATTCCAGCTGGCTGTTAAGCTGGACCATCAACCGTCAGGGTCAGTTCAAGGATCAGGATAAAGATAAGGTTTGTGTCTGGGTATATGGTCTTTTCACAGATGTACCTGGCGATTATGTAAAGAAACCAATGAAAGAGTGTACCGGTAAAGAAATCACGGAAGAGTGGCTGTACCATATGGGCGTACCGACTGATCAGATTGAGGATCTGGCTGAAAACAGCGCAGTCTGCGTACCGACCATGATGCCTTACATCACTGCATTCTTCATGCCAAGAGCCAAAGGTGACAGACCGGACGTTATCCCGGACGGCTGCGTGAACTTCGCATTCCTTGGACAGTTCGCAGAGACTCCAAGAGATACTATTTTCACCACAGAGTACTCCGTACGTACTGCAATGGAAGCTGTATACGGACTTATGGGCGTAGACCGTGGCGTTCCGGAAGTGTGGGGCAGCGTTTACGATGTAAGAGAGCTCCTCGATGCCAGTGTAAAACTTATGGATGGCAGATCACCACTTGAAAATTGAAGCTTCCTGGACCGCTGAATCTGGTGAAAAAAACCTCTGCTGAAAGCATCAAGGGAACCTTGGTGGAGAAGGTGCTGAGAGACCATGATGTGATTAAGGATTATATGCTGGAGAAATAAGCGGTTGTAAAAATTTTATATGCTGAAACGAGCGAAGAGTCGGAGTGATCCGGCTCTTTGTTTTGTACTACAACAAATGAAATTGAAAAACTGTTTAATGGCGAAAAAGCGGAATCTTGCAAGGCTATTAACAGTGTGATAAACTAAAGCGTGTCTGAAAAAGGCTTTCTGCAAAATAAGATATAATATTGCGGTTTCTGGACAAGAAGCTGTTTGGTACAAGAGGAGAAAATCGTATGCAGTATATTGAATTTGGAAAAGATAAAGATAAGGTATCTGAAATTGTTATGGGATTGATGAGGATTTCAGAGATGTCCACTGGTGAGGTCTTGGATTTGATTGAGACTGGTCTTGAAGAGGGGATTAATTTTCTGGATCTCGCAGACATTTATGGTGGCGGAAAATCAGAAGAAGTGATAGGAAAAGTGTTTACAGAGAATCCTTCTTTGCGTACTGAATTTTTTATTCAGTCAAAATGCGGAATCCGTTGTGATCCGGATTTTACCTATTTCGATTTTTCCAGAGATTATATTTTGGAGGCTGTAGATGGAATTCTGTCCAGACTTCATACAGATCATCTGGATAGCCTGCTTCTTCACAGACCAGATGCGCTTATGGAACCAGATGAAATTGCAGAGGCTTTTGACCGCCTTTATAAAGCTGGAAAAGTACGGAATTTTGGGGTTAGCAACATGACGCCTATGATGATGGAAATGCTAAACAGGGAAATACAGTTCCCAATTTGTGCAAACCAGATTCAGCTTAGCTGTGCCGTTACCCAGGTTTTTGACGCTGGTTTTCACATGGATATGCAGTGTGATAAGGGAATCATGCGAGATGGCGGTGGAGTACTGGAATACTGCCGTATGAAAAAGATCCCGGTTCAGGCGTGGTCTTCCCTTCAGTATGGATATTTTCAGGGAACTTTTCTTGAATCTGATAATTATCGGGAATTGAACACTGTGCTCAACAGAATTGCTTCTGAAAAGGTGGTCACTCCTATGGCTGTTGCTCTTGCCTGGATTCTTCGCTATCCTGGAGCAACTCAGGCTGTAATCGGCACTACAAAATCGATTCGTGTCCGTGAAGCAGCAAAAGCAACGGAAGTTAGGTTGAGTAAAAAAGAGTGGTACGAGATATATCTGGCTGCTGGAAATGATTTGCCCTGATGAAGTAAGTCAAGTGGATATTCCAGGTTCCGCTTCGCTACTTGCTCATATAATAATTGAAATCAATCAAAAAAGGGAGATGCGAAAAAACTCAATCGAGTTTTTTCACATCCCCTTTGTTTCAAAAGAAATGAATTAAAAAGGAGCAGAATATGAGAAAACAACAAAATTTTCAATGGAAAGAAATGACCATGGGAACCTGTTATTATCCGGAGCATTGGAGTAGAGAACTGTGGCAGGATGATTTACAGAGAATGAAGGCGGCAGGGATTACCGTGATCCGTGTGGCAGAGTTTGCCTGGAACAAAGTGGAGCCGGAAGAGGGCGTTTTTACCTTTGATTTCTGGGATGAATTTATGGAGTTATGTAAACAGGAAGAAATGCAGGTGATTTTTGGAACACCTACTGCCACACCACCAGCGTGGCTTACGGAAAAATACCCGGAAGTTTTAAATTGCCGTCAAGATGGAGTTCCATATCGTCATGGAGCCAGAAGACATTATAATTACAATTCACCAAAATATAGAGAATTATCTGCAAGGATCGTAGAAAAGCTGGCGCAGCATTACGGCAAACATCCGGCAATTGTGGGATGGCAGATTGACAATGAACTGAATTGTGAGGTGGATGAATTTTATTCAGAGGCAGATTCTGTTGCCTTTCGTAATTTTGTGAAAGAAAAGTATAAAACTCTGGATAACCTCAACGAAGCATGGGGAACTGTTTTCTGGAATCAGACCTATACAGACTGGGAGCAGATTTATGTTCCGCGACCGGTGTTAAATAATGGTTGCAATCCACATCTCAGGCTGGATTATTACCGCTTTATTTCAGAAAGTACAATTTCTTTCTGTAAAATGCAGGCAGAAATAATCTCGAAATATAAGAAAGACGGAGACTATATCACCACAAATGGTATGTTCTGGAATCTGGATAATCACAAGATGGCAGAGGAATGCCTGGATGTTTATACATATGATTCCTATCCAAGTTTTGCATTTGGGTTGAACAGAGATCCGAAGACCGCGAAAGACCTAAATGACCGTCATTGGAGTAAAAATCTAACGGAAGTACGTTCCATATGTCCTCATTTTGGTATTATGGAACAGCAGTCTGGGGCAGGTGGATGGACTACAAGAATGGAAGGTCCGGCACCAAGACCTGGTCAGCTTACACTTTGGGCAATGCAGAGTGTAGCCCATGGCGCAGATTATATTTCTTTTTTCAGGTGGAGAACCTGTACTTTTAGTACAGAAATGTACTGGCATGGAATTTTGGATTATGACAATCGTGATAACCGTAAGCTGGCAGAGGTAAAAGACTTTTATAATAAATTAAAGTGTCTGGATGAAGTTTGCGGAGCGGATTACACCGCTGCATTTGGAGTATTAAAAGACTACGACAATATGTGGGATACCAATGTGGATGCATGGCATAGAAGGGTGGAAGCGCAGAGCTCAGAAGAAATCTTCATTGCTTCTGAAATTTATCACACCCCATATAATACGTTATATCTGAACGAGGATACAGATATAAAGGAATTGCAGAAATATCCGGTGCTCATCTATGCACATCCTGTTATTATGACGGGAAAAAGAGCTGCTTTACTTAAAGAATATGTAGCAAATGGCGGAATCCTGATCATAGGCTGCCGTTCCGGATATAAGCAGGAAAATGGCAAATGTGTTATGCTTCCGCAGCCCGGACTTTTGCAGAAAATTACTGGTTCAGATGTGAGAGATTTTACATTCACAAGTCCAGCAGAGCCGTCTGTCACCGCCAACTGGGACGGTCAGACGATTGACATGCCAATATTTAACGACATTATGGAGCCTGTAGAGGAGGGAGAAACTCTGGCTTTCTATGACAATAGCTATTACGCAGGAAAACCAGCCGTAATCAGAAAAAATACAGGAAAGGGCTATGCAATTCATTTTGGCAGTACTTTTTCCAGAGAAAGCATGAAGGTGCTGTTAGAATACACAGGAATTCTGGAACCATTCCAGGCTATGCTTGAAGCTCCACAGGAGGTGGAAGTCATTCAGCGTGTGAAAGGAAATAAGAAATACTTCTTTGTCCTGAACTATATGGGTTCAGAACAAAAAATTGTGCTGAAAAAGCAGATGCGGTCCTTATATGATAATGTAATTGCAAATGGTGAAATCTGCATGAAACCGTATGAGACAATAGTTTATGAAGTTTTGGAATGAAACAGGAAAATGTTTTTGAAAATATGAAATTAAATAAATCAGAAATAGTTAAACGAAGAGTCGGAGAAATCCGGCTCTTTGTTGTTTATAAGGTAGTGAGCCAAATTCATAGAACGCGTTTGATTTCAGTTTTTAAACGCGCCATGGTTAGGGATTAGGTTATGAATAAAACAGGTTAATTCAACAGAAAAACAAGTCATATCCAATAATTGTCTTGCATACCTATTATTTAATCCAGTATAATGATTATATCAAAAATATTACAGGAGGGGGGTATGCAGATGAGGACACAATCGAAGAAACATAAGATAATCCGTACGGTTTTACTGGTGATTCTTTTGCTTCTGATAGTGGCTGCGGGTGGTTTTATTTCAGTGTATGAGGGTCGCTTTCAAACCATAAGCAGTATTCAGAAAGTGACAGATTACGACGAGTATAATCTGTATCGCATGGATGTGAAATATGATTATGATCTGGATCGACTGATCGAATACGGCATAACAGATAACCAGAGCTTTGTTGATGCCATTGTGAAAGAGGCACTTCCTATCTTGCCAGTACATATTAAAGCACCGGATTTTGGCTGCAGTGCTTTTACCCTGCAGGAAGCAGACGGAAATGTGCTGATGGGCAGAAACTATGATTTCAAACGGGATACTTCCGCAATGCTGGTTTACTGTGAACCGAAGGGTGGTTACAAATCCGTGGCTTTCGCAGCATTGGATAATATCTCTGCAAATATTCCGGATGCGAGTATGAAGAAAAAGCTTGCCACATTAACAGCACCATTTATCTGCCTGGATGGCATGAATGAAAAAGGGGTATCTATTGCAGTCCTTACTTTGGACAGCGAACCGGTTCACCAGAATACAGGCAAGCCGGTGATCGGAACTACGCTTGTGATCCGTTTGATTCTGGACCGTGCGGCAACTACAGAAGAAGCCGTAGAGCTTCTGAATCAGTATGACATGTTTGCTACAAGCGGCAGAGATTATCATTTTTATATCACAGATGCTTCCGGTGATGGCAGAGTAGTGGAGTATGACTGTGAAAGTGAAACCAGAGAATTGGTTGCCACATCAATTCGCTCCATTACGAATTTCTTTGGACTCTATGAGGATAAAGTCCTTCCGAATCAGAAGAATGGCATTTACGGTCACGGAAAAGAGCGGTATGACAAAATGGAAGCTATTTTTGACTATGAGGAAGTTTACAACAGTGATGTTGCATGGGAGGCTTTGAAGGCCGCATCACAGGAGCCGTCAGAGGAGGAAGTTACCAGTAATACCCAGTGGTCTATTGTTTATGATGATACCAATCTCACCGCAGAGATTGCCCTTCGGAGAAACTGGGATGATGTGATCGGGTATAATCTGAAAGATAACACGATTACACTAAAATAATAACATAGAGCCTGTTTCAAACATAATCAGGTAGTCTTAAAGGAAGAAAAGGACACGTGAACAGTAACCGTGAACCAGCAGTTCAAAAGTTCAATATAAGGTTTTAAATGCCTCGTCAAAGGGAAGCTTCATCATTTCCCTGGCGGGGCATTTTGATTATTTGAAATATTAATCTCGTTACAGTGTTGACTGGAATGTTAGTTGAATTTGTCTATAAATTTGAAACAATATAGCAACTTAGTCTGAAAAATAATGCTTTAACACGTTAATTTTGATTGACTCCATAGTATATGCAGTGTATTATGAATTTATAATTGCTGTTTGCGGAGTGGATAAATGTATGGGGTATGCATAAGAAAAAAGTGTAACACTCTTTAGGCAAAGCGAATAGTTTTTATAATCCATCTATCTAAAGGGGGAGTCATTTATGACGGGAAAGAGAAAAAGAAAACTGGCAATGCCAGACACCCTGATCATCGTAGCATCCGTTGTACTTCTGGTGGCGATTCTTTCATGGATCATTCCATCCGGAACCTACGATTATCAGGAAATGAACATCAATGGAAGAATTCGAAATGTAGCCATTGATGGAACTTATCACACAATTGATAAATCCGAAGTTACCACAACCGGATTCCTTGGATTTTTCAGTGTACTGTATCGAGGCTGCGTGGAGGCTGCTGATGTAATCTTCATGATCCTCTGCTGCTGCGGAACTTTCGGTGTTGTGGTGAAAACAGGTGCTTTCCATGCAGGAATCGGAACCATTTTAAAGAAACTGAAGGGAAAAGAAATTCTGCTTGTTCCAATCATTATGATGATCTTCGGACTGGGCGGTTCTGTGTTTGGTATGGCAAGTGAATTCTATGGATTTTATCCATTGATCGTAGGTCTGGGAGTTGCTCTTGGATATGATGCAATGTTCGGATTTGCCATTATTGCAGTTGGAGAGTTTGTTGGATTTATGGGAGCGACATTGAATCCATATTCTGTAGGAATTGCCCAGACAATTTCAGGTGTAGAGCTTTATTCCGGAACCGGATACCGTGCGATCTGCTTCGTGATCTTCATGGCAATTTCCATTATCTATGTAATGGTTTACGGGCGGAAAATTAAGAAAAATCCAGGTGCATCCGTTGTATTTGGTGAAAAAAACATTCATGCCTTTGACAGAGATGAGTTAAATGAATACAGCTTTACCTTAAAAGATGGTCTGGTTCTTCTGGATGTTCTTGTAGTGCTGGTTGTTCTTATGCTGGGTCTGATCAAATGGGGATGGGATTTCCCGCAGCTTTGTGGCTTGTTCCTTCTTATGTCCATGATTGCTGCAGCAATCTGTAAGTGGTCTCCGAATAAATGGTGCAGTGAGTTTATTGACAGCGCCAAGACTGCAATGTGGGGATGTATCCTGACTGGTATTGCGAAAGCTATCACAGTTGTTATGCAGGACGCGCAGATTATGGATACTGTTATCTACGGCCTGTCAAACGTGCTGAAAAATGCGCCTCATGCAGTTTCTGCACAGGTAATGCTTGTAGTACAGACGCTGATCAACTTCTTCATTCCGTCTGCAACAGGTCAGGCTTCTGCAACCATGCCAATCATGGCACAGCTGGCAGATATTATTGGTGTGAGCAGACAGACAGCAGTTCTTGCATTCCAGTTTGGTGACGGACTTTCCAATATTTTCTGGCCGACGGCAGATATCGTTATCATCTGTGGCCTGGGTGGAATTTCCCTGCAGAAATGGTATAAGTGGTTTACGCCGCTGTTTCTGATCTTGTTTGTGACACAGGCGATTTTGTTGGGAATTGCAACTGGAATTGGTTTCTAGAGCCTTTTTCAAACACGCTCCGGAACTTCAAGGAAAAGCTTCAAGAACATTAATTGTTTGATAACCAGTGAACTTTAAAAACATAAAGGTAACTGTTCTGAAAAGGTAAGTCTAATGGAAAGAAAAGGAAACTTAATTAAACTTATGGACTTGTCTTCCGATTTCATCATCGACCTGAAATATGCCACGCCGGATAATTTCACTGGCGTGCAGGTGTACCAGTCAGCGGATTGCTGGCTGGATGAGCACACAGCGCAGATCCTGATAAAAGCCAAAGAAATTTTCGAAAAGGATGGTTATCGGGTAAAGATATGGGACGCCTACCGCCCCATCCGTGCCCAGAAGCGTTTTTGGGAAATTATGCCAAACGACGACTTCATCGCCCGTCCGCCCGACATGACGAAGATCAAAAAATTCCGTCCTACACATATGAACGGAATGTGCGTTGACGTCACCTTAACTGACAAAGAGGGCAATGAAATCGAAATGCCATCTCCGTTTGACGCTATGGATGAACGCGCTTCACTGAATTATTCCGGTCATTCCGAAACCGGAAGAAGAAACGGCGAGTATTTGAAACAAGTAATGGAATCCGTAGGCTTCCAGGCATATGAATGTGAATGGTGGCATTTTTATGATGTATCTACGGATCCAGCGCCGTTTTCGGATTATGAAATTTAAATTTTTTAAACTACTAACGGGCAGCATAAGTGCGATTATGCTGCCTTTTTCATTACTTTCTAATACTTTCACTGAGCCACCGTGTTCCCGGGCAATAGAGTCAACCAGCGCCAGCCCCAGTCCGGCACCTCCCATGGCCCGGCTGCGGGACTTGTCTACACGGAAAAAAGGATCAAAGATTTTTTTTGATTTTCAGGTGAAATGCCAATGCCGGTGTCTTTTACCAGGATCATAGCCTGACCGTTTTTCTCCTTCACCGAAACTGTGACAGAGCCATTGGGACGGTTGTATTTAATGGCATTTTCCACAAGATTGTAGACTGCACGATAAAGAAGTACATAGCTGCCGGTGATATTGCGAATATTGTTATTAAGTGCAGATGCATCAGGCGTGTGGACATCAGTATGCCAATCCTGACTGGAGTTGTCATCAAAATGAATTGAAATCCCTGCTTTTTCTGCAACTGGATCCAGGTCGCAGAAAACCTCATCTACAAGCTCTTCCAGCGCAACCTGATCTGTTCGTGAACA
>ENA-OQDT01000700-OQDT01000700.1-human-gut-metagenome-genome-assembly--contig:-NODE-700-length-21537-cov-5.651051_pt1 | contig 21537 bp, 13 predicted proteins | sample MGYA00242786_ERZ504617 | MGnify/ENA primary metagenome ERZ504617 (study PRJEB26092, sample SAMD00036337) | human gut metagenome | host: Homo sapiens | study: EMG produced TPA metagenomics assembly of...
GAATCAATAGCCTGATTTAAACGGCTGACACTGTCAGAGGTATAGAGACTCAAATCCTGAGGAACGCTTTTCAGCAGTGAATCAATTTTGCTGTAGTCAGCCGGACGAAGTTCCAGATTATTGATTGCACTTTCAGGGTGTCAGCCATTGCATCAACAAGTTTCTGCTGTGCAGCGTTGTAACTGCGGTCAATCGAATCAATAGCCTGATTTAAACGGCTGACACTGTCAGAGGTATAGAGACTCAAATCCTGAGGAATGCTTTTCAGCAGTTCATCAATTTTGCTGTAGTCAGCCGGAAACAGTTCTTTTGGATCTTTGCAGGCCAGTCCATTTTTTTCTGGCATAAGCTTCACCTGCACTTCCGGCAGAAGCATACACAACAAAGTTATCCGGGCATCCGCTGAAGGCTTCGTAGACATTGCCATTGATCTCTTTATATTCAATGGTTGTCACACTGTCAGGAATATATACTTTTTCCAGGTGCCTACAGTTTTCAATGGCATCTTCTTGCAGCTCTTTTGTACCTTCTCCGATTTTCAGGGTACGCAGGTTTGGAAGACTGGTGAGCGTATTTTTTTCCATGATCTCTATCGGTTTCAGGGTAATCTCTGAAATATTTGCCGGAATGGAGTAAATCCTGGAAAAATCTTTGGAGTAGAGAATGCCGTCATAAGAAGCAAATGCCGGGTTGTTTTCATCTGCTGAAATAAATTCCAGGGATTTGGAAGTAAAAGAACGGATCTCATATTCGCTTAAGTAGATCCCATATTGTACAGTTGCCGGGAGAACAAGCTTTTTTGCCGTTGTATCCTGCAAAGAATGTTCATAATAAATCTGGTTTTCTGCAGCGATGCTGACTACAGGACGGCCATTGCAGTTGCCAGGGATCTCCAGGCAGTCTGCATTTCCGGTATAGCCGACAACGCCGATGCCTCCCAGATAATAAGTAAATTCAAAACCATCTTTTTTATAAAGAACGGATTCGAGATTGTCTGTTTTATAGTGAGGAGAGATATCGGAAGGATCATCCAGAGAAATCTGCTCCATGGAAGCGTCAACGATGCCCCATTTGCCGTCACACAGAACAAAATCCCATGCATGGCCTTCTGCTTCCCAGTAGCCGTGGGCGATGATACATGGAACATCGATGGCGGCGAGCATGGTCTTGCATAAGTTTGCCTTGCCCTGACATACTCCGGTTTTTTCTTTGAATACTTTATAAGGATCATTTTCTTCCAGATCTGCAGGGGCATCTTCTCCGACAGAAGCCTTTAGGCTGATGTCTTTTGCCCACTGATAGATGGCAGTGATCTTATCCTTTGTGGAAGAATATTTTTTGGTTAAATCTAACGTAAAGGCACGGATCGTCTGATACTGAGAATCCGTGATATTCAAATGCTGTGTCCCGATAAATTTTTCAGCAGAGCTGCTGTTAAAATCAGATGTAAGAATCTGAAGACAATCGTCGGTGGTGTTGGCTGCGTTTGCCGTTGTATGCAAAGGTATGATCAGGCATACAAACAGGACAAGACGAAGCAAAATACAATAATTTTTTTTCATGAAATAACCCTTTCTAAACGAGATATTATGATGTGAGTGTCAAAAGTACCAAACTATGATGCCTACGGATTGTTCCGTGCGTTGCACTCCCACAATCCTCCCCAGTATTCGCATATCGTGGGATTATCATCCCACTTTTATGCTCATATCGGGGCGGGTCCCAAGGTCTTTCATCCACCTATGAGCAAGCTCATGTGGATTTAGACCTTTTGACCCTGGCATCATATTATATTACATAATCATTTGCGTAAGTTTCACGCTGCTGATCCAGAAGATCCTGCAAGGTGATCCCATCTACATAGTCATCAATAACTTTTTTCAATCCTTTCCATACAGAAAGTGTGGTGCACATATCAGCCCTCTGACAAAGTACCGGGTCGTTGTCCAGACATGCAACCGGAGAAAGACTGCCCTCTGTCGCACGCAGGATATCGCCCAGCGTGTATTTATCCGGTGTTTTTGCCAGACGGTATCCTCCCTGAAAACCGCGGCTTGCAAGCAGGAAACCGGATTTGTTCAGAATGGGGATGATCTGTTCCAGATATTTTTTGGAAATATCCTGTCTTGCTGCGATATCTTTCAAAGCAATGTAGCCATCGTTCTGATGTTCTGCAAGATCCAGAAGCATACGCAGAGCATATCTTCCTTTTGTAGAGATTTTCATTTTTTTCACCTCTTTTCATATAGTAGTGTTGAAGGTGCTGTCCCCTGGCATCTTAGCATTATAGTATCATATTTCCTATTGCATTTCTATAGATTAAAAAGGAAGCCTGAAAAAAATGAAAAAATGTGTTGACAAATACTGGATGTTGGCATATAATTCGAATAAATCATATAAAACATATCGAAAAGGTAGGAATAAATAAGGAGGAAAATAACATGTCCAACATTTATAAAGGAACTTTAGGGTTGATCGGAAACACACCACTGGTAGAAGTTGTAAACATAGAAAAAGATCAGGATCTTTCAGCAACAATCCTGGCAAAGCTTGAGTACTTTAACCCGGCAGGAAGCGTAAAAGACCGTATTGCAAAGAGCATGATCGAAGACGCTGAGAACAAAGGACTTCTGAAAGAAGGTTCTGTTATCATCGAGCCGACCTCCGGAAATACCGGCATCGGACTGGCATCCATCGCAGCAGCAAAAGGATACCGCATTATCCTGACCATGCCGGACACGATGAGTATTGAAAGAAGAAACATCCTGAAAGCATATGGTGCAGAACTGGTACTGACAGAAGGTGCAAAGGGTATGAAAGGTGCCATCGCAAAAGCAGAGGAGCTGGCAAAAGAAATCCCGGACAGCTATATCCCGGGACAGTTTGTAAATCCGGCAAACCCGGCGGCACACAGAGCAACCACAGGTCCGGAGATCTGGAAAGACACAGACGGAAAAGTAGACATCTTCGTAGCAGGTGTTGGTACAGGCGGAACACTGACAGGTGTCGGTGGATATCTGAAAGAGCAGAATCCAGATATCAAGATCGTGGCAGTAGAGCCGGCAACTTCCCCGGTTCTTTCTGAAGGCAAGGGAGGTCCACATAAAATCCAGGGTATCGGTGCAGGATTTGTACCGGAAGTACTGGATACAAACATTTATGATGAAATCATTAAAGTAGAAAACGAAGACGCATTTGCAACCGGCAAACTGATTGCGAAAAAAGAAGGCGTACTGGTAGGTATTTCCTCAGGGGCAGCTCTTTACGCAGCGATCCAGCTGGCAAAACGTCCGGAAAACAAAGGAAAAACCATTGTAGCACTGCTTCCTGACACAGGGGATCGTTACTACTCCACAGCATTATTTACAGACTGAGATGCGAACAGTCCGTATAGCATCTTAGAACCCCAACATTATTTGAAGAAAGGTAAAATGCCACGCCAGATGGCAGTAAGAGGTGAATAACATGAGCGAAAAAATCACAAGAGAGAACAGAAAATTCAAATTCGAAACATTACAGCTTCACGTAGGTCAGGAAGCTCCAGACCCGGTAACCGATGCAAGGGCAGTTCCGATTTATCAGACTTCTTCTTATGTATTCCGTAACTGCGATCATGCAGCTGCAAGATTTGGTCTGGCAGACGCCGGCAATATTTACGGAAGACTGACAAACCCGACAGAGGATGTGTTTGAAAAAAGAATCGCAGCTCTGGAAGGTGGTGTTGCAGCACTGGCAGTAGCATCCGGAGCGGCAGCTATCACATATACGATTGAAAACCTGGCACAGAACGGTGACCATATCGTATCTGCAAAAAATATTTACGGTGGTTCTTTCAATCTGCTTGAGCATACACTGCCACAGTATGGCATCACAACTACCTTTGTGGATATTTTTGATCCGGACGCAGTAGAAGCAGCTATCCAGGACAACACAAAAGCGGTATATATTGAGACTCTGGGTAATCCGAACTCAGATGTAGTAGATATTGAAGCTATCGCAAAGATCGCCCATGCACATAAGATTCCTCTGGTTGTTGACAATACTTTTGCGACACCATATCTGGTAAGACCGATCGAGTACGGTGCAGATATCGTTGTACATTCTGCAACAAAATTCATTGGCGGTCATGGAACAACCATCGGCGGTGTTATCGTAGATGGCGGTAAGTTCGACTGGGAAGCATCCGGTAAATTCGCTTCTCTGACAGAACCGAACCCAAGCTACCATGGCATCAGTTTTACAAAAGCAGTAGGACCTGCGGCATTTGTTACAAAAATCCGTGCGATCCTGCTGAGAGATACCGGTGCAACCATCTCTCCATTCCACTCATTTATTTTCCTGCAGGGACTGGAAACACTGTCCCTGAGAGTAGAGCGTCATGTAGAGAACGCGCTGAAGGTCGTACAATATCTGAAGAATCATCCACAGGTAGAAGAAGTACATCATCCGTCTGTATCTGCGGATCCGACACAGAAAGAGCTGTATGCAAAATATTTCCCGAACGGAGGCGGTTCTATCTTTACCTTTGAAATCAAAGGTGATGCACAGAAAGCAAAGGATTTCATTGACAATCTGGAGCTGTTCTCCCTGCTGGCAAACGTAGCCGATGTAAAATCTCTGGTTATTCATCCGGCAACCACCACGCACAGCCAGTGCACAGAAGAAGAACTTCTGGATCAGGGAATCAAACCAAATACCATCCGTCTGTCCATTGGTACAGAGAACATTGATGACATCATTCAGGATCTGGACGAAGCATTTAAAGCAGTGCAGTAAAACACCAACGAGAAATATAAAAATAAAGAAACGATCGTGGAAACGAGAGCAGAGAAATGTGCGAAAGAAGCACAGAGCTCTGCTCTTTTTATCTTAGCCGGAAATTGCGTTCGACTTGGATTTACAGAAAATGGTTCAAAAAGAAAAAATCATGGAGAAAAGAATAAACTGGAAAATTGTCAAGCAAGAAAGACTTGACTTCTTTCCGATGTCATGATAGACTGGTCTGGCGAATGGAAGTAGGTCTTTTTTTATGCCTAAAATTCATCAGCCCGCAAAGGCTGTGAGCAAAAAACAAAGAGAGCGAGGTGGAAGTTTTGCGCACAAGAATTACATTGGCATGTACAGAATGCAAACAGCGTAATTACAACATGACAAAGGATAAGAAAACTCATCCTGAGAGAATGGAAACCAAAAAGTATTGCAGATTCTGCAAAAACACACGAATCACAAGGAAACCAAATAAGCCGGGTGCGAAAGGATAAGTGATTATATGAGCGAAAAGGAAAAAAAGAAAAAGCTCCTAAAAAAAGCTGGTTCGACGGCCTGAAAGCTGAGTTCGGCAAGATTATCTGGCCGGATCAGAAATCCATCGGCAAGCAGACGGCAGCAGTCCTTAGCGTTTCGGTAGTACTGGGTGTTCTGATCACTATTATTGATATGATCGTACAGTACGGCGTTGATTTCTTAGTAAAATAAGGACAGGGTGATAATATGTCAGATGCAAACTGGTATGTAGTTCATACTTATTCAGGGTATGAGAACAAGGTAAAGGCCAACATTGAAAAGACAATTGAAAACCGTCACCTGGAGGATCAGATCCTTGAGGTAAGAGTTCCGATGCAGGAAGTTGTGGAAGTGAAGAACGGCGCCAAGAAGCAGGTCATGAAAAAACTGTTTCCGGGTTATGTTCTGCTGAACATGATCATGAATGATGATACCTGGTATGTCGTAAGAAATACCAGAGGTGTTACCGGCTTTGTTGGACCTGGATCCAAACCAGTTCCGCTTACAGAGGAGGAAATGGCACCGCTCGGAATCAAGCCTGCAGAACTTGAAATTGATTTCGAAGAAGGCGATACAGTTACCATCACCGCAGGTGTATGGAAAGATACTGTAGGCGTTATTCAGTCCATTAATCCAGGTAAACAGATTGTGACTATTAATGTCGAACTGTTCGGACGTGAGACTCCGGTAGAGATCAGTTTCACAGAAATCAAAAAAATGTAATATTTTTGGTATGCGTCACCGGTTACAGCCGGATGCCGCAATGTTGTAAGTAACAGAGAACCGCTTCGGGTCGATCGAAACCGAAGCAAGTGGGAGGGAAACCCCCGACAATACCACATAGGAGGTGCCTAAGATGGCAAAAAAAGTAACAGGTTATATTAAATTACAGATTCCTGCTGGAAAGGCAACACCGGCTCCACCAGTTGGTCCGGCACTTGGTCAGCATGGTGTTAACATCGTTCAGTTTACAAAGGAGTTCAACGCAAGAACAGCAGATAAAGGTGATCTGATCATCCCTGTTGTTATCACAGTATACGCAGACAGAAGCTTCAGCTTCGTAACAAAGACTCCGCCGGCAGCAGTACTGCTGAAAAAGGCATGCAACATCAAATCTGGTTCCGGTGTTCCGAACAAGACAAAAGTTGCTACCATCTCTAAAGATAAAGTAAGAGAGATCGCTGAAATGAAAATGCCGGATCTGAACGCAGCATCTGTAGAAGCAGCTATGAGCATGATCGCTGGTACAGCTCGTTCTATGGGTATCACTGTAGAAGACTAATTCATTTCATACAGGCTTCACAACAAGCTTGCAGTTCCGTAAACGAAAACGAAAAAACGTGGGAGGGATATTCCCGCAAATACCACCAGGAGGTTATTTAATATGAAACGAGGAAAGAAATACGTAGAGGCTGCGAAAGCAGTTGACCGTGCAACTCTCTATGATATTCCAGAAGCAATTTCTTTAGTAAAGAAAGTTGCTGTTGCAAAATTTGATGAAACAATCGAAGCTCATATCAGAACAGGATGTGACGGACGTCACGCAGACCAGCAGATCCGTGGTGCAGTAGTTCTGCCTCATGGAACCGGTAAAACAGTTCGTGTTCTGGTATTCGCTAAAAACGCAAAAGCAGACGAAGCTCAGGCAGCAGGTGCTGATTATGTAGGCGGAGAAGAACTGATCCCGAAGATCCAGAATGAAGGATGGCTGGATTTCGACGTAGTAGTAGCGACCCCGGACATGATGGGTGTTGTAGGCCGTCTGGGTCGTGTACTTGGTCCTAAAGGACTGATGCCAAACCCGAAGGCTGGTACAGTTACTATGGACGTAACAAAAGCTATCGCTGATATCAAAGCTGGTAAGATTGAGTACAGATTGGACAAGAATAACATTATCCATGTGCCACTTGGAAAAGCTTCCTTCGAAGAGGATGCATTGCGCGAAAACTTCCAGACGCTTATTGATGCAATTAATAAAGCAAAACCAAGCACACTGAAAGGTCAGTACCTGAGAAGTGTTACGATCGCTCCTACTATGGGACCGGGCGTAAAACTGAATCCGGTAAAACTGGTTTAATTCAAGTTTGCAAGGCGAGCAGAGGCCGCTGTATCGAGTGATCGGTACAGCGGCCTTTTTTAAAATTTATAAAAAACATAAAACTGCTAAAATCTGATTGTTTTTTTACTGACTTTTATGGTAAGATAATAACATGATGTAAAACAAATATGAAATCAAGGAGGAAATTTTACATCTGTTGTTACTGAAAAACGGGTTTGTTTTAGTAAATCTGCACAGAAGAATATGTCATGCAATGCATGACGCACACCTTTTATCAGGAATGCCAGAGCCATTCTTGAAATTTAAAAAACAGGAGGATTTTATGACAGGAAAAAAAGCATGGAGTAATATGGCAAAAAGGACAGCCTGTATAATGACAGTACTGTGTGTCAGCGCGGCATCTGTGGTGCCTCAGATGGGAACATACACAGAAGTTTTCGCGGCGGAAGAAAGTACAGAGGGTCTGACCGAAGGTCTGACTGCGTATTTGCAGTTTGACGACAGTCTGGCAGCAAACAGTGTATCGGATTCTTCCCTGAGCATTACTGCTCAGGGCAATGGAGTGACAAAGAAAGAGAACGAAGGAGTTTCAGGAAGTGCAGCATATTTTGACGGAAAATCAGGTTCTTCCATAAAACTGGCAAGTGCAGTCAATGCTGCTGCAGATGACATTACACTGATGGCATGGATCAAGTGTGACAGTGATATGTTCAGCGGTACAACGGATAAAAAATATCTGTTTCAGCAGACAGGAACCGGAAGAAGTATTCTTTATCTGGATTCGAATATGAAACTTGGTACGTTTCTGACTGCCAGTGATTCCCTCAGTGAAAAGTCGGTTTCCGGCGGCAAATGGACACATGTGGTATTTACAAGTAACCATGCAACGAAAAAGGCACAGTTCTATATTGATGGAAAACTGGTTAATGAAAATTCTATGAGTGGAGATTTTGTCAATGCCATGACTGATCTGCTGATCGGGAATCATAAAAATGCAACAGCAACCACTGGATTTAAAGGATATATGGATGAAGTTCGCTATTATAAAAAAGTCCTGACACAGGAGCAGGTTAAGAGTATTTATGATCTTCATTCTGCCAAAGCAACTCCAAATGTGGATATCACAGTAGATACTTCAGATGGGTTAAGGGAAATATCGAGGGCAATGTTCGGTATCAATCATCGTTATCACAATAATGGTTACAGCTCATGGAATGCAACGGAAAAGAAAATTGAAGATAAATTTAATGCTTATGTAAAAGAAGCAAAATTCGGATCGATACGTTATCCGGGTGGAACGGTGTCGAATCTGTTTGACTGGAAACGAAGCATCGGACCGGCAGAAAAGAGAAAGAAAACCGTTCACGGACTGCCTGCAAATTCAGAACCAATTTCACCGAACTTTGGACTGGATGAGGCAATGACCTGGATTTATGATGATATCGGCGCAGAAACGGTCTGGGTTTATGGCATGGGACAGGGAAGCGCAGCAGATGCGGCAGACCTGATCGAATACTTAAATGCACCGGCAGACGGTGATGCGACGAATCCAAACGGTGGTGTAGACTGGGCAGAAGTACGTGCCAAAAATGGTCATCCGGAGCCTTACGGTGTGACACGTTTTGAAATCGGAAATGAAATCGGCTATTCACAGCAGACATACTGGATGGACGGCAGGGCAAGCGGCACAAACTGGATGGATACTTATATTGATGGCGGTCGTATGAGTTTTGGCAAGAATACCAGAACCGTTCAGGATGAGGACTGGAGAACTTCAGCGGCAAACAGCAATGGAACAGCAAACCAGGTGCGTTATGTACGTTATGCACCTGCAGTGGAAGGTTCGGTATCCGTTTATGTCGGCGGAACCCAGTGGGAGATTGTAGCTTCTCTGGAAGGACAGGGAGCAAAGAATGTCTGCACCGTAGATGAAACAACCGGAAAGATTACTTTTGGCGATGGAACAAATGGAAATATTCCACAGTCTGGTCAGGCAATCACGGCAGCTTACCAGAGTGATCGTGATGGTTTCAAAGCATATTATCAGGCGATGAAACAGATTGCAGAAGAACTGGATATGGATATTCAGGTTTATTGTGGAAGTGGTGAGCAGGTATCCTTCGTGAAGAAGATGGCAGAAAAAGGCTATAATGCTTATTACGATGGCGTTGTTATCCATCCGTACAGTGATACAAGCGGCGGACTCATCAAGGATGATGATCCGGAGTTTTACGAAAAAGTGCTTGGACGTTCCCAGGAGCACAATATGTCGCGTGTGAAAAATTTGGTAGATGCCATGAATCAGTATGCACCGGGTATGGGAAAAGTGCCGGTTCTGTCAGAATTTGGTGTATATAACCACAATACCCAGTTTGTGCGTGCGATTGGACATGCTGTTTATATCGCAAACGAAATGATCGATTATATAGGATTTGGAACACCTTATATCAACAAACACTGTCTGGTGGATTATCCTTACGGTGCAGATAATCTTGGCTCCGGTTCGCAGTGCGTCATTCAGGCAATTAAACAGAGTGATGGCACGACCGATTTCGTGTCTACACCTTCTGCTAAGATGTTCTCCATCTTTAATAACATGACAGGAACCACACAGGTAAGACAGACTATAGAAGGGAATTCTACTTATTGTACCTATCAGGGTTATGGAGTGCCGCTTGTAAAGGCGATTTCCTCTAAAGATAAAGAAGGAAATACTTATATTACAGTTGTTAATAACAGCAAAGATGATGTTACGAATATTAATCTTGCACTGGATGGCAGAGACCTGACAGGCAAGGAGATCCAAGTGTGGTATCTGACTTCTAAAAGTGTGCTGGATGAAAATACACAGGCAGATCCGGATAAAGTGACGGTACAGAAAACAAACGTTTCCGCAACAGAAGAGACCATGAAATACACACTGGCACCACATTCCATCACAGCATTTAAGATCGCCAAAGATGGAGAAGTAGTACCGCCAACAGAGAACTTTACGGTAAGCGTGACAGCAGAAGCAGGAGGAAAAGTCAGCGGAGGAGGAACCGTAGAAAAAGGAAAAGAAACAACAGTAACTGCGACCGCAGACGAAGGCTATAAATTTGCAGGCTGGTATAAAGGAATAGAAAAAGTTTCAGGCGAAGCACAGTACAAATTTACGGTAACAGAAAATGTAGAACTGACAGCGAAATTTGAGAAGGAAGTAGTACCGCCAACAGAAAGCTGTACGGTAAGCGTGACAGCAGAAGCAGGCGGAAAAGTCAGCGGAGGAGGAACTGTAGAAAAAGGAAAAGAAACGACAGTAACCGCGACCGCAGATGAAGGCTATAAATTTGAAGGCTGGTATAAAGGAACAGAAAAAGTTTCAGATAAAGCACAGTACAAATTTACGGTAACAGAAAATGTAGAACTGACAGCGAAATTTGAAATAGAAAAGGTTACACCGCCGGGTGGAAATGAAAGTGGGTCTACAAAAGACACGGACAAAGTAACACCGGGAACAACAACGCCGGGAACAACACCTGGAACAACAACACCGGAGACACCGGCTGCATCAAATGTGGCAAAACCGAAAGCGGCAAAAAATGTAAAAGCCAAAGCAACGAAAAAAGGAATCCAGATCAAGTGGAAAAAAGTTTCCGGAGCAAATGGCTATTATATCTATCGTTCTACAAAGAAAAATAAGGGATATAAAAAGATCCATACAGTTACAAAAGGAAAAACACAAAGCTATGTGGACAAGAAAGCACGCAAAGGAAAAACATATTATTATAAGATTAAAACTTATAAAAAAGTGAACGGACGAAAAGTGACAAGTAACTGGTCAAAAGTTGTTAAAAAGAAATATTGATATTTTCAAAAAATCCTTGACAGTGTGGCGGCAGATGTGATATAGTTTTACAGAAAACTGCCAGAGACAGCAGGTGCCGTTAGGCATAAGGTTAAAACGCCTGCCGAGGAGTGAAGAATTCTTAAGAGAATGATTACAAAACCTCTCTGTTGGTTGACAGAGAGGTTTTTTCATTGTTAAACATGAAAAGAATTCCTCCCAGAATATTCAGTGGTGAGTTTTTTGAAAACGCACCGGGCAGAATCTATAAGGAGGTAAAAGTTAATGGCAAAAGTAGAACAGAAACAGCCGATCGTGGCAGAGATCAGTGAGGCAATCAAAGACGCGGCTTCCATCGTACTGGTTACTTACAGCGGAATTACGGTAGAGCAGGATACTGCAATGCGTAAAGAGCTGAGAGAAGCTGGTGTTTCTTACAAAGTTTACAAAAATACAATGATGAACTTTGCATTCAAAGGTACACCTTGTGAAGAACTTTGCAAACATCTGGAAGGACCAAACGCAATCGCTATCAGCAAAGATGATGCAACTGCTCCTGCAAGAATCCTGGCTAAATATGCAAAAGATGTGAAAGCACTGAAACTCGTTGCAGGTGTTGTAGAAGACGCTTACTACGATGAGGCAGGTATTACAGCACTGGCAAGCATTCCTTCAAGAGACGAACTGCTGGGCAAGCTGCTTGGAAGCATCCAGTCTCCGATCGCAAACTTTGCACGCGTTATCAGCCAGATCGCAGAGAAACAGGAAGAAGCATAAGAATAAGAATTATCACAGAGGCCGCATAGAGGATGCCGCCTGATAAATAAAAATAATGGAGGAAAATAAAATGGCAAAATTGACAACAGCTGAATTTATCGAAGCTATCAAAGAGTTATCTGTATTAGAGTTAAATGATTTAGTAAAAGCATGTGAGGAAGAGTTTGGTGTATCTGCAGCAGCAGGTGTTGTAGTTGCAGCAGCAGGTGCTGGTGAAGCAGCAGCCGAAGAAAAAGATGAGTTTGACGTAGAACTGACAGAAGTTGGTGCTAACAAAGTTAAAGTTATCAAAGTTGTTCGTGAAGTAACTGGTCTGGGACTGAAAGAAGCAAAAGCAGTAGTTGACGGAGCACCTAAGGTTCTGAAAGAAGCTGCATCTAAAGCAGAAGCAGAAGACATCAAAACAAAACTGGAAGCAGAAGGAGCAAAAGTTACTCTTAAATAATTGTAACTGCTTTTTGAAACAGATGATATGCCGGTCGGGAGAATTCCCGGCCGGTTTTTATTATGGAGATGAGAAGAGCAGAATATAGTGCCTTGAGCAGACATCGAAAAAGACACTTGACATTGACAAGAGAACGTGATAATATGAAAAATGCACTATTGTGAAGAGTATGCCTTTTGGTATAACTATGCCCAAAAGTGCTAAAAGTGATACTCGAATTTTTTAGATAGAAAGAACAGGGGTGAAACGTCAATGGAGAAAAACAGAATACGTCCTATTAAAAGCGGTAAAGGCTTCCGTATGAGTTATTCCAGACAGAAAGAGGTTCTTGAGATGCCTAACCTCATTGAGGTACAGGTGGACTCTTATAAATGGTTCCTGGATTCCGGACTCAAAGAAGTTTTTGATGATATCTCACCGATTACAGACTATAGTGGAAAGCTGAGCCTGGAATTTGTGGATTTCACGCTGTGCGAAGATGACGTAAAATATTCAATCGAAGAATGTAAAGAACGTGACGCAACATATGCAGCACCTTTGAAAGTGAAAGTAAGGCTTCATAACAAAGAGAACGATGAGATCAATGAGCATGAGATCTTCATGGGGGATCTTCCTTTGATGACTGCAACCGGCACTTTCGTGATCAACGGTGCAGAGCGAGTAATCGTCAGTCAGCTTGTACGTTCTCCGGGCATCTATTATGCAATCGCACATGATAAATTGGGTAAAAAACTGTATTCTGCTACTGTTATTCCAAACCGTGGTGCATGGTTGGAATATGAGACAGACTCCAATGACATTTTCTATGTTCGTGTAGATAGAACCAGAAAGGTACCAATTACCGTACTGATCCGTGCACTTGGTTATGGAACAAATGCGGAGATTATCGATCTGTTCGGGGAAGAACCGAAGATCCTTGCCAGCCTTACAAAAGATACTTCTGAAAGTTATCAGGAAGGTCTGCTGGAACTGTACAAAAAGATCCGTCCGGGTGAGCCGCTGGCAGTTGACAGTGCAGAGAGCCTGATCACAAGTATGTTCTTTGATCCGAGAAGATATGATCTTGCAAAAGTCGGACGCTATAAGTTTAATAAAAAACTTCTGCTGCGCAACCGTATCTGCGGTCATATCCTGGCAGAAGATGTTGTGGATGGGTTTACCGGCGAGATTCTGGCAGAGGCAGGCAGCAAAGTAGACAAAGTGCTTGCAAACAAGATCCAGAATGCAGGTGTACCGTTTGTATGGATTGAGACAGAACAGCGTAACGTAAAGGTTCTTTCCAATCTGATGGTGGAGCTTGGCGAGTGGGTTGATTTTGACCCGGCATCCGTGGGTGTTACAGAATTAGTATATTATCCGGTACTGCAAAAAATACTGGAAGAAAATACAAATGATGAGGATATTAAGGATGCCATCCATAAAAATATCCATGAGCTGATTCCGAAACATATTACAAAAGAAGACATTTTTGCTTCTATCAACTATAATATGCATCTGGAATACGGCATTGGTCATGATGATGACATCGATCACCTGGGCAATCGTCGTATCCGTGCAGTTGGGGAACTGCTTCAGAACCAGTATCGTATCGGGCTTTCCAGACTGGAAAGAGTTGTTCGTGAAAGAATGACAACACAGGATCTGGAAGGTATTTCCCCACAGTCTCTGATCAATATTAAACCGGTGACGGCAGCCGTGAAAGAATTTTTTGGTTCTTCCCAGTTGTCTCAGTTTATGGATCAGAACAACCCGCTGGGTGAGCTGACACATAAGAGACGTTTATCTGCCCTGGGTCCTGGCGGTCTGTCACGAGACAGAGCCGGATTCGAGGTTCGAGATGTACATTATTCTCACTACGGAAGAATGTGCCCTATTGAAACGCCTGAAGGACCGAACATCGGTCTGATCAACTCCCTGGCATCTTATGCAAAGATCAACGAGTATGGTTTTATCGAAGCACCATACCGTAAAATTGATAAAACAGATCCTAAGAACCCACGTGTCACAGACGAAGTAGTATATATGACTGCGGATGAAGAGGATAATTACCATGTAGCACAGGCGAATGAGGCTCTGGATGGAGAAGGACACTTCCTGCGTAAGAATGTTTCCGGTCGTTATCGTGAAGAGACTCAGGAATATGAGAGACACATGTTTGATTACATGGACGTATCTCCTAAGATGGTATTCTCTGTCGCTACCGCACTGATCCCGTTTCTGCAGAACGATGACGCGAACCGTGCTCTGATGGGATCCAACATGCAGCGTCAGGCAGTGCCGCTTCTGACAACCGAAGCTCCGGCAGTAGGAACCGGTATGGAAGAAAAAACAGCGGTTGACTCCGGTGTATGCGTAGTTTCAAAGAAAAATGGTACGATCGAATGTTCAGAATCAAAACGTATCGTAGTCCGCAATGATGATGGTACGAGAGATGAATATCATCTGACAAAATTTTCACGAAGCAATCAGAGCAACTGCTACAATCAGCGTCCGATTGTATTTAAGGGAGACCGTGTTGCGGCAGGACAGGTCATCGCAGATGGTCCTTCCACATCCAACGGCGAAATCGCTCTTGGTAAGAACCCACTGATCGGTTTCATGACCTGGGAAGGTTATAACTACGAGGATGCCGTTCTGTTGAGCGAGAGACTGGTTATGAATGATGTATATACATCTGTTCATATCGAGGAATACGAAGCAGAAGCACGCGATACCAAACTGGGACCGGAGGAGATCACACGTGACGTTCCGGGTGTCGGTGACGAAGCACTGAAAGATCTGGATGAACGCGGTATCATCCGTGTCGGAGCAGAAGTGCGTGCCGGTGATATTCTGGTCGGTAAAGTAACACCGAAGGGTGAGACGGAGCTGACAGCAGAAGAACGTCTGCTGCGTGCGATCTTCGGAGAGAAAGCACGTGAAGTACGTGATACTTCCCTGAAAGTACCACATGGTGAATACGGTATTGTAGTAGATGCAAAAGTATTTACAAGAGAAAATGGTGACGAGCTGGCACCGGGTGTAAATCAGTCCGTAAGAATTTACATCGCACAGAAGAGAAAGATCTCTGTAGGTGACAAGATGGCTGGCCGTCATGGTAACAAGGGTGTGGTTTCCCGTGTCCTTCCTGTTGAAGATATGCCGTTCCTGCCAAATGGACGTCCGCTGGATATCGTACTGAATCCGCTGGGTGTGCCGTCTCGTATGAACATCGGTCAGGTCCTGGAGATCCATCTGAGCCTGGCTGCAAAAGCACTTGGATTTAACATCTCCACACCGGTATTTGACGGTGCAAACGAGGTAGACATTATGGACACACTGGATTTGGCAAACGATTATGTCAATCTGGAGTGGGAAGAATTCGAAAAGAAACATGGCGATGAGCTTCTGCCGGAAGTACTGCAGTATCTGTATGATAACCGTGACCACAGAGCACTCTGGAAAGGTGTACCGCTGTCAAGAGACGGTAAAGTAAGACTGCGTGACGGACGTACCGGAGAATATTTCGACAGTCCGGTAACCATCGGACACATGCACTATCTGAAACTGCATCACCTGGTAGATGATAAGATCCATGCACGTTCCACAGGTCCGTACTCCCTGGTAACACAGCAGCCTCTGGGTGGTAAAGCTCAGTTCGGCGGACAGCGTTTTGGAGAGATGGAGGTTTGGGCTCTGGAAGCATATGGTGCTTCTTATACACTACAGGAGATCCTGACAGTCAAATCAGATGATGTTGTCGGACGTGTTAAGACTTATGAAGCCATTATCAAGGGTGAAAACATCCCTGAACCTGGTATTCCGGAGTCCTTCAAAGTTCTGATCAAAGAGCTTCAGTCTCTTGGTCTGGATGTCAAAGTGCTCAAGGAGGATCAGACAGAAGTAGAACTTATGGAAACTGTTGACTATGGAGACACAGACTTACGTTCTGTCATCGAGGGCGATAAAGGTTATAACAGAAATGAGGAATCCTTTGGAGAGTACGGCTACACCAAACAGGAATTTGAAGGTGATGAGCTGGTAGATGTGCAGGAGGAGTCCACACCGGATGATACAGTATTCAGTCCGGATGAAGTTTTCGAGGAAGAGTAAGCCGGAAATGAAAGGAGAAACCATTCATGCCAGAAACAACAAATAATGAAACGTATCAGCCAATTACGTTTGATGCCATTAAGATCGGTTTAGCATCTCCTGATAAGATCAGAGAATGGTCACATGGTGAAGTCCTGAAACCGGAAACCATCAATTACCGTACACTGAAGCCGGAAAAGGATGGTCTGTTCTGCGAAAGAATCTTCGGACCGAGTAAGGACTGGGAGTGCCACTGTGGTAAATATAAAAAAATCCGCTATAAAGGTGTAATCTGTGACCGATGCGGAGTTGAAGTAACAAAAGCAAGTGTACGCCGCGAGCGTATGGGACATATCGAGCTGGCAGCCCCGGTATCTCATATATGGTATTTTAAAGGCATTCCATCCAGAATGGGACTGATGCTGGATCTGTCACCGAGAGTATTGGAAAAAGTACTTTATTTTGCAAACTATATCGTACTGGATAAAGGAACCAGCGAGCTGCAGTACAAACAGGTGCTGACAGAGCGTGAGTTCCAGGAGGCCAGAGAAAAATATGGTATGACATTCCGTGTCGGTATGGGTGCAGAAGCTGTTAAAGAGCTTCTGGAAGCCATTGACATGGAAAAAGAAGCGGAAGAGCTGAAAAGAGGTCTGAAGGATTCCACCGGTCAAAAACGTGCAAGGATCATCAAGAGACTGGAAGTTGTAGAAGCATTCCGTGAATCCGGAAACCGTCCGGAATGGATGATCATGACTGCTATCCCGGTTATTCCTCCAGATCTGCGTCCGATGGTACAGTTGGATGGAGGAAGATTTGCAACATCTGACTTAAATGATCTGTACAGAAGAATTATCAACCGTAACAATCGTCTGAAGAGACTGCTGGAACTGGGAGCACCGGATATCATTGTAAGAAACGAAAAACGTATGCTTCAGGAAGCGGTAGATGCTCTGATCGACAACGGCCGCAGAGGAAGACCGGTAACAGGACCTGGTAACCGTGCTCTGAAATCTCTGTCTGATATGCTGAAAGGTAAATCCGGACGTTTCCGTCAGAACCTTCTCGGAAAACGAGTTGACTATTCCGGACGTTCCGTTATCGTCGTAGGACCGGAACTGAAGATTTATCAGTGTGGTCTGCCGAAAGAAATGGCAATTGAGCTGTTCAAACCTTTCGTCATGAAAGAACTGGTAGCAAACGGAACATCACACAATATTAAAAATGCGAAAAAAATGGTAGAGAGACTTCAGCCGGAAGTATGGGACGTTTTGGAAGAAGTAATCAAAGAGCATCCGGTTATGCTGAACCGTGCTCCTACATTGCACCGTCTGGGTATCCAGGCATTTGAACCAATCCTGGTAGAAGGTAAAGCGATCAAACTGCATCCGCTGGTTTGTACTGCGTTCAACGCTGACTTTGACGGAGACCAGATGGCTGTGCATCTGCCACTGTCCGTAGAGGCTCAGGCAGAGTGCCGTTTCCTGCTTCTCTCACCGAACAACCTGCTGAAACCGTCCGATGGTGGTCCTGTAGCTGTTCCTTCACAGGATATGGTTCTGGGTATTTACTACCTGACACAGGAAAGACCGGGTGCAATCGGAGAAGGAAAATTCTTCAAGAGCGTAAACGAAGCAATTCTTGCTTATGAAAACAAAGCACTGACACTGCAGACCAGAATCAAAGTGCGTATGATAAAGACAATGCCGGATGGTACCAGCATGACCGGAACGGTAGAGTCTACACTGGGACGTTTCCTGTTTAATGAGATCCTGCCTCAGGATCTGGGATTTGTAGACAGAAGCATTCCGGAAAATAAAATGAAGCTTGAAGTAGATTTCCATGTAGGAAAGAAACAACTGAAACAGATTCTGGAGAAAGTTATCAATACACACGGAGCTACCAAGACAGCAGAAGTGCTGGATGATATCAAATCTACCGGATATAAATTCTCCACAAGAGCAGCTATGACCGTATCCATTTCCGATATGACTGTTCCGCCTGAAAAACCGGAACTGATCCAGCAGGCTCAGGAGACTGTAGACCACATCACAAAGAACTACAAACGTGGTCTGATCACAGAAGAAGAACGTTACAAAGAAGTTGTAGAAACCTGGAAAGAAACCGATGATATTCTGACCAGAAAGCTGCTGGACGGACTGGATAAATACAACAACATCTTCATGATGGCTGACTCCGGTGCCCGTGGTTCTGATAAACAGATCAAGCAGCTGGCAGGTATGCGAGGACTTATGGCGGATACAACCGGTCATACGATCGAGCTGCCTATCAAATCAAATTTCCGTGAAGGTCTTGACGTACTGGAATATTTCATGTCTGCACATGGAGCTCGAAAAGGTATGTCCGATACCGCTCTTCGTACAGCCGATTCCGGTTATCTGACCAGACGACTGGTTGACGTATCACAGGAGCTGATCATCCGTGAGACAGACTGCTGCGAAGGCAAAGAGATTCCTGGTATGTATGTAAAAGCGTTTACAGACGGCAAGGAAGAAATTGAAAGCCTGCAGGAGCGTATCACAGGAAGATTCTCCTGCGAGACAATTAAGAATAAAGATGGCGAGATTCTGGTAAAAGCAAACCATATGATTACTCCGAAACGTGCAGCACGTATTATGAGTGAAGGTGTGGATGAAAACGGAAAACCATTTGAGCAGATTAAGATTCGTACAATCCTGAACTGTAAGTCACATGTTGGTGTCTGCGCAAAATGTTATGGTTCCAACATGGCGACCGGTGAACCGGTACAGGTAGGTGAGACAGTTGGTATTATCGCAGCACAGTCTATCGGTGAGCCTGGTACACAGCTTACCATGCGTACTTTCCATAACGGTGGTGTTGCCGGCGGCGATATCACACAGGGTCTTCCTCGTGTCGAGGAGCTTTTTGAGGCACGTAAGCCGAAGGGACTTGCTATCATCACAGAGATCGCCGGTGTGGCAACTCTGAAAGATACCAAGAAGAAACGTGAGATCATCGTAACCAACAGTGAGACCGGTGAGTCCAAGACTTATCTGATCCCTTACGGATCACGTATCAAAGTACAGGATGGTGCTTATCTGGATGCAGGTGATGAACTGACAGAAGGTAGTGTAAATCCGCATGACATTCTGCGAATCAAAGGTGTAAATGCCGTTCAGGATTACATGCTGCGTGAAGTACAGCGTGTATATCGTCTGCAGGGTGTAGAAATCAACGATAAACATATCGAAGTGATCGTTCGTCAGATGATGAAGAAGATTCGTATCGAAGATAACGGAGATACCGAACTTCTGCCTGGAACCATGGTAGACATCCTTGATTTCGAGGATATCAACGAAGAGATGATTGCTCAGGGCAAACAGCCTGCAGAAGGAAAACAGGTTATGCTTGGTATTACCAAAGCGTCCCTGGCAACAAATTCTTTCCTGTCAGCAGCATCTTTCCAGGAGACTACAAAAGTTCTGACAGAAGCAGCTATCAAAGGTAAAGTCGATCCTCTGATTGGTCTGAAAGAGAACGTTATCATCGGTAAACTGATCCCGGCCGGAACCGGTATGAAACGTTACCGCAACGTAAAACTGGACACTGGTGAGGATGAATTTGATTTAGATGAAGAAGATGATCTGATGCTTGACGAGACAGAAATGCAGGATGAGCAGACAGAAACTACTGAAACAGGCAATGAAGATACGACAGTTGACGTTATCGCAGAAATGGAAGATGTGACATCAGATTTTGATTCTGTCGAAGAATAAAGAGAATAACAAAACCCGTGTACAGGGCATGGATTTTTAAGGAAGTTCTTTTTCGCCACATAGCTATCGAAAGGTAGTTATGTGGCGTTTTTCGCTATACAGAAAAAGAGAAATTATGGATTAGAGAAAGAACGGAAAAACACCTGAAATATTTATTGAGATGCTGTCTGTGTATATCAATTTCTCGATAATTTTATATATAAGTAAAGAAATGTGCATATATATCATCATTCCTGTTTTAAGAAAGTGTGATATACATGCACTTAATTGTTTGGTTTATAAATCAAAAAACCAGTCTTTTTCGTGTTTCTTTTTTCTGCGGTGCTGTGCTGGTGGCGGTGTCTGCGGTGACATCTCCTCTGAAGGGTATGGAGTTGCTGGCTGCTCAGCAGGTGCTTTCGTGTTTCCGAAAGTTTGCATATCAGGTGTAACTGTTTCTTCTGAATCAAATCCCCAGTCATGATCATAAGGATCGTTTATTTCCTGATAATGACGTTCCGGATATTCTGGTCTGGAATCAAAGTCAATTTCCTGTTCCGGAGACCAGAAAGGATTGTTTGGATCCGTAACTTTTCTGGACGATACGGACTTGGAGGTCGATGAGGAAGAAGCATGCAGACCTGCTTCTACTTCTGCTTTTGACCAGGTCCTTGTGTTGCCTCCAGAAGAATGAAGGCGTTCATTTGGAGAAGCTTGTCTGTAATAATCACGGTTATCGTAAGGAACTTGTCTGTAATGATCACGGTTATTGGAAGAAGCCTGTCCGTAATAATCATGCTGATCGTAGAAAGGTGGATTCTGATAATAACGAGGATCATCCTGTGGAAAAGGTGGGTAATAACCACGTTTATCATAAGAAGGTTCGCGATAGTATTTGTCATTCTGTCTTGGTGGTTCGCGGTAATATTTGTCGTTTTCTCTGGAAGACTGTTGATAATAGCGATCGTCAGTTATAGGCTGTTGATAACGATTATCATAGCTGTTGTCGTAACCATCATGTTCATAATAGGAAGTTTTTGATTTGTGCCTAAATAATTTGCGTTTTTGCTTCTTCTTTTTCGGACGGAAAATGGTTTTGCGTCCGGTCCAGCCAATGATGCGTACTACGATAATTCCCAGAAATACACCGATACTGTCAATGCAGACATCCCGTGCCGAAGGACTTCGCCCTGCGACGAACGATTGGTGGTATTCATCTCCGCAGGCAAAACCGACACAGATCAGACCGGCAAACAACATCAGTAAAATTCCATGCATACCATATACATATAATGGAAAGGATACAGCTATGGCAAGTGCAAAGTACTCAGCCATATGT
>ENA-OQDT01000701-OQDT01000701.1-human-gut-metagenome-genome-assembly--contig:-NODE-701-length-21535-cov-3.738275_pt1 | contig 21535 bp, 23 predicted proteins | sample MGYA00242786_ERZ504617 | MGnify/ENA primary metagenome ERZ504617 (study PRJEB26092, sample SAMD00036337) | human gut metagenome | host: Homo sapiens | study: EMG produced TPA metagenomics assembly of...
TATGACGGAATTATGACATTTGCAAAAGCATTATATCCGGATCTGTACGAATAAAATGAAAAGAAAACCGGATTTTAAAATGGAAATTTTTCTGGAAAGCGATCTATGTGCTGGCGGTGATATTACTGACTGTTGTTCTGGTGATATCCATTCTGACTGCAGTTACCATTGGTTCTGTAGATCTTTCTGTGAAAGATGTGTATAGTGTAATTTTGTATAAAGTGTTTGGAATCGGGGATCCGGAGGTTTATGGTGTAGGAGCCATGTCTGATATTGTGTGGTTTATCCGCCTTCCCCGTATTCTTCTTGCAACAGCCGTTGGCATGGGTCTGGCAGTTGCAGGTGTGGTAATGCAAGCCATTGTGAAAAATCCGATTGCAGATCCGTATATTCTGGGTATTTCCTCTGGTGCATCTCTTGGTGCAACAGTGGCAATCTTTCTTGGAGTTGGAGCCGTATTTGGCTCCAACTCTATTGGAATCTGCGCATTTATCGGAGCCTTCCTTATTTCTGTACTGGTACAGATCACTGCAAATATAGGAGGCCGGGCAAATTCGGTCCGACTTCTGCTTGCAGGTACAGCACTTGGAAGTGTGTGCAGTGCATTTTCAAACTTTGTTGTCTATATTGCGGGCGACAGAGATGGAATCCAGACAGTTACTTTCTGGCTGATGGGAAGTCTGGCAGGTGCGAAATGGGAAAATCTGGCTGTGATTATTCCCTGCGTTTTTATAGCAACCCTGTTTTTCTGCACCCAGAGCCGTATTCTCAATATGATGCTGCTTGGAGATGAGGTATCCATCACATTAGGAACTGACCTGCACAGATATCGTCAGGTGTATCTTGTAGTGACAGCACTGTTGATCGGTTTTGTGGTATATTCCGCAGGTATCATTGGATTTGTAGGACTCATTATTCCTCATGTGGTACGAATGTTCTTTGGAACCGATCACAAGAAAATGCTTCCACTGTCAGCACTTAGCGGTTCCATTTTCCTGATCTGGGCAGATGTTGCTTCCAGGATCATTATTCCCAAGAGTGAAGTCCCAATCGGAATCCTGGTATCCATGATCGGAGCACCTTGCTTTATTTATCTGCTGGTACGCAGATCTTATGGATTCGGAGGTGAGAAATCATGAAACTGACAGCTTCTGATATCCATGTGGAGCTTGGCGGAAATGAGATTCTTAAGGGAATTGACGCAGCCATAAAGGAAAAGGAATTTGTAGGAATTATAGGACCAAACGGAAGTGGAAAAAGTACATTGCTGAAATGTATTTACCGTGTACTGAAGCCAGATACCGGTGTGATCATGCTGGATGGAAAACCGCTGAACGAATATAAGGTAAAGGATTCTGCAAAAGCACTGGCAGTGGTGTCCCAAGCACAACTACTATAATTTTGAATTTTCCGTACAGGAAATTGTAATGATGGGAAGGGCTCCTCATAAGAAAACCATGGAACGGGATAATGCCGAGGATTATAAGATCGTGGAAGAGTGTCTGGAAAAAGTGGGAATGCTTCCCTATCGGCACCGTGTTTTTTCCAGTCTGTCTGGCGGTGAGCAGCAGCGAATCATTCTGGCAAGAGCTCTGGCGCAAAAAACTGACTGTCTGATCCTGGATGAGCCTACCAACCATCTTGACATCAAATACCAGCTTCAGCTTCTGGATATTGTAAAAAGTCTCGGGATTACCGTGATCGGTGCTTTGCATGATCTGAATATTGCAGCAGCATATTGCGACCGGATCTATGCCATGAAGAACGGTCGTCTGGTGGCTTGCGGAACTCCGGAAGAAGTCATTACAGAAGATTTTATACATATGTTGTATGAAGTAGATGCAACTGTAAAAAAGGATGAATACGGCATGCTGAATGTTACATACCATCCTTTGCATGTGAAAAAATAAAGGAAAAGTGGAGGAAATCTGAATGAGCGATACAGCAAAAAAAGGGATCCTTGTAGTCAGCTTTGGTACCAGTCATGAAGATACCAGAGCAGTGACTATTGATGCGATTGAAAAAGAAATTGGAGCTGCTTTTACAGATTGTAAAATTTATCGCGCATGGACCAGCAAAATGATTCTCGCCAGAATTGAAAAGAGAGATCATATTCACTATGACAATGTGACAGAAGCAATGGAGCGTATGAAAAAGGATGGAATTACAGAGGTGATCATTCAGCCTACTCATGTAATGAACGGTGTGGAAAATGATCTTATGAAAAAGGATGTTCTGGCGTATGCAGATCATTTTCAGTCTGTGAAATTCGGAGCTCCTCTGCTTACAACAGAAGAAGACAATGAGTACGTGGTGAAAGCGGTTGCAGATGAGTTTTCTGTAATTAAAGATAAGGAGACGGCACTTGTGCTTATGGGGCATGGAACCGAGCACTACGCAAATGCCGTTTATGCCGCACTGGATTACAGGTTTGAGGATATGGGATACGAAAATGTGATCGTAGGAACTGTGGAAGGTTATCCTGAAATTGACCAGGTCCTGAAACAGCTTGGAAAATGCGGGGCAAAAAAAAGTGGTAATCGCACCGTTTATGATCGTTGCCGGTGACCATGCGAAAAATGACATGGCAGGAGAGGAAGAAGACTCCTGGAAAAATATCATCAGCAAAGCTGGCTATGAAGTGCAGACAGTTCTGAAAGGACTGGGGGAATATGAAAGTATTCGAAAACTCTTTGTGGAACATGCGAGGGAAGCGGTATGATTAAAATTGGGACACTGACCTGCCTTCACTCCAATAATGTATGTGCTAGAGTGGGATGCCTGAAGGCCTTTCAGAATCGCAGTGACTTTTTTGATGGATATTCTCCGGACACACTTCTGGGAGCAATGATGACCTGTAATGGATGCAAAAGTGTAAATCCCAAAGAACCGGATGTAGATGAGGGAATTCTGGAAAAAATAGACAGGCTGGTCAGCGAAGAAATTAAGGTAATGCATGTGGGAGCCTGTCGTCTGGACAGGGAGAAAAGTGAGTGCCCAAGAATTGCCAAAATCTGTGAGATGATAGAATCCAGGGGAATCCAGGGGAATCCAGGTGGTAAGAGGAACTCACAGAGAATCCTGAAACAGGATAGAGAAATCGTATAGGGGAAACTTCCAGGCAGATTATGGAAAATAGTCTGTCTGGAAGCTTTTTTATTGCTGTGTTTTGCCTGGCTTTATTGACAATATACGCAGGAATTAGTAAAATGAGCGGTGGCAGAAAATGATATTTAAGGAGAATTACATAAGATGAGTATTTCTATGATTGGAATAGACCATAGTATGGCTCCCGTAGATATACGAGCCTTGTTTGCATTTACCAGAAAAAATGCAGGGGAGGCTATGGAAAAATTAAAGGAACAGCCGGGAATAGACGGCTGTATTATTCTTTCTACATGCAATCGCCTGGAGGTATGGGCAAGTGTGGATGATACGGCAGAGCTTTCTTTATACAAAGAGCTTTGTAAACTGAAAAACATTAATGATGATCAGTACGAGATATATTTTACAAAGCGTGAAGGCCATGCTGCTGTGGAACATCTGTTTTACCTTGCATCAGGTCTGAAATCCCAGATACTTGGAGAAGATCAGATTCTTACTCAGGTAAAAGATGCATTGGGAATTGCCAGAGAGCATTTTACAACAGATGGAGCCCTTGAAGTGCTTTTCCGAATGGCTGTAACAGCAGGAAAAAAGATTAAAACGGAGGTACCATTTTCTCATGGGAATCCGTCTGTGATCCATCAGGCGATAGAAATGCTTGACAGACAGGGCTATTGCGTACAGGATAAGGTCTGCATGGTGATCGGAAATGGAGAAATGGGAAAGGTTGCAGCCCAGGCTCTTATGGAAGCCGGTGCAGATGTGACTGTAACCGTGCGTCAGTATCGCAGCGGAATGGTGAATATTCCATTTGGATGTAAACGAATTAATTATGGCGAAAGAATGGACTATCTGCCTAAGTGTGATCTTGTAGTCAGTGCTACGGCAAGTCCGAATTTTACTTTGCGTGAGGAACTGTTTGAAAATCTGGAACTGGAAAAAAGTATTGTTCTCATTGATCTGGCAGTTCCAAGAGATATTGAACCAGAGGTGGGCAGGTTTGAAGGTGTGACTTTATATGACATGGACAGCTTCAAAACGGATGAGAAGCCTGCCGAGCTTCAGGAACATCTGGAGGCAGCAGGAAAAATCGTCCGTGAGCAGATGGATGAATTTTTCAAATGGCTGGAAGGGAAAGATCTGATCCCGCGTATACAGGAAATTAAAGAAAACGCAGTAAATGATTTTAATTTAAGAATTATGAAGCCTCTGAAAAACACTCATATGGAAGAGCTGGAAAAAGAGCAGCTGTTGAGTGCAGTGGACCGTGCAATGGAAAAGGTAGTAAACAAAATGCTGTTTGGACTCAGGGACAGCATGAATGAACAGGCATTTCTGGAATGTGTAGCAGGACTGGAGAAAACATATGAAAAATAAGCGCTATTTCCCACTGTATGTGGATCTATCGGATAAGAACATTGTGGTAGTGGGTGGGGGAACCATTGCCACAAGAAGAGTGAAAGCATTATTATTATTTACCAGGAATATTACAGTAATTGCGCCGAAGATGACAGCAGATCTCTGGGAACTGGGCAAGCTGGGAAAAATTCAGATCCAGCCCCGTCCTGTGAAAAAATCGGATTTCTCTATGGCTTATATGGTGCTGGCTGTTACGAATAACAGTGAGCTAAATGAGGAAATTTACCGTACCTGTAAAGAAGAGGGAATTTATGTAAATGTTGCAAGTGATAAGAATTTGTGCGATTTTTACTTTCCCGGAATTTGTCTGAAGGATGATATTGTAGTGGGAATCACGGCCAGCGGTGTCAATCACAAAAAGGCTAAGGCAGTAAGAGAAAAAATGCAGGCACTTCTGGAAGAACTGGAAAAAGATGAGGATAGTTATGAATAAAAAAGTTGTGATCGGAAGCAGGGAAAGCAAGCTTGCCGTACTGCAAAGCCAGATGGTGAAGGACTATATTGTATGCAGGCATCCGCAAATGGATGTGGAAATCCTGACCATGAAGACTACAGGAGACAAAATACTGGACCGTACTCTGGATAAGATTGGAGGAAAAGGCCTTTTTGTAAAGGAACTGGATCGGGCGCTTTTAGAGGGCAGAAGTCAGCTTTCTGTTCATAGCCTGAAGGATATGCCTATGGAAGTCCCGGAGAAGCTCCCCATACTTGCTTTTTCAAAAAGGGAAGACGTAAGAGATGTGCTGGTTCTCCCAAAAGGCTGTGATGTTCTGGATCCTTTGAAGCCTATCGGTTGTTCCAGCCTTCGCAGAAAGCTGCAGCTGAAAGAAATTTACCCGGATATGCAGGTGAAAAGTATTCGTGGAAATCTTCAGACCAGACTGGAAAAGCTGGATAGTGGAGAATATTCTGCGTTAGTTCTTGCAGCCGCCGGTTTGAAACGTCTGGGGCTTGAAAACAGGATCAGCAGGTATTTTGATACAGAAGAAATGATTCCGGCAGCGGGACAGGGAATTCTTGCAGTTCAGGGAATTGATGGTCTGGATTATGAGTTTCTGAAAGGGTATGATGATCTGCAGGCCCATCAGGCTGCAACAGCAGAGAGAGCCTTTGTAAAATATTTAAATGGCGGATGTACCTCTCCGGTAGCTGCCTATGGAGAAATCAAAGATGGTCAGTTGAAACTTACCGGTCTTTACTATGAAGAAAAGACTGGACATTATCTGAAAGGATATAAAACAGGAAATCCTTCAGATGCAGAAAAACTGGGAACTTCTCTTGCAAAAGAACTGCAGGAGCGCTGCAAAGTGGAATACAAAGAGTCTGGCTTGCAGGAAGACAACAAAAAAGAACCGGGAAAAGTCTGGCTGGTGGGAGCTGGTCCTGGAGATGTGGGGCTTTTTACAATGAAAGGTGCCCAGGTTCTGGAACAGGCAGATGTGGTTGTTTATGACAGCCTGGTAGGACAGGGAATCCTGACCAGAATTCCTGCTTCTGCAAAACTGATCAATGTGGGAAAACGTGCCGGCCACCATACTATGTCCCAGGAGAAGATTAACCAGGTTCTTGCTGATGAGGCAAAAAAGGGCAACCGGGTAGTACGACTGAAAGGCGGCGATCCTTTCCTTTTTGGACGAGGAGGAGAGGAACTGGAGCTTCTCACAAAGGAGGGCATTCCTTATGAAGTAGTTCCTGGTGTGACTTCCCCGATTTCCGTACCTGCATATAACGGAATTCCTGTGACACATCGGGATTTCTGTTCGTCTGTTCATGTTATCACCGGACATAAGCGCAAGGGAATGGAGTACGACATTGATTTTGAGGCGTTAGTACATACGAAAGGAACTCTTGTTTTTCTCATGGGAATCACTGCCATGGAGGATATCTGCAGTGGCCTTGTGAAAGCTGGTATGGAACCGGATATGCCTGCCGCTGTTTTGTCCAAAGGAACCACGGCAGGTCAGAAACGAGTGGTGGCTACTGTTGGTACCCTGAAAGCTGCGGCTGACCAGGCGAAAATCCAGACACCGGCCATTATTGTAGTAGGAAAGGTCTGCACTCTGGCAGATGATTTTGCCTGGTATGAGAAATTACCTCTGGCAGGCTGGAAGATTCTTGTCACCCGGCCAAAGGAGAATATTTCCAGAACTGCGGCCCTTCTTCGGGAGAAAGGTGCAGAAGTACTGGAACTTCCATCCATCAGTATTATCCCTCTGGAGGATCAGAGCAGACTGTACCAGGCCTTTTCTCATATCCGCAGCTATGACTGGCTGGTATTTACAAGTCCTGCAGGCGTGGAAGTTTTCTTCAGGCAAATGGAGAAAAAGAAGATCGACCTGCGTTCTCTTGGAAATGCAAAAATCGCGGTGATCGGTGAGGGTACAAAGAAGAAATTTCTGGAAAGAGGAATCTATCCGGATTTCATGCCTTCTGTTTATGATGGAAATACCCTTGGAAAAGAACTTGGCGCTCTTTTAAATGGAACAGAAAAGATTCTGATTCCAAGAGCCTCCCTTGGAAACAAGGAGCTGGCAGAAGAACTGAAAAAAACAGGTGCACAGGTGGATGATGTTCCGACTTATGAAGACCGGATATGTAAGCTGTCCTCTTATTAATGAGAAGAAAGAATTTGAAGAGGGCACCATTGACCTGGCTGTATTTACCAGTGCTTCCACAGTGAAAGGCTTTGTGGAGAGTACCAAAGGACTTGATTATTCCAGGGTTCGTGCTGCATGTATTGGAAAACAGACTCGTGCAGCGGCGGAATCTTATGGAATGCAGACATATATGTCAGAAAAAGCAACCATCGACAGTCTGATCGAACTGGTTGAGACACTGAAGAGGAGTGAAGAAAAATGGAACTGATTAAGAGACCTAGAAGATTAAGGGGCAGTGCAAATTTGCGAAAAATGGTGAGAGAGACCAGAATGGACAAATCTTCTCTTATCTATCCGCTGTTTGTAATGGAAGGAAATGGAATCCAGGAAGAGATTCCTTCCATGGAAGGGCAGTACCGTTACAGCCTGGATCGTCTTCCCTATAAGCTGGAGCAGTTGGAAAAAGCAGGGGTAAACAGCATTATGCTTTTTGGAATTCCGGCTCATAAGGATGAAGTCGGAAGCGGCGCTTACGCTCAAGATGGTATTGTACAGAAGGCACTTCGGGAAGCAAAGAGCAGATTTCCAGAGATGTATTATGTGACAGATGTGTGCATGTGTGAATACACCTCCCACGGTCACTGCGGCGTTCTTTGCGGCCATGATGTTGACAACGACAAGACACTGGAGCTTCTGGCAAAAACAGCTCTGTCTCATGCGCAGGCTGGCTCTGATATGATCGCGCCTTCCGATATGATGGACGGACGTGTGGCTGCCATCCGTAAAGAACTGGATCTGGGCGGTTATACCAATATTCCAATCATGTCTTATGCAGTAAAATACGCTTCTGCGTTCTATGGCCCATTCCGTGATGCAGCTGGAAGTGCTCCTGCTTTTGGAGACCGCAAGAGCTATCAGATGGATTTCCACAACAGAAGAGAGGGAATGAAAGAAGCTCTTATGGATATTGAAGAAGGCGCTGATATTATTATGGTGAAGCCTGCCATGTCCTATCTTGATATGGTATCTGAGATCTCCAAGGCTGTGAATGTTCCGGTAGCGGCCTATAGTGTAAGCGGTGAGTATGCCATGGTGAAGGCAGCAGCGAAGATGGGCTGGATCGACGAAGAGCGGATCATTGGAGAAATGGCTGTGGGAGCTTATCGTGCAGGTGCCCAGATTTATATCACTTATTTTGCAGAAGAAATTGCAAAAATGATGGAGGAAGGGAGAATCGGATAATGACAAAGTCTGAGAAGCTTTTTGAGAGAGCGGTAAAAAGAATCCCTGGCGGTGTAAACAGTCCGGTGCGTGCATATGGCGCTATTGGAGAAGCACCGAGATTTATTGAACGTGCAGAAGGCTGCTATATTTATGATGTAGATGGCAACCGCTATATTGATTACATAGATTCCTGGGGACCAATGATCCTGGGACACAATTTTCCTGCAATACGGGAAAGTGTTCTGAAGGCCTGTGAAAAAGGTCTGAGCTTTGGATGCGCTACAGAGATCGAAGTGGAAATGGCTGAATTTATCTGTGACAGAATCCCGCATGTGGATATGATCCGAATGGTCAATTCTGGTACAGAAGCTGTTATGAGTGCAATCCGTGTTGCAAGAGGTTATACGGGGAAAAATAAGATCATCAAATTTGCAGGATGCTATCATGGACACAGTGATGCCATGCTGGTAAGCGCAGGTTCCGGTGTGATGACAAGTGGTGTGCCGGACAGTGCCGGTGTTCCAAAAGGCTGTACAGAGGATACTATGCTGGCAGCTTACAACGATCTTGGCAGTGTGGAGACTCTTTTTCAGCAGGCAGATGGCCAGGTGGCAGCAGTGATCGTGGAAGCAGTTGGAGCCAACATGGGTGTAGTTCCGCCAAGGGAAGGATTTCTGCAGGGACTTCGCGCTCTTTGCGACCAATACCATGCCCTCCTTATTTTTGATGAGGTGATTACCGGATTCCGACTTGCATTTGGCGGCGCAGCACAGTATTTTGGTGTAACACCGGATCTGGTTACTTATGGAAAAATCATTGGTGCCGGAATGCCGGTAGGTGCATATGGCGGAAGAAGAGATGTGATGGAATTGGTTGCTCCGGCAGGAAAAGTATATCAGGCAGGTACTTTAAGCGGAAATCCGGTAGCTATGGCTGCCGGGCTTACCCAGCTGAAATATTTGTATGACCATCAGGAAATTTACACGGAACTGGAGAAAAAGGGAGAGCTTCTCTACGGTGGAATGGGAAAAAATTCGTGAAAGAAAAAGGTCTGAATTACCAGATGAATTATGTGGGCTCTCTTGGAAGCCTGTTCTTTACGGGACAGCCTGTTGTAGATTATGTTTCTGCAAAATCTTCTGACACAGTGGCATTTGCAGAATATTTCAAAAAAATGCTGAATATGGGAATTCATATGGCTCCGTCCCAGTTTGAAGCCATGTTCCTGTCAGCGGCTCATACAGATGAAATTATTATGGAAACTCTGGATGCAGTAAAGCTTGTTCTTTGAAAATGTGTGTGGTATAATTTAGACACAATTACATAAAAGAAACCAGAATACGAGTTGCTGTAATAAAATGCGGCTGTAATAAATGAACCGTGGCAGAGGATTTACTGATATAGAGAATGCAGTAATATTCAGAGCTGCACAGTGACCCGCTACGCTGTAAAAAAGATCGGAAGAACAGCGTGAACGGATGGTTTCCAGAAAGAGACTGTAGGAGGCTAGACAAATGGGTAAGAAATATGTGGCTTATGTAGGAACCTATACTCACGGAACCAGCAAGGGAATTCAGGTTTATGACGTGAACCTGGAAGAAGGTACTCTCACAGAGAGAAGTGAAGTGGAAGTTAGTAATGCGTCTTATACCGCAGTATCCAAGAATGGAAAATACCTTTATTCTATCGAGGATGAGGGTGTTGCAGTATTCAAGCGTGATCATAATGGCGATTTGGCACGTATCAACAGCGTGGATATTGATGGCATGAGAGGTTGTTTCCTTGCTACAGACGTAGATGGCAAATATCTTTACGTAGCAGGTTATCACGATGGAAAGGTAACCGTTGTACACACTCATAAGGATGGACGTCTTGGAAGTGTTATGGACGGTGTTTTCCACACTGGTCTTGGAAGTGTTGCAGAGCGTAACTTCCGTCCTCACGTAAACTGTGTACGTCCTACTCCGGATAATAAATATCTCTGCGCAGTAGATAATGGAATTGACCAGATCAAGGTTTACCGGATCAATAAGCGCACAGATAAGCTGGAGCTTGTTGATATTGTCCGCTGCCCGAGAGAGAGCGGACCGCGTATTATCCGTTTCAGCGCAGATGGACGTTATGCATATGTTCTGTTTGAGCTGAGCAATGAGATTAAAGTGTACAGCTACAATGGAGAGGGTGATACTCCGGAGTTTGAGCTGCTTCAAAGTGTTTCCACCCTTGCGAAGAAGGAAGACGGAAGCGTATCTCATAATGCCGCATCAGGTCTTGCTCTTGCACCGGATGGCAAGCATTTATTCTGCACTACAGCAGGTGAGAATACAGTAGGTATGTTTGAGGTAGATGGTGAGACTGGTCTTCTGGATCGTAAATTTGTTCTTCCTGTAAGTGGTGATTATCCGAAAGACCTTGTTATTTTCCCGGATAATCAGCACATTGCCGTTGCCAACCACTCCAGCAACAGCATTACAACCTTCAAGGTTGACTACGAGAAGAACATCATTATGATGAAGGGCAAACCACGTAAGATCGAGACCCCGAACTGTATCAATATCTGGCCGGTACCGGATGGAGAGGATATTGAGGATATAGAGGCCTGATAAATTCTGATTGACAAACAGGAAATGCTGTATTATACTTTTCGATATTGTGTTGAGAATTGAATAAAACGACCATTTTGGTGCCTGGTGGAAATTAAAATAAATTCTAGCAGGTCAAACGGGAAACAGGTGAAAATCCTGTGCTATGCCGTAGCTGTAACAGTTGAGTAAGCTTTCGAAACCACTGAATTTTTATCGGGAAGGGAAAGCATTATGATGACACTGGAGCCAGAATACCGGCCAGAATGAAGAACTTTTGCTGCGGGGCACGGTATAGGGGTTGGTTTTATATAACAGGATTATTATGTCATTAAGCCGCTGCGTTAGCAGCGGCTTTTTCACGCTTTTATTACGTGAATTCCCTGATTTGGCAGAAGTTTATGCTATTGGAAAGGATAAACACAAATGGCAGAATTGTTAAAGAATATTCAGTCATATTGGGATATGAGAGCTGGAGGATTTTCAGATGCCAGTATGGAAGAAAGAAAAACAGAACCTGGAGAGAGATGGGAAAATATTTTCAAAAATTCTCTTAAAACGGGATGCCATGTATTAGATGATGGGTGTGGCGCTGGCTTTTTTAACCACTTTGCTTGCTTCGATGGGATTTCAGGTGACTGCGGTAGATTATAGCACAAAAATGCTGGAAGAAGTCAGAAGAAATCTAGAGACAGAAGGACTTAAAGCAGAACTTCATCAGATGGATGTGCAAAGCTTAGAATTTGCTGATAATTCCTTCGACGCAGTGGTATCAAGAAACGTATTCTGGAACCTGGAGCATGCAGATAAAGCTTATGAGGAAGCGTACAGGGTTCTAAAAAAAGATGGAATTCTAATTCTGGAAGATGGAAATTATTATCGCCGTTTTTTAGTGATAAGTATCAGAAAGCCTATGATGAGTTTCAGCGGGGACATGAAAAGGAAGAACAAGGTGCCATGCGCGACATAATAAAGAAAATGTAGATTTTTCCATTATGGATGAAATTGCAAAGAAATTGCCAATGAGTCAGGTAGATCGACCTGCCTGGGATTTTTAATAAACTTGTAGAAACAGGATTTCATAAAATACAGGTGGAAATAGCTGGCAGCCCTTTACCGATGAGTTTTTGTATTGTAGCACAGAAAGGCTGAAAAAGTGAAAAGAGAGATTATAAAACGACTGATTTCACTTGTGATTATTTTGTTTGGGCTGTCTCTGATGACCTTTGGACTTACATATATTTTGCCGTCAAATCCAGCTGAACAGCTGGCAGAATCTATGGGTGCAGGTCATGACCGGGAGGTAATCGCAAAGATTGAAGAAAAATACGGATTAGACAAATCTTTTGGAGAGCAGTATGTGAACTGGCTGAAGGGTGCGTTACATGGCGATTTCGGAATGTCGGTAAAATATGCACAGCTCGTTTCCCAAGTATTAGGAAGAAAACTCCCCAATACGGTTAAACTGGCAGTTGCATCGTTTATTCTGATGATATTAATTTCTTTTCCGTTAGGAATTTTATCAGCAGTATATAAGGATAAAAAGGCTGATTATATTATTCGGTTTATGTCTTTTATTGGAATTTCACTGCCTAGCTTCTGGGTTGGTATGATGATGATCTATTTTTTTGCAGTTAAGATGCACTGGCTGCCTGTGGGGGATCAGATTCTTTTAAAAGTCTGATCATGCCGTCTGTAACACTTTCGTTAAGCATGAGTGCGTACTACATAAGACGGATCAGGGCGGTAATGGTCGAGCAGATGAATGAGGAATATATAAATGGCTGTCAAGCAAGGGGAATTGGAAGGTTTCGTACAATTTTCTTTCATGTGCTGCCAAATTCCCTGCTTACTGTAGTGACAATGCTCGGCATGTCATTTGGAGGATTACTTGGTGGAACAATGATCGTTGAAACGGTCTTTAGCTGGAATGGAATCGGCAGCGCAGCAGTGGCTGCGATTTCCGGCAGAGATTACCAGCTGATCCAGGGATATGTTATGTGGATGGGATGTATTTATGTACTGGTGAATCTTTTGGTAGATATATCTTACCAGTGGCTTGATCCAAGAATTAGAAGAGGAGCCCTGCAACATGAAGAGTAAGAAAAAATTATGGATTCGTTTTGTGATTATAATGGCATTTGCAGTGCTTTTCTTATTATTTGCATTGTTCGCGGGAAAATTTGCACCTTATGATCCGTTGGAAACACACTATACAGACCTTCTGAAAGCGCCATGCAAACAGTATCTCATGGGAACTGATCAGATGGGAAGGGATATATTTTCGAGAATTCTTTACGGAGGAAAAACATCACTTTTGATCGCATTTGTTGTGACAGCGATCATTTCCGTTGTAGGAATTCTTATCGGGACAATAGCAGGCTTCTGGGGAGGCGCTTTTGATGCTGTTTTAATGCGTTTATCTGACATGCTGATGGCCTTTCCTGGTTCCATTTTTACAATTGCACTTGTAAGCTTTCTTGGTACAGGACTTCCAAATCTGATTTTGGCAATGACCATAACAGGATGGACTTATTATGCAAGAATTAGCCGGTCATTAGTGCTTTCCATAAAAAATAATACATATATAGAGCAGGCAAGACTGGGAGGCGCTAATAATTTCCGGATTATGACAGGTTATATTATTCCAAATGTCATGCCTTCGCTGTTAGTAAATATTACGCAGGATATTGGAAGTAAACTTTTGACCATTGCAGGTCTTTCCCTGCTGGGGCTTGGTTCCCAGCCACCTACACCGGAGTGGGGATATATGCTGTCTGAGGGAAAAGACTATATGTATTCGGCACCCTGGATGCTTATGGCACCTGGTATTGTTATTTTAATAAATGTAATCATATTTAATTTACTTGGAGACAGTATTCAGGATCTGATGAATCCGAAAAGAAAAAATTAAGAATGTTTACTCTTTAAAATAAAGAGTTGAACATAGATTATAGTTTAACAACAGGAGGAGAAATAAAAAATGAGAAAACGGTTAGTATCTTTATTGTTTGCAGGAATTATGGCATGCAGCGTAATAGGAAGCGGTGTTACTACATTTGCAGCCGAAAATGACAGTCACATTAATCTGGCACTTTTCACCTACATCGAAGGCATGGATCCTGCAACAGACTGGTGCGGATGGAATCTTACACGCTGTGGTGTAGGAGAAACTCTTGTGACTGTAAATGAAAATATGGAAATTGTAGGACAGTTAGCTGATGAGTGGGAGCAGGTTGATGATACAACTTATCGTTTTCATATCCGCCAGGGAGTAAAATTCAGCAATGGTACCGAGCTGACACCAGAGATCGTAAAGGATTCTATCCAGAGATCTATTGATAATAACTCTCGTGGAGGAGATCTTAAAATTGCAAACATCGAAGTAGATGGAGAGAATGTAGTATTTACTACAGATGGTGCATACAGTGCTTTTGTTTCACAGCTTACAGAGCCGATGACAGTTATTGTAGACACCACAGCTGATACAAGCAATTATGATACTATGCCAATCTGTACAGGACCTTATGCAGTGTCTGAGTATGTATCTGAAGAGAAGATTGAGCTTGTGGCAAATGAGAACTACTGGGATGGAGCACCGGAAATCAAGAGCATTACTGTAAAGAATATCGGAAGTGATACAAAGGTAGATGCAATGCTTTCCGGAGATATTGACCTTGCACAGGGACCGGATGCAACAGCTCTTAATCGTGTGGAAAATAATGACGATATCAACATTGTAAAAGTAACCGGAACAAGAGAGAATGATTTCGAATTAAACTGCCGCGAGGGAAATCCCCTTTCTGATAAGAACCTTCGTCTTGCACTGTCCTATGCAGTAGATCGTGATGTTGTAGCACAGGTAGCAGGAAATGGTTATTCTTCTCCAATCAGCACAGCATTCCCGCCATCTGTAGGATACGATTCTGAAGATGTAAACGGACAGGTTTATGATCTGGATAAGGCAAAAGAATGCCTTGAGGCAGCAGGCTACAGCGATTCTGACGGAGATGGAATTGTGGATAAGGATGGAGAGAATCTGTCCCTTACAATTTCTATTGCCAATGGTTCTTCAACAGCAGTAAGTGAGACTTTACAGGATATGTGGAAGCAGATCGGAGTTGATGTACAGATTGAAATGCTGGAGAATGTAAGTGACAAACGTGCTTCTGGTGATTTCGATATGCTGGTATCTCCAAACTGGCAGACTGTAAATGCTGGTGATGGTCAGAAATATCTTATGAACCGCTGGTCTGATGGAGGAAGTGACAATTACAGCGGATATCACAGTGATGAATTCCAGTCTGTTCTGGATAAACTGGATGCTGCATTTACTCAGGAGGACCGTGTAAGCGCATTTGTAGAAGCCCAGCAGATCCTGGCAGATGATGCCCCGGCAATCTGGATGTATGCAAATGATAACGTGACTCTTGTAAACAGTAAACTTGAGAATGTAACAGTATTCCCAATTGACTATTATCTTGTAACAAACAAGTGGACATTAGCTGAATAATTATGGATATTCTGAATATTGAGAACTGTACGATTCGCTATCAGGAGCAGGAAGCGGCAGTAGAGCATGTTTCTCTTTCTGTAGGAGAGCAGGAAATCGTCAGTATCGTAGGTGAAAGTGGAAGTGGAAAAACAACTTTAATTCGTGCTATTCTCGGAATTTTACCTCCTGGCGGGACAGTGACAGAGGGGAAAATCTTATTTCAGGGAAAAAATATTTTGGAATTAGATGAGCCGTCTTTACAAAAGCTCCGGGGAACGGAAATTGCAATGATCTTTCAGGATGTTGGAGCATCATTGGATCCCATACGGATTGTAGAGTCTCAATATCGGGAATCTATTCTGGCGCACAGGAAAATGGCAAAGGCTGACTGTCGGTCACTGGAAAAAGAAATGCTGGCAAAAATGCATCTGACAGATCCGGAACGTGTAATGGTATCTTATCCTTTTGAGCTTTCCGGCGGGATGAAACAGCGTGTTGGAATTGCAATGTCAATGACTGCAAGACCAAGACTTCTTCTTGCAGATGAGCCTACTTCTGCATTGGATGTGACAATTCAGGCAGAAGTGGTACGAGAAATGAAGAAGCTTCGGGAGCAGTATGAAACTGCAATTATTCTTGTGACACATAACATGGGAGTTGCTTCTTACATTTCAGATAAGATCGGTGTGATGTGCAAGGGTGAGCTGGTGGAATTTGGAAAAAGAGATGATGTGATCTTTCATCCGAAGCACGAATACACCAAAAAACTTCTGGCGGCAGTGCCAAGGCTGGAGGGAAAACGATTTGCAAAATGATACGATTCTCCTGGAAGTGAAAAATCTGAATAAGACATTTCCAGTGAAAAAAGAAAAATTATATGCAGTAAGTGATGTTAGTTTTTCCCTCAAAAAAGGTGAATGCCTGGGGATTGTGGGTGAAAGTGGATGCGGGAAAAGTACAGTGGCGAGAATGATTGCCGGTATCATACCTGTTTCGGGTGGAGAAGTACTGCTGGAAGGGGAAGCTTACATGAACCTAAAGGGCAGTGAAAAAAGACGTTTCCGCCGAAACATTCAGATGGTTTTCCAGGATCCTTTAAGTTCATTCAGTCCAAGAATGAAAGTTGGCACTTATCTTATGGAATCCAGGAGAAACTTTGATGGGATCAGTAAAGAAAATGGTCTTAAGGAAGCGCGCAAACTGCTTCTGGAAGTAGGTCTTCCGGAAGATTTTGTGAATCGTTATCCACATGAGCTTTCGGGTGGTCAGCTGCAGCGTGTGGCTATTGCCAGGGCCATTTCTATTCAGCCTAAACTACTGATCTGTGATGAAGCGACAGGTGCACTGGATGTTTCCATACAGAACCAGATTGCGAAGCTGCTGGTAAAGCTGGTGGAAGAAAAGCAGATCAGCTGTCTGTTTATTGGGCATGACCTGGCACTGGTAAGGAGTGTAAGTCAGAGAATCGCAGTTATGTATCTGGGAAGAATTGTGGAAATTCTGGAGAGTGAGACGCTTGCTGCAAAAGCAGTACATCCATATACGAAAATGCTGCTTGGTTCTGTTTTGATGTATATTGCGATCAGAATGAGGAAATTGCAGCTGCAAAGGGAGAGCCTCCAAGTCCTCTTGAAGTGCAAAAGGGCTGTGCTTTTGCCGGGCGCTGCAACTGGTGCAGGGAGAAATGTAAAGAAGAACTGCCTCTTTTGCAGGAGATTGAGCCAGGACATAAGGTTGCCTGTTTTCAATTTATGAAATAAAATACTGCTCTGAGCAGCAAAAGCTGTCTGGTAGATGCCAGGCAGCTTTTTTGAGGTGGAATAAAGTTAATTCCATGCTCGAAGCAGTTTTGTACCATTTAAGATTTGTTCCAGAAGATATAGAGCACCTGTACATCCAATGTAAGTTTTGGGAATGACATGGATATATCCGGAACCTGGATTGGCAGTTTCAATGCCAAAAATGTTGTCGCTGTAAGTGTTCAATTCTACGATTGTGTTTGCACCAGCAAGAAGGATAACATTATTTACAGAGGCAATATCCTGTTCCAGTGCGTCTTCACAATGAAGCTCATGGAGCTTTTCCTGAATCAGATTTTCCGTGTGGCATTGTAAATAAAGTGGATGGATGACTTTGGGCTTAATGCTTAAATAACCGGAAAGATAATCCACATATCCTCTTAGAACGGATGGTTCGCCTTCCGCGGCATAGCGAAGATCCTTTGGGAAGCCTTTATTTCCCATATTATGTGCAATGAAATAGAAAGCGCGCGAACGGCTTTCTTCAATATAATCTAATGCAGGTTCACAATTTGTTCCAAGCAAAGAGGAAATCCCCCGGACAAATTCTTCGGTGAGGTCAAAACCGATTGGCATTCCTCCGGTCTCGTAAACTGGTATGGGAAAATGGCTGCGGAGATATTCGGCTGTTTTTTTACAACGCTCCGGGCAGAGTATAATATTGGCGTCTGCCTGAGCAATTGTACGAAAATCAGTTATGGGACAATTCATACCAGCTGCTACATGAACAGAGATTCCGCAAAGCTTCAGTAATTTGGTGATTTCCTTTAAACCGCCTTCCGGGAATTTCTCATGTGCATCAAAACCAAAAAGGTTAATAGATGGAATTTTGGAGGCTTTTTTATTGGTGCAAGGTTTATCACATAACAATTCCATCAGGCGAACGGTTGCTTCGTCGTATCCGATCATAGAATTTTCTGATAAGCCAGGGGATTCGATAAAAAGGTGTGGAATTCCAAATTCTTTGCTGATGGCATCCAGTTCCGGCTCCAGTGCTTCGCCGAGGAGAGAAGTACCGGGAGTCTGGATTACTGTGAATAAGTCATAACTTCTTTCTGAAAACAGATCGTTTAATGCGCGATGAAGTTGTTCGGCGGTCCCGAAAATATAATCAGAATAGCGGAGATTGGTAGCTGGTATGCGAGGACTGCCGATGCAAAACTGGCTGCGAAGCAACCGGTCATCCATAGCATCTTCCAGTCGAAGCTCATCACCAAGAGTCCATAGATTGGATCTTCGAATCAAAGAATCAACACCACTAAAGGTATAGTAGGTTTTACAGCCAATAGGACCATTTAGGAGAACCAGGTTGTTTTGGATCCCTTCACATGCAGAGATAACACCCGCAATGTGATCAGGGACAGCGTTTCTCAAATAATGATTTGTCATTTTTCCATCGTCCTTCCAAAGTGTTTTCAAATAAACGGATCCATTTTGCAGCACAATCTGTTCCAGTAAAGAAACCTGTGCTGATATCCCGTGCAAGATTTACGGTGCAGATTTCATCAGGTATGAAAGCCTGTCCCATAAAATCATTCAGGATAATAAGATCTGGCTTTTGTTTTGCAATAGAAGTAAATAATGTATTTTGTGCATTTTCCCAGTCCGCTGAGAATTGATGCTTCCAATCTGCAACGCTGTCTTCTTTACTTCCGATAAGGATAGAATCCAATACATCCAAATCCAGATCATGAGCCAATTCAAGAATCCAATCAATGCTATTGTTCTTTAAGAATAAAATTACTTTTTTCCCTTTATACAAAAGTTTGAGGTTGTTAATAGTTTGGGTGTATTGAATGCGGTTTTCTAAAATTACCTGTTCTGTTTCTTTTTCTTTTCCATAAAGTTTTCCTATTTTGCGAAGCCAGGAGGCTGTTTGGGAAAATCCCCTGGGAAGCTCGTTGCAAAGAAAACGGCAACCATATTTTTCTTCAAATATTTTTTGCAGTTCATGTCCTAGTTTATCATAGCGTGCCATGATCGAATAAGGCGCTTTTAAAAAATTATGGATGTTCTCCATTGATTCTGCGCAGATAAAGCGACAGTTGATTCGGATTCCTATTCTTTTAAATATTTCCTGCAGATTCATAAAAGTACAATCTGTCTGAGAAGAAATTGTATGTTCATAGACAAGATTGATGCAATCAGGTTCTGGCTTTACGTTCGGATCAACAGCTTGAAGAGCAAGCGTTTTGTAGCAAAGTGCCATTCCTTCGTTATAGTCACCGGCTTCGATTCCGTCAGTATGAATAATATACATATCGACACCAAGACTTTTTAATTCTTTTTGAAGTGGAACCAGGTCATCGCCACTCATGCCTGGAATACAGGAAGTGACAGTGATAATATTGCGGATTCCGCGTTTCACCATTTGAAAAGCTTTACGCCGTGTCTGTTCTACACCACCGTATACGGCTTCGTTTATGGTGTATCAGTATTCTCAAACTGTCTTGGAACAAAGGCCGGGTAAAGGATTCCGCGTTCATACAATCCTCTTCGTCCGTAGCTGGTAAAACCGTTAATGGCATACCAGGTGCAGCTTTTGGGAGCATGTCCGAGAATTGCGGCATCTTTGATATGAACCGCCAGATCGATAGCACCACGATAAGCACAGCCATATAGCGGAACTCTGCTAAAAGGATCAGATAAAGCTCTCTTTTTCGTGGCAGAAGGTTGTGCGGGAACAGCAGGAATCACGGGAGCAGATGTATGTTTGGAAATTGTAGTGGTAGTGTGGGATAGTCTTTCCCCACGCATAAAAAGCTCCATCTGCTCTTCAGATAAAGGGGCAGCGGCATAAAGAACAGGTTGCGTTTGTAATTTTTGTGCAAGCTCCAGAAAAATATTAGCTTCGGCACTTTTGGGGGATTTTTCAACTAGAGTCATTGCTTCTTTTTCTGCCTGGGTAAAAAGATTACTTCTGGGAATTTCTGCAAGAATTGGAAGATTGACAGCATTGATAAAGTCTTCTACATATTTGCGATCATCACCGACTCCGCGGCTGTTATAGATGATCCCGGCAATCTGTCTGCCCTGGGGATTAAGATTCTTTATTCCGCACAGAATGTTATTTGCAGCATAAATAGACATAGATTCCCCACTTGTTACAAGAACTACTGCATCGGCATATTGTTTGCGGACAGGAACCGCAAAACCGCCACAGACAACATCTCCTAATACATCATATATGACCTGGTCATATTTTTCTATGGCGTGGTATTTGTTTAAAAAATCAAATGCAGTCAGAATTCCCCGGCCTGCACAGCCCATTCCTGGTCTGGGACCGCCTGCTTCTATGCAACCAGTGTCAAGAAAACCTGGTATTAATACATCTGCCAGGTTTTGTTCATCTTCAGGAGTGTTTAGAAGATAATCGAGGATAGTTGTGATTTTTTGCCCATGGTGTAGAAGACGGGTTGAGTCGTGCTTGGGATCACATCCTATTTGAAGTACTTTACTGTTGCAGACTGCTAAGGCTGCGGTCAGATTCGCACTTATTGTGGATTTCCCAATCCCTCCCTTTCCATAAACTGCAATTTGCATATTGGTCCTCCTCATTATGAAATTCCAAATTACCTTTGATAATGGCATTGGAGACTGTTATTACTTGCTGGAAAAACTTTTTGAACGACGTTTTTTTTACGTAATCTACATGATAAAAAGTCCTTCACTATAATCCATCCGTGCGCTCATATTTAGAAAACATAGCATCTACCAGTGTGATGGCGGCCATGGATTCTACTACTACAACGGCACGGGGGACGATTACCGGATCATGGCGGCCTTTGATCTCGATGGAAATATTTTCCCCTGTGGCGGTTACAGTCTGCTGAGGCTGGGCAATAGACGGAGTCGGTTTGATATGGGCGCGGAGAAAGATTTCGCCGCCGTCGCTGATTCCGCCTAAAATACCTCCTGAATGATTGGAATTTTTCGCAATTTTTCCGTTTTCCATGTGGAAACCGTCATTGTTTTCGGAACCTTTCATTGTGGACACTTTGACTCCGTCACCAATCTCAACTGCTTTTACAGCACCGATAGACATAAGAGACTGGGCAAAGGCGGCATCCAGCTTACCGAAAACCGGATCGCCGATTCCGGCAGGAACACCGTTTATGCGGCATTCGATGACACCTCCTGCACTGTCCTCCTCTTTCATACATTGTTCCAGATACTGGGCTGCCTTTTCTGCGGCTACCATATCGGGCATGTAGAAGGCGTTTTCCCTGATTATTTCCGGATGGTAACTGTGGCAGGAGATTGGTCCGATGGAACTGGTGTATGCTTGTAGGGTAATACCAAGTTCTTTTAGAA
>ENA-OQDT01000703-OQDT01000703.1-human-gut-metagenome-genome-assembly--contig:-NODE-703-length-21480-cov-4.488409_pt1 | contig 21480 bp, 22 predicted proteins | sample MGYA00242786_ERZ504617 | MGnify/ENA primary metagenome ERZ504617 (study PRJEB26092, sample SAMD00036337) | human gut metagenome | host: Homo sapiens | study: EMG produced TPA metagenomics assembly of...
AAGGTACTGAAACGCATGAGCCTGAAGGCAGAAGAGTGCATTATGACAGAAGAGGCACTCAATGAAGTGATTGAACTGTACTCCAATACATCAGGAATCCGTGATCTGGAACAGGCAGCAGAACACATCGCAGCGAATGCGTTGTATCAGATTGAGGTGAATCATGTGGAGAGAGTTGAATTTGATGCAGAGATGGTAAGAGAACTGACTTTGGATAGAGTTGGGCTTTGCCCTCGATTTGAAAAAAATGAGCTCTGGAAAGTTTTAGCTTTCCAAAGCTCATTTTTTCAATTCCTACTGTCTATAATACTGTAGGAACTCTCCAATCTTACCAACCGCCTCTTTCAGTACTTCAATACGCGGCAGATAAACAACGCGGAAATGATCCGGCTGATGCCAGTTGAATCCGCTTCCCTGAACGATCAGGATCTTCTTGTCACGAAGCAGATCAAGAGCAAATTTCTCATCATTCACAATATTGAACTTCTTCGTATCAATCTTCGGGAACATATAAAATGCAGCCTGCGGTTTTACTGCGCTGATTCCCGGAATATCCGTCAGAGCCTTGTAAACATATTCACGCTGCTCGTAAATACGTCCACCCGGAACAATATAATCATTTACACTCTGGTGTCCGCCGAGAGCTGTCTGCACAATGGACTGCGCCGGAACGTTAGAGCAAAGACGCATGTTGGAAAGCATCTTGATTCCTTCAATATAGTCTCTTGCAATATTTTTATTTCCACTTAAGATCATCCATCCGATACGGAATCCGGCGATCATATGGGACTTGGACAGTCCGCTGAATGTCACGCAGAACAGATCCGGTGCGAGAGAAGCAATAGAAACATGCTCTTTTCCATCCATAACAAGACGGTCATAAATCTCATCAGAGAAAATGATCAGCTGATGCTCTCTTGCGAGATCTACAATCTGCTGCAGTACTTCCTTCGGATAAAGAGCTCCGGTCGGGTTGTTTGGATTGATGATAACAATCGCTTTTGTACGGTCGTTGATCTTCTTACGCATATCCTCGATATCCGGATACCAGTCAGACTGCTCATCACAGATATAGTGCACAGGCTTTCCACCGGCAAGCGTAGCACAAGCTGTCCAGAGCGGATAATCCGGAGATGGGATCAGAATCTCATCGCCTGTATCCAAAAGAGCAGACATGGTAAGATTGATCAGCTCACTGACACCATTTCCTGTGTAAATATCGCTCATCGTTACATTCGGCAGGTGCTTTAACTGGGCATACTGCATAATTGCTTTTCGCGCAGAGAACAGACCGGCAGAAGCAGAGTAACCTTCACAGTCAGAAAGCTGACGGCTCATGTCATAGATCACCTCATCCGGTGTACGGAAGCCGAACGGAGCCGGATTTCCGATATTAAGCTTCAATACATGAGTTCCCATCTCTTCCATTTTGGCAGCCTCATCGACAACCGGACCTCTCACATCATATAATACATTATTTAACTTGGATGATTTCTTGAATTCTCTCACTTTCATACCTCCTGAATTATCTGCGAATGTCTGTATCTCATCAACATCTGACAGTGTGGAATCATCATTATTATTATTGTTGTTTAGCCAGTCAGGATCAACCTGCAGGGCATCTGCCAGAAAATGTAAGATGTCAGTACGCGGGATCGTCTTCCCACTGACATACTGGCTGACATGACTCTTCCCAAGCTTGATCCCTTTCTGCTGGGCAAGACGAACAAGATCAACCTGCTTCAGGCCTTGCTTGTTCATAGCTGCTTTTAATCTGTCTGCAAAGGTTTCCATAAAGCTCCTTTCTGGGGTTATCCTTCCGGGGGTCAGACCCCATTAATAAAGTATTAACAAAACACAAAGTTCAATTTAAAATCTGCTTCAATACAAAAAAACTCTAAAAGTTCAATTTAAAAGTTCAAAACTTTAGTCAGAGTATACCACGATAAATGAAAAAGTTCAATAATAAAATTACTGTTATAGAAAATCCGCAAAATCACGGTATCATTAAGAAAATATGATATACTAAAAGTGTTTATTACAGTAAGTGGAGGAACTTCATATTCATATTATAAACACAAAGTACAAAGAACGAAGGGAAACAGGGAAATGATTCTTGAAAATGAAAAAATAAAACAGGCATTGGAATATATAAAGGAAGAAGATCCGGCGACGACTCAGGACACGTTCAATATGTGTCAGATCCCGGCACCTTCTTATAAGGAAGAAAAAAAAGCGGAGTATATCAGGGATCGGTTCCGGGAGATCGGGCTTAGGGATGTCAGGATTGACGCTGTTGGAAATGTGCTTGGGATCTGGCCGGGAACCGGTGAAGGACCAAGTGTAATGCTTGCAGCGCACACAGACACAGTATTCCCGGAAGGGACAGATCTGACGATAAGGAAAGAAGGGAATCGTTATTATTGCCCCGGCATTAACGATGACACACATGCAGTGGCAGAGATGATCGCAGTGGCGAAAGCAATGATCCATGCAGATCTTCACACAAAAGGGGACTTGATCTTCTGTGCAAATGTGTGTGAAGAAGGACTTGGAGATCTAAGGGGCGTGAAGTATTTGTTTGGATATGACAACAAAGCTTCAGAAGAATGTCCACAGGTAGATGCATTTGTCTCGATTGATAACCAGTATACGGGCGGGGTAATCTATACGGCGACAGGAAGTCACCGTTATGAGGTGACATTTACCGGAAGAGGTGGTCACAGTTTCCAGAACTTTGGCATTCCTAATCCAATCCATGCAATGGGACGAGCAATCGCACAGATCGCAGAATTCCAGGTTCCGGATGAGCCGAAGACGACATTTAACGTAGGCGTGATCCAGGGAGGAACTTCTGTAAATACAATTTCAGGTTCTGCATCCATGCTGGTAGACCTCCGTTCGGACAGCGAAGAAGAGCTGAACCGATTGGACAAAGAACTTCATAAAGTGATCAAACAGGCAGTGGAAGAAGAAAATGCAAGATGGGATGCTTCAAAGCCGCAGATCAAAGTGCGGATCGAAGGACGCGGTGTGAGACCGGCGGGGGCACAGCCAAAGGACTGTGCGATCGTGAAAGCAGCATTCCGGGCGGCAGAACTGCTGGGGGTTGAACCGGAGTATCGGTATGAGAGCAGTACGGATGCGAATATCCCGATCAGTATGGGAATCCCGGCAATCACTGTTGGAAGAGGTGGAGAAGAAGACGGAATCCATACCCTTCAGGAATGGTACGAGCCAAAAGAAGCATGGCTTGGACCACAGAGAGATTTGCTTCTGATGATTCTGCTTGCCGGGGCAGAAGGAGTCTGTGAGCCGGTTATAGAAAAAAGATAAAAAATCTTAAGAAAATATCAATGTCTTTTTAGGCACATTTCTTGTATACTGATGGTATGAGAGAATATTTTGTGCAGATTGTACCGGATGTCCCGGAGATTTTATCTTTTGCACAAAAAGAAGTAAAAATAAAACAAAGCAGGAGGGCAAAAGATGCGGGGAATCAGAAAGCAGTCATCCGACACACAGAGCTCCAGTCAGCCGAAAGAAAAAAAGAAGATTGGATACAAAAACAGAAAAAAATGGAATGTTGATCGGCGGAGGTATCTTCCTTGTGGCAGTGATCGCCCTGATTCTTGTGAAGAATCTGACAGGTGGAGGTGGAGCAGATGGAGAGAATGTTCTTTATGCGGATTCCGTCGGAATGATCACAGGGACAGGACTTGGGACACAGAACCGTTTTACAGGAGTGGTTGAAGCACAGGATACGTTGAAACTGACACTGGCAGACAACCAGAAGGTAAAACAGATCTTTGTTGAAAAAGGGCAGGAAGTAGAGCCTGGAACAAAGTTGTTTGAATACGATACAGAAGAGCTTGCCATGACATTAGATCAGGGAAAACTGGAGCTTGAGAAGATCACGAACAATATCAGCAGCCTGAATTCACAGATCGCGACACTTACAACGGAGAAGAAGAGTGCGCCGGCCAGCGAACAGCTGTCCTATACGACACAGATCCAGGAACTTCAGATGGAGATCAAGCAGGAAGAGTACAATTATAAAGTAAAAGAGCTGGAAGTAAACCGTACACAGAAGAGCCTGGAACAGTCTACAGTAACTTCTACAGTTGCCGGAATTGTACAGGAGATCAACGAACAGCAGGGAACAGACCCTTCTACAGGAGAGTCCAAACCGTTTATGAGTATCCTTTCTACAGGAAAATACAGAATCAAAGGAAAGATCAGCGAGCAGAACATCGGAGATCTGACACCGGGCACACAGGTGACGATCCGCTCCAGAGTGAATGAAGATGAGATCTGGACAGGTACAGTAGACAACGTAGACACAGAGAAGCCGGAGAACAGTTCCCAGGATTCTATGAGTTATGGTTCTGAGAACAGCGATAATCAGGCAACAAAGTATCCATTCTATGTCACATTGGATACAGTGGATGGATTGATGCTCGGACAGCATGTCTATATCGAGACAAGTACTTCACTGGAAGCAGACAAGATGTGGCTGATGCGTGACTACATTGTAGACGCAGATTCAGATCATCCATATGTATGGGTAGCAGGAGATAATGACAAGCTGGAGAAGCGTTCTGTTACACTCGGAGAGACGAACGAAGATATGGGAACCTGTGAGATCGTAGACGGACTGAAAGCTTCTGATTACATTGTATGGCCAAGCGAGGAGTGCAAAAAAGGTGCAGCTGTTGTGAAGAACGATTCAGGTACATCAGGCAGTACTTCAGGCAGTACTTCAGATATGTCAGGAGCCGAGGGCAGTTACGAAGAACCTGTAGAAGAGAATGCAATGCAGGAAGGAGTTCCGGGAACGGAGGAGAGTGCGGATGAATAAAAAGAAAATAATCAAGATCGGCATTCCTGTGGCAGCAGGCTGCATCGTTCTTGCACTTGGAATCGGTTTCGCAGTGAAGAACAGCGGAAAGGCTGTTAAAGTAGCTCCTGTCAGCAGTGTGAATTCCGGTGGCTGGTACGATGATAGCGGGATTGCAAGTTACGGAACCGTCACAACGAACCAAAAGCAGGACATTTACGTGGATGATACTATGCCGATCACACAGGTTTACGTGAAAGCCGGGGATACGGTGAAAGTCGGAGACCGTCTTGTGGCATACGACACGACACTTTCTTCCCTGGAGCTTGAGATGAAAGAAATGCAGATTCAGGGGATTGACCTGAACATTCAGAACCTGCAGAAAGAGATCACCCAGCTCAAGGGGACAAAGACCGCGAAGGCAGATACAGGGGCATCCGTCGTGCAGACAAGCGCAGATGGAGAACAACAGCCAACTGTACAGAAGATGAGTGCTGTAAAGACAACCGTTCTTAATACATCAAAAGAGGATGAGAATAAAAAACCGGATGGTGATACCTCGAAGGATGATACGACAAAAGACGACAACACAAAAGATGATACTTCAAAAGACGATGCTTCGAAAGATGATAATACAAAAGACGATACATCCAAAGACGATAACAAAAAAGACGATGTACCATCTTCCGCAGTCGAGCGTCCATTCCCTGAAGCATTAAAGGGAAAAGAGGTTTACAGTGAGATCACATTAGATTCTGTTCCTTATAATAAAGAAGATGCAGACGGAACAATGGAAAAACCGTATCGTTATCTTTGCGCACCGGGGGCAGCCGTAAATGCACCGTTTATGCTCAAAGTATTAAAAGAGGGTCAAGTGTGTGCCTTTGATGTAGTAGATAACGCAGAAGCGCCGACAAAATTCTTATCCTGTTGGATCCTCGATGGAAAAACAGGACAGGTAGTCATACCGGATCCACAACCAACTCCAGACCCGGAGCCGACTCCAAATCCAGAGCCAACTCCGGAACCAGAACCAACTCCGGAACCGGATATTTCAGAAGATCCGGTTATCCCAGACACCCCGGACCTCCCGTCAAAGGAAGAAGTGACGAAGCAAATCAAGGAGAAAGAGCAGAAGATCAAAGATCTGGATCTTTCCAGGAGATCCGCTGAACTGGAACTGAAAAAGCTGAAGAAAAAGGTCGGGGACGGCGTGATCAAAAGTACGGTAGAAGGTGTAGTCAAAGAAGCGACTGACGAAGCGTCTGCAAAGAATGAGAACAAACCAGTTGTCAGCGTTGTCGGAGAAGAAGGTTTCTATGTGACCGGAAGAGTCGGAGAGACAATGCTTGATCAGATCAAAGAAGGAATGACTGTGACTGTAATGTCCTGGCAGTCGGGAGAATCCTACGAAGCGACAGTTACAGGTGTTGGCAACTCACCGGTAAGCGATTATTCCACAGGAGAGAACCAGAATCAGTCCTTCTATCCGTTCACGCTCGTGATCCACGGAGACGCAAATCTCTCGAATGGTGAGTCTGTGAATCTGTCGATGAATGGAATTGCAGCAGGTAGTGATGGATCGATCTATCTTGAAAAAATGTTTGTCCGCGAGGAAGGAAACCGCTATTATGTCTACAAGCGGGGCGATAATGGCAGATTAACAAAACAGTATGTAGAGGTTGGCAAAAATATGTACAATTCACTGGAGATCACCTCCGGCCTCACAATGGACGACCTGATCGCGTTCCCTTACGGCAGAGATGTCAAAGAAGGCGCAAAGACACAGGAAGCAGATACCCTGTACGACTATTATTAAGAAGACTGAACAGTATCAAAATGAAAGAGAGTGAGGTGCCATTATGTTAGAAGACATCAGACTGGCGTTTCAGGGAATCTGGAATCATAAATTAAGATCTGCGCTCACAATGCTCGGAATCATCATAGGAATCGGTTCCATTATAGCAATTGTGTCCACGATCAAAGGAACGAATGAACAGATTAAGAAGAATCTGGTCGGTGCAGGAAATGACGCGGTAAATGTACAGCTCTATCAGGGTGACTGGCCGATCGATCTGCAGTATCAGTCACTCCCGGACGGAGTGCCGGAGATCTCAGACGAGACACTGCAGGAGGTCGTTGAACTCCCGGAAGTGGAGACAGCGTCTTTATATCATACAAGAAATGAATACGACGCAGTTTACCGCGGCGCAAAGTCATTAAGTAACAGCGTGATTCTTGGAATTGACAGAAATTATCTGGATGTTTACGGATATCAGGTAACCAAAGGAAGAGGATTAACAGACAAAGATTATTCCGAAGGACGAAAAGTAGCCTTGATAGACAAGACAACAGCGGCAAGTTTATTCGACAATGCAGATGTGATCGGAAGAACGATCGAGATCAAGGGAGAGCCTTTTGTTGTCGTTGGAATGGTTGCAAAGAAAGCAGAGTCCCAGCCGGTGATCAACTCAATGGAAGATTACTACCGCTACATGTCAGATGACCAGAGCGGAAAGATTATTATTCCGGATCAAGTATGGCCGGTCATTTACCAGTATGACGAACCGCAGAACCTTGTCGTGCGTGCAAAAAGTACAGATGATATGACAGCGGCAGGAGAGAAATCCGCAGATATTTTAAATGCTATGCTGACAGTTTCAGATGATACCGTAAAATACAAAGGAGAAGATCTGTTAGAGCAGGCAACACAGATCCAGGAGATCAGCAACTCGACAAATCAGCAGCTGATTTGGATCGCCAGCATTTCCCTGTTAGTTGGTGGAATCGGAGTTATGAATATCATGCTCGTGTCGGTTACAGAACGTACCGGCGAGATTGGATTAAAGAAGGCACTCGGAGCGAGAAAGCGCAGAATTCTGACACAGTTCCTGACAGAGGCAGCGGTACTGACACTGCTTGGAGGAATTATAGGTGTTCTTGGAGGAATCGCGCTTGCGTACATTATATCCAAAGTCTCAGCAGTTCCGGTAGCAATCAGCGGAGTTTCGATTGTGATCGCAGTGCTGTTCTCCACACTGATCGGTATTATCTTCGGATTGATCCCGTCCGTGAAAGCGGCGAACATGAATCCAATCGAAGCACTTAGACATGAATAAAAAAACAGTGGAAAAAGAAAATACTTGTTTCAATTTCCTTCCATATCTGTTATAGTATGTGTTAATTAAAAGAGTCAGGAGAATCTGAGTGATCGGATTCTCCGTCTTTCTATGCAAAGAGAAAATAGCAATTATTAAAAGGAAAAGAGAAAAGGGGCATGTAGATTTGAGCAGCAGTACATTCGAAGGAAAGAAAAAGACAGAGAACGGAACAAAGAGGCTGATCTTCACAGCAGTATCTATCTTGCTGGAGATTGTATTCCTTCTCTTTCTGTTCACAAAGGTAAGTGAATACGCAACTATTATTGACTGGGCAACAAGAATCGTGGCAATCTTTCTTGTGCTTGGACTTTACAGCATGGATAAGACTTCATCGATGAAAATGCCATGGATCATACTGATGCTTGCATTCCCGATTCTTGGTGTGAGTCTGTATCTTCTCGTAGGTCTGAATGGAAGTACGAAGAAGATGCGGGCGAGATATGAAGAGATTGATAAAAAACTGCTCCCATATCTTCCGGATAACAGACAGATTCTTGAATGGATGAAAAAAGAGAATCCGCAGGCGGGGGCAATCGCTTCTTATCTGACGAATTACTCCTGTTACCCGGTTTATCAGAACACAGATGTTACCTATTATGATGAGGCAATCAAAGGGCTGGATGCACAGCTGGAGGATCTTTCAAAGGCAGAAAAGTTCATCTTTATGGAGTATCATGCCATTGAAGACGAAGAAGCATGGCAACGGATCCAGACGGTACTTGAAGATCGTGTGAAAGCAGGCGTAGAAGTTCGTATCTTCTATGATGATATGGGATCGATTTGGTTTGTGAACATGGATTTTGCAACAAAACTGAAATCTTTAGGAATCAAATGCCGTGTATTTAACCCGATTCTGCCGGGACTGAATATGTTCCTGAATAATCGCGATCACCGGAAGATTACTGTGATTGATGGAAAGGTTGCTTACACAGGTGGGTACAATCTGGCGAATGAGTATTTCAACATCACGCATCCGTATGGAATCTGGAAAGATACCGGGATCCGTATGGAAGGAGATGCGGTCAAGTCTATGACAGTAGCATTTCTGGAAATGTGGAATGCAGCCGGAAATGTAAAGTCAAAAGAACTTGTACCGGAGAAATATGTGATCAACTATGCATACCAGGCACAACAGCGTGGTTATGTCCAGCCATATGCAGACAGTCCGCTCGATGGTGAGCAGGTAGGCGAGGAAGTATATATCAGTATGGCGAATAAAGCAGAGAAATACTGCTGGTTTATCACTCCATACCTGATTATCACAGACGAGATGACACATGCACTCACACTGGCAGCAAAGCGTGGTGTTGATGTACGTATCATAACACCGGGTATCCCGGACAAGAAGATGGTCTACAGTGTGACCCGTTCCTTCTATCATAATCTGGTTAAGCATGGAGTCCGTATCTATGAGTGGACACCGGGGTTCTGTCATGCGAAGATGAGTGTGGCAGATGATAAAATGGCGACCTGCGGAACGATCAATCTCGATTACCGCAGCCTGTACCATCATTTTGAGAATGGATGCTTCCTGGCAGATTGCGACGCAGTGCTGGAGATCCGGGATGATCTGATCCGCACGATGGGAGAAAGCAGAGAAGTGACCGAGCAGTATAAAGAAGGAAGAAGTGCGGGCTTAAGACTCGGACAGCTGATCTTACGTCTGTTTGCGGAGCTGCTCTGATAATATCGTTTGTGGGTTGAATTTGCATTGGATTGATTGTATAATGAACTTGATTGTTGAGAAATTAACAATAGGTTTTTTATGAAATGGATGGTCTGCCGGTCAGAAGATACTGAACCCGACAGCCGGATATGAACTTTATTTTATGAAGGAGGAATCAACGATGATTACCTGGAACAATTTGGATAAGCTTACTTCTTATCAGGAACTTGAGAAGACAGAAAGTGTAGACCTCGCAGCAGTGATGGCCGGAGAGAACGGAGCAGAGCGTGTGAAGAACTACAGCGTTCCGATGGCAGAAGGATTAGCATACAATTATGCAGCGAAGAAAGTGGATGACACAGTTCTCTCAGCTCTTGAGAAACTGGCAGAAGAAGCACAGCTGACAGAGAAGTTCGAAGCACTTTACAACGGAGAAGTTGTGAACACAGGAGAGAAGCGTCTCGTACTTCACCATATGACACGCGGACAGCTCGGAGATGCTGTTGTGGCTGACGGTGTTGACAAGCGTACTTTCTATGTAGAGCAGCAGAAGAAGATTGCTGAGTTCGCGAACAAAGTACATGCAGGTGAGATCACAAACGGTGCCGGAGAGAAGTTTACAACAGTTGTTCAGATCGGTATCGGCGGAAGTGACCTCGGTCCTCGCGCAATGTACCTTGCACTTGAGAACTGGGCAAAGAAGAATGATACATTCAAGATGGAAGCAAAGTTCATCAGCAACGTTGACCCGGATGATGCGGCAGCAGTTCTGAATTCTGTAGATGTTGCTCACTCTATCTTCGTACTTGTATCCAAGTCAGGAACAACACTTGAGACTCTGACAAATGAGTCCTTTGTAAAGGATGCTCTTAAGAACGCAGGACTTGACGCATCCAAGCATATGATCGCAGTAACAAGTGAGACTTCACCACTTGCCAAGAGTGATGATTACCTTGCAGCCTTCTTCATGGATGACTATATCGGAGGACGTTTCTCATCTACATCAGCAGTTGGTGGAGCCGTACTTTCCCTCGCATTCGGACCGGAAGTATTCGCACAGTTCCTTGACGGAGCAGCAGCTGAGGATAAACTGTCCCTCAATAAGAATATCAAAGAGAACCCGGAGATGCTCGATGCATTGATCGGTGTATATGAGAGAAATGTACTCGGATACCCAAGCACAGCAGTACTTCCATACTCCCAGGCACTGAGCCGTTTCCCTGCACATCTGCAGCAGCTGGATATGGAGTCTAACGGAAAATCCGTAAACCGCTTTGGTGAGCCGGTTGATTATGTAACAGGACCGGTTATTTTCGGAGAGCCTGGAACAAACGGACAGCACTCCTTCTATCAGCTTCTTCACCAGGGAACAGATATTGTGCCGCTTCAGTTCGTAGGATTCAAGAACAGCCAGATCGGTACAGATGTTGTGATCCAGGACAGCACAAGCCAGCAGAAACTCTGCGCGAACGTAGCTGCTCAGATCGTAGCATTTGCATGTGGTAAAGAAGACGAGAACCGTAACAAGAACTTCGAAGGAGGACGTCCTTCAAGTATCATTATCGGAGAGCAGTTAACACCAGCATCTCTCGGAGCACTGCTTGCTCACTTCGAGAACAAGATCATGTTCCAGGGATTCCTGTGGAATGTAAACAGCTTCGATCAGGAAGGTGTTCAGCTCGGTAAAGTCCTTGCAAAACGCGTACTTGCACATGAGACAGACGGAGCTCTGAGAGTATTCAGTGATCTTCTGAACATCTAATAGAATCATATAAGTAAAAGTATAGGAATCGTGCTGTCGGCGGAGAGTTCTGCCGGGGGCACGATTTTTTAAGGCAAAGATTTTGTAAAAGAGAGAGGAAGCAAATGAAAAAGCGAAGGATCAAAGGAATTCAGATGATTCCATATGGATTTCTGGCCGGAGTTATGACAGAAGATTCAATAGAAGAGAGGCAAAGAGAAGTCCGCCTGACAGAGATTTCATCCGAAGGATTCCGCATCCGGTTTTGCAGGAGAGGGAAAGCAGAGGAGAACATTTATCCGAAAGCATTCAAGATCTGCTTCTATCAGATGGATCAGGCAGAGTATCGGGAGATTGAAATTCGTCATTTTCAGACAGAGGCCGGGGAACAGACAGAATTCTATCAAGCCTATGATATTTTCACAGTTCAGGAAGATTATAAAGAGGCCTTTCAGAAGCTCTGTGTCGAATATAGCCGATACATTTCGCTCAAGCTGGAAGAGGATGATGCACATCTGGCGCAAGAAATGACCGGTTATCCCGCGCAGGAAGAAGAGGAACATTTCAAGAATGAAACAGAACAAAATAAAGCGTGGTTTCAGAATGCGGAGATCTTCCGGAATCTGCCGGCAGAATTAGCGGTAGAACTGGATCATCCGAAACTATACGAACAATATCTGACCAGACCGATTGAACGGTTCATGAAAGAATACTGGCAGCAGCATGGAATCGAAAAAGCGCGGATCCTGGGAAGACAACCGGAACGGTTGTATATCGGCAACCAATTCTGTCCACATTTATTCCCGAAAGATGAACAGTTCTTTGCACTTCTTGAGAAAGCAGATAAAGAACGGATGGAAGTGACCGTTGCCTTTTCCTTTATTCGGGAAGACAGGCTTGCACAGACAGAACAGCTGTTGACACGCCTGGATCAGTGGTGTGAACAACAGAAGACTTCCGGGGCGGAGAAGAAACGACTTGAGGTTGTAGTCAATGATTGGGGACTGGCACATCTTGTGAAGCGGACAGAACATCTGATCCCGTGTCTTGGGACGCTCTTAAATAAGCGGAAGAAAGATCCAAGAATGTTCTACAAGATGGGAGATAAGACGCTGTTGGAACAGAATAATCTGAATGCAGGATTTTATCGCACCTATCTGGAAGAAAGCTTTGGAATCAGCTGTTATGAGTGGGAAAGCTGCGGTTATACACAGGAAATACCGCAAAAGATACAGAACCATCTACACGTGCCGTTCTATCAGACAAATACGTCGAGCTATTGTACACTTTGCGCTGTACTGGAACACGGTGAACGTGGAAAACAAAGGGAGAGACAAGAATGTCCGGCACCGTGTCTGGAACATAGCTTCTTCTATCCAAAGCATTTATATATGAAGGGAAAATACAACAGTCTGTTCGCATTGGATAAACATCTGCTAGATGAACCGGAGCAGTTGAAGAGAGAACTTGGAATAAAATGGAACCGTCTTGTGGTCAATCTATTGTGAAATGTGAAAAATAGAAGGATGATGGAAGAATGGAGACACAGAAAAGAAAACAGAATGAAAAAGAAAAAGCAGAGCGAAGGATGAAAATCGTTGCAGGACTTGGCTCATATAGATGAATATATTCCATATGTCCTGGCAGGAGCAGACGAATTGTTCTGCGGATATGTGCCATATAACTGGACAAAAAAATACGGAACGTACTTCCACTGAACCGCAGGGAAGTGCTAGCTTATAATGTGCAGCTCGGTTCTTTCAGTGAATTAGAGATCCTCTTAGCAATGATCAGGAAGTATAGAAAGCCGGTGCATATAGCGATGAATTCTCTCTATTATATTCCGGAACAATATGAAGAGATCGCAGACATTGTGAAACAGTGTATGAAAATCGGATTCGACAGCTTCATCCTTGCCGATCCGGCATTGATTTTGTACCTGAGACAGAAAGGCATATCCTGTAAGATCCATCTTAGCGGTGAAGTCGGAGAAATGAACCGGGAGGCAATCAAAGTTTTCCGTGAAATGGGAATCGGCCGGATCATCTTCCACAGGAAAAATACAGTTGCATCGATGCGGCAGATGATAGAAGCTGTAAATGCAGAAAAACTGGAATTCGAGGCCTTTGCATTGAACGAATTGTGTCAGTTCACAGGAGCATTCTGCAATTCCCTTCACTGTGACGAGATGGGTTATCTGTGCAGGACGACCTACTGGGGAGATGCTGAGATGGAAGAGCGTATGGAACGAGTGATAAAGAGAACATTGGAGATAGAAGAGCAACAAGAACAACAATATCTCTGTGGGAAGAGTGGATGTGCTCTGTGTGCGCTGCCACAGCTGGAGGCAGCAGGGATTACTCATCTGAAACTGGTTGGACGAGGAAATTATGTGGAAGATATGATCCGGGATATTCGGAATCTGAAGGCTGCGCTGGGGGTTCTGGAGGAGAATCAAAGAGAAGAAAAAGAGACAGGGAGATATATCGATCAATTGAATAAGAAAATCTTTGATGGTCAGCCGTGTGGGAATAATTGTATTTATAATCAGGGATAGTTTCTTTGAGTTGTACGGGGAAAAGAGAAAAGTTTGGAATAGAAAAAGAAAGCGTATTTCGTGGAGTAGATTACTCTACGAAATACGCTTTTTCTTTAAATTGTTTCAAATCTTAGTATAATTATCATATATAGTCTACTCTTTTCAAACATTTCTGTCAATGTATATACGTTCATTTCATGTATTTATACAATCTCTTAGCAAAAAAAATCGAAAAACAGATACTTTCGCCATTTTAATCTCCTTTTTTGAATGGATTTTTATCTATTCGCCGTCAAATTCATGGTCAATTGTCAGTCAATTTACAAACCATCAGATCAGAAAATTAAAAATAATTATCTTACTTTATCTAAGTCACTTCGTACTTTTATAATCACATGTATTTAAAAATCAATCGTAATCACAATTTACAGCATTTATTTACCGTCAAATTTTTGGTCAGACGTCTGGAATCCCTGATTTTCAGGGGTTCATAAAAATTTCGTAGAGTAATCTACTCTACGAAATTTCTTGCAAAAAGGGTGGAGACTTATGGGAAGAAGACCAGCAGATCTGTCAGGAAGAAAATTTGGTATGTTGACAGCCAAGTATGCGACAGAGAAAAGAGATAAACGAGGCTCCGTTTATTGGCATTGTGTCTGCGATTGCGGAAATGAAGTTGACGTGACGGCAGCAGGTCTTGTGCATGGTAATTATCATAGCTGCGGTTGTTTACAAAAGAAGAACCGTCAGGAAATTGCGCAGAGACGACATCTCGTAGACGGAACCTGTGTTGAAGTACTAGAAAAAAGAAAAAGCAGAAAAGATAACATGAGTGGTTTTCGTGGCGTTTTCCAGTTGAAGAATTGTAATCGGTATCGTGTGGATATCGGATTCAAGGGAAAGCGCTATTATGTTGGTCTTTTTGACAATTATGACGAAGCGGTGCAGGCAAGACTCGCAGCGGAGAATCTGATCCACAATGGTTTCATTCAGAAATGGAAGGAATGGAATGAGAAGGAGAAGGAAGATCCAAAGTGGGGGAAGGAGCATCCGTTTGTGTTTGATGTGAAGAAAGAGGATGGGGAGATTCGGGTGAGTGTGTGAGATATGATTGTCGCGCCGAGAGGGAATGGCATCATAAGGAAACACTTAGCCGTGTGATGAACACGCAGGGAATTAGAAAAAGAAATCATTTATGAAAGCGAATGTGCATATAAAGATAATTTTGGGATGAAGGAGTTTAGAGAACATGAAAGTATGTTTAGTTGGTTCATCAGGAGGACATCTGACACATTTATATATGTTAAAGCCGTTCTGGAAAGATAAAGAACATTTTTGGGTTACGTTTGATAAAGAGGATGCAAGAAGCTTGCTTGAAGGTGAAAAAATATATCCATGTTATTATCCAACAAACCGGAGTCTGAAAGCACTGATCAAAAATACAAAGATTGCCTGGAACGTCCTGCATAAAGAGAAACCAGATTTAATTATTTCCTGTGGTGCAGCAGTTGCGGTTCCGTTTTTTTATATTGGTAAAATGACGGGCGCAAAGTTGGTCTATATCGAGGTTTTTGATCGAATTGATAAACCGACAATGACAGGAAAGATGGTTTACCCCATTGTGGACAAGTTTGTTGTGCAGTGGGAAGAGCAGAAAAAGGTTTATCCAAAGGCGGTTAACCTTGGAAGCATATTCTAAGTAGGGGACGAGAAAATGATTTTTGTGACGGTAGGAACACATGAGCAGCCATTTAATCGGCTGATTCAGAAAATAGATGAATTAAAGAAAGACGGCATTATAAACGAAGATGTAATTATCCAGACTGGATTTAGTACATACGAGCCGAAATACTGTCAGTGGAGTAAGTTGATTCCATATCAGCAGATGGTGAAAAATGTGGCCGACGCCCGTATTGTAATCACTCACGGTGGCCCGGCAAGTTTTATTATGCCACTACAGATAGGTAAGACTCCTATTGTTGTGCCACGTCAGCATCAGTTCAATGAGCATGTGAATGACCATCAAGTTGAGTTCGCAAGGAATGTGGCGCAGAGAATGGGAACGATTATTCCGGTGGAGGACATTAATACACTGGGAGATATCATAACGAACTATGATCAGATTGTTGCCGGCATGGGGCATGGTATGAGTAGTAATAATGCAAAGTTCAATGAAGAGCTCGAAAAACTTGTAAAAGAATTGTATTGAGGATGGATGGATGAGAAAAGTTGGAATCATGTCGATGCAGCGCATTGCAAACTACGGTTCGTTTTTGCAGGCATATGCATTGAAGCAGCTAATTGAGGAAGTTGGCTGTAATGTAGAATTTGTGGACTACCATGTAGGTGCTCCAGTAATTGCAGAAAATGCAGATAGTAAAAACAAGGTTGTCCGAAAGATAGAAAAGGGGCTGGAAACCTTTCGGTATAGGGCTCCTCTTGCACACAAATTATCGTTCATCCGATATAAACAGTCCTTTGCGCGAAAGTATATGCCGCTTTTGGGAATTGCAGACGAAATGAACTACAATCCGACAGTGGATTGTCTTGTGATTGGCAGTGACGAGGTTTTTAACTGTATTCAAAAAAATTCCAATGTGGGCTATTCGCCAGAATTGTTTGGAAAAAATAACCATGCGAAGAAACTTATCACTTATGCAGCGTCTTTCGGTAATACCACATTGGAAAAGCTGGAAAAGTATAAAAAGGCCAATGAAGTCGGAGCTTTGTTGAAGAAGTTTGACGCGATTTCTGTACGAGATGCTAATTCAGGAACTATTGTAGAACAGCTCACTGGGAAAGAACCAGTGTACAATCTGGATCCGGTTCTGACCTATGATTACATGAACTGCTGCGACAAAATCCCACAGGTTCAGACTAATGAGAAGTATTTGATTCTGTACGCGTATGCAGGTCGTATTTCCAATGATGAGGCAGATTGGATTGCTGCTTATGCAAAGAAAAAGAATTTGAAGGTATATGCAATTGGTGGTATCCAAAAATGTGCAGACCGATTCGTGGACTGCTCACCCTTTGAGGTTCTGGCCTATTTCAGAAATGCAGAAGAAGTTATTACCGATACCTTCCACGGCAGCATCTTCTCGGTGATCACACATCGGCCGTTTACAACATTGATTCGCAAGAGTGTAGGTAACAGCTATGGTAATGAAGAAAAGTTGAGCGATTTGCTAAAGCGACTGGGACTGGCCAATCGGATGACAACGAAAATTGAAGATACAGAAAACATCAATGAAAAGGCGATTGATTACGCGAAAGTTGATGAGCAGTTGAAAGCACATAGAGAAGTGGCGAAGGAGTATCTGAGAAAAAATCTCTCCTGAAGGAAAGGAATGACATATGTATACTGAACTGAAAACCTATCAGATTATTATAGCTTTACTGAAGAAATATGGCATTACACATTGTGTTCTGTCTGCGGGCAGTCGCAATGTTCCGTTTGTTCACTCAATTGAAGAAGACCCTGATTTCATTGCTATTCAGTAGTTGATGAAAGAAGTGCTGGTTATTTTGCACTTGGTTTGTCGCAGGAATTGAACCAACCGGTTGTAATCTCTTGTACGTCCTCTACGGCAACCTGTAATTATTGGCCGCCTGTTGCAGAAGCATTTTATCAGGGGGTACCGATCGTTGTATTGACCAGTGATCGTGATCCTGAAATGCTTGGTCAGTGGGAAGATCAGATGATTGATCAGGTTGGAATGTATGATCGACATGTAAGAAAATCAGTTAATCTTCCGATTATTAATAATCGCGATGATGAAATTTATTGTCAGCGACTAGTCAATGAAGCATTACTAGAGTTGAATCATCATGGAACTGGTCCGGTGCATATCAATGTTCCGATGAAGTCCTATAACAATTCTTTTAATATTAAGACTCTCCCAGAGGTTACGAAGATTGACCTTCTTTGCTTAGATGATGCTGATGACTTATGGAAAGAGAAAATTGAAAAACTGAAAAAAGCTAGGCGGATTTTGGTTACCTGTGGACAGAACAGCTATGTTAGTCCTGCTCTTCAGGAAAGCTTAAAAGGATTTTTTGAAAAGTACAATTCTGCGGTATCAATTGAGTATATGTCTAATATTGAGATAGAAGAAGGTTTGAATCTCAATGTTTGCATGGATGCACGGTATGTTATCCCAAAGAAGGTAAAAGAATTCTTGCCGGATATTGTGATTTCTTTTGGTGGCAATATTTTTGCAGGAATTAAAGAGCAATTTAGAAAGTTTGCAGGAGAGTTTGAACATTGGCTGGTTCAGGAAGATGGCCGGGTTGTTGATCTTTATAAAAGCATTACCACGATTTTCGAATGCAAGCCAGAATATTTCTTCAAATATTGTGTAAATGTAGCTGACGAAAATCAGACGAATGACTGTGAATATTATCAGGGACTGAAGAGATATGTGGATTCGGTTATCTACCCGGATTTCCCGTATTCGCATGTGTATGCAATTAAAGAAGTTGTAGGAAAAAATCCCGGCAGACTCTGTATTGCATTTGAGCATTAACGATAGTATTCGTATTACGAATTTCTTTAAGCTTAATCCGAGAATTAAAACCTATGCAAATATTGGGACACATGGCATAGATGGCTGTTTGTCTTCTTTCCTGGGACAGGCCGCTGCGGGAAATAAACAAAGCTATCTCGTAATTGGCGATTTGGCATTTTTCTACGATATGAATGCAATGAGACTGCGCCATATTAAGAATAATGTTCATATTTTGCTGATTAATAATGAGGGCGGATCAGAGTTTTACTTCAATCACATGTGGAAAGATGAGGCAAGTGATTTGCACACAACCGCAAGGCATCATACTAAGGCTGAGGGGTGGGTTAAATCGAACAACTTTATCTATTTGAGCGCACATGACAAAGAATCTATGCAGGAAGCTCTTAAGGAATTCATGCGCAGCGATTTGGAGAAGCCAGTTTTCTTAGAAGTGTTTACAGAAATGAAAACGGACTCGGATGTGATTTATGATTTCTTTGATCTCAGCAGACCGAAGGATGTACAGTCTGAAACGATTCGTAGGAGTAAGGAATTCATCAAGGCAACTATAGGACAGGAGAAAGCTCAGAAAATTGCAGGGCTTTTTAAGAAGTAAGGAGCTTACGGTATGGGCTATAAAAGAATTATCAGGAAAATTGCAAAGTTTATTTTGGCATCTCAGCCAGATGCATTTGTACAGGTAAATGTTGGACAGATTCAATTAGGCAGCATTTTGAAGGACAAAAATGATTGTCATTACCGGAGGAGGAAGTGGCCTTGGATTTGCAATGGCTAAAAAACTTCATCTCTGAGGGTGCACAAGTTGTTATATCCGGAAGAAATGCTGATAAATTGAATGCTGCAGCAGAGAAACTCGGAAATAGCAATTGCAAGACCGTGGTTGCAGATGTCTGCGATGTAGCCCATAGCAAGGAGTTCTTGGAAAAGGTAAAGAACTGTTGGGTGGCAGGATTGACTGTTTAGTCAGCAATGCCGGAGTGTCTTTGCACGAAAATATTTATACGAATGTGACTGTAGAGGGATTCGATAAACAGTTTAACACTAAGTTTCGTGCGGGCTACTTCCTGGGAAAGGCTTTTCTTGAAATGAAAACGAAGGAAGGACAGCCAAATGCAGAACTACTGTATATAACATCTGAAACGGGTGATCAAGTATATGATATTCCGTATGGGATGACAAATGCAGCATTAAACAGCATGGTTGGTGCGTTTTCAAGAAGAGTATACCAGCAAGGAATTCGTGTGAATGCAATCGCACCGGGTGTTACTCTTACGGAAATGACAAGAGATTATGCTGAGTCAAGTGATGGTAATCTGTATAGAAATTGTGCTTCCGGCAGGACTTTCCTCCCGGAGGAAGTAGCAGAAGTTGCATGTTTCCTTTTGAGTGATGCCTCGAAATGCATTTCTGGTGAAGTGCTTCATTGTAATGCAGGAAATCACTTGAAAGCATTTTGAGATGAAAGTAAATAATGAAAGTTTTAGTGATTAATACGGTTAGATTCAAACTGAACGGTATATCGGCGGTAATAAAGAATTATTATCAGGCTATGGATAAGAAAAATCTTCAGATGGATTTTGTTGCTATTGATGAACCTAGTGATGAATACCGTAGCTTTTTCGAGGAAAGTCATCTGAGATGCTATGTATTTCATAAGAAAAATATTGTTAATTATTTTTGCAAAATCTTGGAGCTTTGCCGTAAAGAAAAATACAACATTGTTCATATACATGGTAACAGTGCAAATATGGCAATCGAACTATTTGCAGTAGCGCTTGGAGGAGTAAAAGTTCGAATTACGCATTCACACAATACTGCAACAATGCATCCATTCATGCATAACCTGTTGTGGCCAATATTTTCAGAATTATGTACAACTAGGTTGGCATGTGGTGAAGATGCTGGAAAGTGGTTGTATAGAGATAAGAAATTTACTGTTTTAAACAATGGGATTCAAACAAAAGATTATGCATTCTCTGAAGAAAAGCGTAATACGGTACGAAAAGCGCTTGGAATACAAGATGATGAAGTATTGCTTGGTCATGTCGGAAACTTTATTGAGCAAAAAATCATTCTTTTTGATTGATATTTTTGCAGAAGTACATAGTGAGAATCCAAAATATAAATTGATTTTAATTAGCGATGGAATGCTGATGCCTATAATTAAGGACAAAGTGCATTCTCTAGGATTGGATGATGCAGTAATATTTTTAGGAAAAACCTTGAAGGTATCAGATTATCTTCAGGCAATGGATTTGTTTTTACTCCCGTCATTACATGAGGGACTGCCAGTGGTTTTGGTAGAGGCACAAGCGGCAGGTCTTATTTGTGCTGTATCGAATACGGTAGCAAAAGAGGCTGACTTGACGGGGAGCAGTGTTTTTCTGCCAATAGATTCATACTGCTCCGTGGGCAGAAGCAGTAAAAAAGCTGGGATATAAGACAAGAAACAGAGAAGAAGACTCAACGAACAATATAGCTTTAATTAAAGAAAAAGGGTACGACATAGAACAAAATGCTGATAAGTTGCGTCAAATTTATGTAAATGCGTGTGAGGGAAGATAAATGACGTATGAAGGATTGAGACTAAAAGTATTAAAATTCTGGCGAATTGGTTTGGCAAACCATAGAAAAAAGCATCTGAAATCTACAGATTTCACGATTATCTCTAATAACTGTTGGGGTGGGATGATTTATGAAAGTTACAACCTGCCCAAAGAATCGCCTACGGTTGGAATGTTCTTTATTGCAAAAGATTATATTGAATTCTTGTCTGACTTAAAAGGCTATGTCAATGGAAAATTGACTTTTATCAAGTCTGAAGAATCTCGTTGGAAAGATATGCCGCAGATTTCAGGAGATAAGAGATTTGGTTCGTATCCTGTGGGCGTTTTGTCTAATGGGAAAAATTCGATTGAAATCTTCTTCTTACATTACCATAGTGAGCAGGAAGCAAGAGAAAAATGGGGAAGCACATTCCGTGTAGGAATGGGTGCAGAAT